>Ga0308411_10001180_pt1 | contig 17703 bp, 23 predicted proteins | sample HotsprottomLayer_2_FD_203530 | JGI IMG/M metagenome (GOLD analysis project Ga0308411, IMG submission 203530) | Hot spring phototrophic mat microbial communities from Octopus Spring, Yellowstone National Park, Wyoming, United States -... | ecosystem: Environmental > Aquatic > Thermal springs >...
GTTTCCTCCCATCAAAAATTTAGCCAAAAATATAATCTTAATTTTCCTCTTTTGTCTGATGAAAAAAAAGAAGTCATCAAAGCCTATGGTGCTTTTGGTAAGAAAAAGTTTATGGAGAGGGAGTTTGAGGGGATTTTACGGATTAGTTTTTTAATTAATCCTCAAGGTGAAGTTGTTAAAAAATACGATAAGGTAAAACCAGAAACTCATGCTAAAGAGGTGTTAGATGATATAAAAAATTTGTCAATTAAAAATGAATAATAAACTAAAAGAAAATCAAGAAAAAAAATGTTTTATCCCCCTTCAAAACTGTCCTTTATGTGGGGAAAAAATCTCGGCCCTTCCTGGGACGCGCGATGCTATCTGCCAAAACTGTGGTTTTAAGGATCCTTGTTGTGAGTGAAATTATGATATAATTCATTTTTAATGAAGCTGTCGACTAAAAATATCCATCTTGGTCTTGAGGAAATTGATCCGGTTTTTGGCTCAGTTACCCCTCCTATTTTTACCACCTCCACCTATCGTTTTAAAAACGCGGCCCAAGGAGCGGCTCGTTTTTTAGGAAAAGAAAAAGGGATGATTTACTCTCGTTTTACCAACCCAACTGTTGATTTGCTGGCAAAAAGACTAGCGGCCTTGGAAGAAGGAGAAGAGGCAATTGTTACAGCTTCTGGGATGGCGGCAATTTCTTTAGTTCTTCTTCATTTTTTAAAAAAAGGTGATCATATTTTAGCTCATAAAGTGATTTATGGGGGTACTTTTGAGTTTATTAGTCGGATTTTGCCAAGATTTGGGATTGAGGTTTCTTTTTGTGATTTTTCTTACGAGAAAGAAATTGAAAACTTTATCCAAAAAAATACCAAGATTTTATACTTTGAAAGCCCAACCAATCCTTTACTTGAGGTTTTAGATATAAAAAGGATAACTTCTCTTGCTAAGAAAAAAGGATTAATAACTGTTTTTGACAACACTTTTGCGCCACCACCGCTTCAGTACCCTCTAAAACTGGGAGTTGATATTGTTGTCCATAGTTTAACTAAATATATTGGTGGTCATTCTGATTTAATTGGTGGAGCAATTATTGGGGGGAAAAAATATCTTGAGCCTCTTTTTCAAAAAAGCTTTATCTTTTTTGGTCCAACTCTTTCTCCCTTTTCTTCTTATCTTGCCTTGCGGGGGTTAACCACCCTTGAAGTAAGAGTCAAAAAGCAATCAGAAAATGCTTTAAAAATCGCCTCTTTTTTAGAAAAACATCCCAAAATTGAAAAAGTTTACTACCCAGGTTTAGAAAGTCACCCCAATTATTATTTAGCAAAAAAACAGATGACCGCTTTTGGTGGAGTTTTATCGTTTGTGGTAAAAGGAAAAGGAGGCTATAAAAAGGCCGAAAGTTTGGTCAATCGGGTAAAGATAATTAACTTAGCAGTTTCTTTGGGAGCGGTTGAGAGTCTTATCGAGCATCCGGCTTCAATGACTCATTCAGAATTAACCCCCAATGAGCGAAAAAAAGCGGGGATTGAAGAGGGCCTGGTTCGGCTTTCGGTTGGATTGGAGGAGGTTGAGGATTTGATTGAAGATTTGGAGAGGGGGCTAAGTATAATATAAGTAAACTTTTAATATGATAGCTGAGTTATCTGGAGGTTTTATTAATAGAGTTTATTTAGTTGATAGTGTGGTAAAAAAAGAATATGCTGGTGATGAAAAAGTGGGCAAAACAGGATGGGAAAGGAGGAGACGTGAAGCCTTGGCTCTTAGACGTTTTCATTCATTGGGAATAGCTCCACAACTTTTTTCACTAAATGACAATTGTTTATTGCAAGAATTTGTAGAAGGAGTTAATTTAGAAAATTTATTACCTAATTTAAGTGATAAAGAAAAAGAAGAATTATTTCGCAGATTAGGAATGATTTTACATATGATACATATTCCTTTAAGAAGAAACCCGTTATATCTAAAAGAAGATCTTGAAAAAAAATGGGTAATGGCATTAATGGAAGTTAATAGGAATGGTCATTTTGATTTATCTAAAGTTAGATTAAGAGAAATCGATTGGTTTGATGTTTTTAGGGTTGGTACAAGAAGAGTTCATAGAGATTTTTGGCCTGGTAATTTTATAATAACTCCTGAAGGTGAAATTAAAGTAATTGACTGGGAACTAGCAGGTTTTGGTTCTCCTTATGAAGATTTTGCTATATTAGAATTGTGGACTTTTCCTAATCAGGGAAAAGAGGTGATATCTGCTTTTTGGGAAGGTTATGGGCAAAGGCTAAATGATGAAGTTACGAAAGCGTTTTTACAAAGAAGATTGATTCAATTTTTATCTACTTATAAAGGGGAAGATCCTATTGGTTTTTATGAAAATAAATGGAAGTTATTATTAGCATTATCTCAATAAAATACAAACAAAATGAGAAAAAAAACGCAAGCGTTGATTGTGGATTTGGATGGGACTTTGGCGATATTTGAGGGAGTAAGAAATGGTTTGGATTTTAGTGATGTCACAAAAGACAAGGTAAATGAGGTAGTTAAAGAAGTTTTAATGATGTATAAAAAGTATGATAAAAAAAGAAAAATTATTGTAATTTCGGGTCGCCCCAACACTAAAAATGTTTACCAACAAAGTCTTTTTTGGCTTAAAAAAAACAAAATTCCTTTTGATAAGCTTTTTTTAGTTGATAGAGAGGGTTTACCAGATGCGGAGAATAAAAAATTTTTTTACCAAACAAAGATAAAAGATAAATACCAAATAGACTTTGTTTTAGAAGATAGAAACAGTGTAGTTAAAATGTGGAGAGAAATAGGATTGGTATGTTTTCAGGTGGCAGAAACAAATTACTAAAAAATGAAAAATAGCTCTTTAATCAAAACCTTTATCCAACTTTGCTCAATCCCAAGCCCATCGGGAAAAGAAAAAGAGATAGCTGATTTTGTTTTAACTAGAGTAAAAGATAAAGTCGATGAAGTTTTTGTTGATAAGGTGGGTAATATTTATTTAAAAATTTTAGGTAAAAATAGAAAATTTCTTCTTTATTGTGCTCATTTAGATACGGTTGAACCAGCGGGTGAGCAAAAAATTTTTGTTGAAAAAGACTTTATAAAAGGAGAGGGAAAGTATGTTTTGGGGGGAGATAATAAAATAGCCGTTGCTGTAATTTTGGATTTTATTGAAAACTTCGATAGGAAAAAAGCTTTTAATAATTTGGAAGTGATTTTTTCCGTTAAAGAAGAAACAGAAGGTGGGTTAAGACATTTTCCCAAAGAAAAAATTCAAGCAAAACATGCTTTAGTTGCTGATTTATCTTTGCCGATTGGTAAAGTTATGACCTCGGGTTCTTATGTTGGGGGATATGCGATAAATGTTTCTTTTTCTGGTGGTCATGTTAGGCTTTTGGAAGAAAACATTACTCATCCATTAAACTTTCTTATTAATTTTGTTAAAAAAATTCCTTTTGGAAAAATAAACAAAGATACTATTGTTAATATTTCAAAAGTCAAAATGGGTGAAAGTTTTAATAGTATTCCTTCTTTGTTGTATTTTTCTGGGGAGATAAGAAGTTATAATAAAAAAACCTATGAGAATTTTTTTAAAAAGATAAAGACGTTAACGCCGATTTTAGATAAGAAGTTTAATACTCAAAGCCAACTTGAGCTTTATCCTTATTGTCTGGGATATAAATTAAAAGACAAAGATCTTTCAACCATAAAAAAAGTCTTTCAAAAATTAAAAATTAAATTTGAGCCAATAAGAAGTTATTCGGTTGGTGATTTTAGTATTTTAAATGAGTGGGGGATAAAAACCATCAATATCGCCAATGGCAATATCAACGCCCATACTGTTTATGAGAAAGTACCTGTTTCCTCCCTTTTTCTTCTTCGAAAAATTTTTGAGGAGTATTATTTTAGTTTTTAATCAAGCCATATTTTAAATATCTTATAGTATAATATACTGCGTATGAATGCAATGAAAGAATTATTAACATCTTTACAAAATGTTTATCCTTATTTTATAGAAGGACTGCCTACTTTAACTGTTTCTCCTTTTGGTCAAAGAGGAGAGGGAAAAGGAAGAGATGAATTTATTAAAAATCTTTTTGAAGAGGCAGAAAGATATGGATTTAAATCACAAATACTAAGAGATGGCAAAGTTTTTTCTTTAATTACTCCACCCGCCTCCCCTCATACAACTGAAATGATAAATGTTAAGTTAAATAGTCAAGAGAATAGTCAAGAAGTTCAAATTCCAGCTCATTTGATTGTTTGGTGGGGTAAAGTTGGAGAAAGAATAGATTTTTTATCTCTTTCAAGAATGAAAGAAGAAGAGAGAAAAAAATTTTTTTCTTTAATTGGAGAAAATATTAAACTCGCATTCCAGTTTTTATATGATAACTTACCAGAAGAATATAAAAACAAACCAGACCAAGTTTTAGAAATATATGGTTTAGTCGGTCATGCCAATGAAGAAGAAAGAAAAAATAGTGGTTTATCAAGAGGTGCACAAAGTAATCCAGAAGGGCATATTAATATCTGTTTTCATCCATATGATAAATATAGAAAACAAGTAGAAAAAAAAGGAATTAACGCGGCCGATTTTTTGAAACACACCGGAGTTATGGATACAATTTTAATGAATAACTTTGGTGATTTTTTTAGTCAAATAACTGGTCTTATTTTTAATATCCCTAATTTAAGCGTTTCTTGGGAATTAAAACACGCTTCTTCCAAAAATCAAATTTCCATCTATGAGGGGTTGAAACTAAATTTTTATGAAAAACCGCTTCAATTAAACGAGGCATTAGAATTTATTGCTAAAATAGTAGATTTTTATAATAAAATTTATGAGGATTTAAAACAGGGATTTGAAAATTATTGGAAAAATATTGGTAATGAAAATAAAAAAACGGAAATTATTAGGCAATTAAAACGTTCTTTAGTTGAAAAATTAAGACAAATCGGAGTTAGAAATGTAGAAATGTTTGATCGGCAAATTGATAGTTTGGTTGATATGACTCTTTCTTTTAGACTTACTTATCAACAACTTACAAATTGGGAGAAAGATGAAAATATCGATGAAAGTTCACGAGACATAATTTCTCGATTAAAAAATAAATATAAAAAAAGACGAGAAAGATTAAAATCAATGACTAATGAAGAAAGAAAGGCATTTGTTGATAGAGTAGCTCGTTTTTATGGTGTTGATTCAATTGTAGCAGAAAGTTTAGTTTTAATGATTGAAAATCAAATTGCTGATCCGGCCGATGATTGGAAAAATATTAAATTTACCTTCCCCAATCAAATCTCTTTATCATGGATGATAGAAGAATATGAGATTGGCGATAACGGTGAAATTTTAGTTACAAAAATAACTGTTGCCCCTCGTTTTATGACCGAAAAAGGAGCTTTTGAAGATATTGGAGGAATGAGAGTGGTGAGAAAAGAAGGGAAGTAGAAATTATTTTCTTTCACACGTATTTACCCCAAAAAGATTGTAAAGGCCACAAAATTGGAAAAGGCCGGTTAAGATAAGGGCAACGCCTAAAATTAAAAGAATCCATCTTGGCCAAGCACCAATTTGAGTGGCCAAAAATACAAAAACTACCCCCAAAGTAATCCTTATTTTTTTATCAGTCTCCCCGACATTTTTTTGGAATTTCATAGATTTTAAAAATTAAATTTATAAAAATTATTTTTTCCAAACAATGTGACCATTTATGTCATATTTTTCATATACATTTAAAATCTCCTCACAAAATTTTTTTAATTTTTCTTCTCCTTCTTTTTTTGCCAATTCATAGAGTCTAATAAACATTTTCTTTCCTGTTTCCGTTTGTTTTAATGTTTTTTTAATAAAGTTATGCTGGGCACAGAGAGTTTGCCCGTTTTCTATGGTTGATTTTCCACCGAGATATCTTGGTTTAATATGATCTACGTGAAGTTCGACTCCATCTTTTTACCTCGACCGCAGATTACACACTTATAACCATCTCTTTTTAGAATTGCCTCTTTTTGCTCCGGCGTAAAATCCTCCAAGTCTCTTTTTTTGACAAATAATGGATCATACCGGTAAATTCCTTTTTTTACCTTAATTAAAAAGCCTTCTTCATGGAGATGTCTTATTCCTCGCCAAGTATCGCGTGGTTTTTTGCCGTAAAGTTTTAAATAGTGTTCTTCCACCCAATCAACAACTGGTCCATGGGGCAAATCTTGATTAGGATGATTTTTAAAGTATTCCTTTATTAAATCACTGATTGATTTTTTTTGTTTTTTCATAGTTTAAAAATTAAGATGAGATTGTTTTATTAATGCTTCTTTTTTAAATCTTTTTATTGCTAAATCACAATATATCTTATCAATCTCAACTCCTATTCCTTTTCGATTAAGCAAATAAGAGGCAATTAAAGTAGTGCCACTACCTAAAAATGGATCCAATATTGTATCTCCAACATAAGAAAAAAGTTTAATGCAGCGTTTTGGTAATTCAACTGGAAAAGGGGCCGGATGACCAACTTTCTTTTTACTCTCTCCACTGAAATTCCATAAACCATTTGTCCATTCCATAAACTCTTTTTTTGAAATGTCACTGATCTTACTTCCACTAATTTTTTTCCAATATTTTTTATATAGAACAACAATTACTTCAACTGGGGCAATAACATAAGGGGCAGAAGCAGACATGAATGAACCCCACGCAGTTCGCTTTGAAATATTACCCTCATTCCAAATGATGGTTGAATGATATTGCCAACCGACTTTTTTAGCAATTTGGGTAATATCAGCATAAACAGATTGTTGTCCACCTTTGTTCTTATCAAGGGGAATATTTAAACAAAAACGACCATCTTGTTTTGTTAACTCAAAACATTTTTTTAACCATTTTTCTGTAAATTCTAAATATTTTTCATAACTTAAATTATCCTTATGTGAGTTGTAATGGATATCAACATTGTAAGGTGGAGATGTGACAATTAAGTCAATTGAGTTTTTAGGAATGGCTGAAATTTTCAGGATGTCATCATGATAAATTAAAATGTTTTCAAAATTGAAATATGGTATTTCTTCTCTTTTTTCTTTAGGGTAGGAATTTAACAAAGTTGAGCTTAAAATATTTTGCATATTCTTATTTTATACCCAATCAAAATATTTTTGTAAATAAGATTTAATTTTTTTCTTAGGAGATTATTTATTATATTATGTTGTTTAATTTAAAAATTGTATAATAGGTTTATTAAGAGTCTGAAGTTCATAAACCAAGTAAGGGATTGAAACAATTTTTTCTTGATTTTTTATGAGAAATATTCTATCGTATTTTTTATGAGAACTTTGCTATTATTATTATACTTTTTAATGATGTTAATGATATTAGAAGTTTTAATCAAATCAATATGGAAAAAATAAAAATTAATTTTAATAATACAAATGTAGACAGAATGAAAAGAAATATTGAGATTGTTTTATTAAAAGAAGGACTACCTTTTAAGGTAGAAGAAGTAAATGGAGAATATTTTTTAGTAAGAAGCGAGCCAAAAAAAATGCTTTCAAAAGATATATCTTCAAAATATAAGATAAATTACAATAGAGTTTGGATGATATATAATCAATACAAAGAATTTGTTTACGACTTAATTAAACAGTTTAAGTCTTAATTTTATAAACTAAATAACGGATTAAAATTTTGAATACTTATTCCAAAACTCCACATTTCCTACAATCGCTCGTCTAAAGTTTATAAACCAATTAATGGATTGAAACATGCTATGAAGGGAGGTGAAAAAAATGATAAATAGAATATTTAGATTAATTTCATTACTATTTATTTGTCTTTCAACATTAATGATTTTATTAGAGTTATCAAACCCAACTTTGAAAGGATTAGAAAAAACATACTTTTTTGTATATGTTGTAACGGCTATTGCTTTAGCAATAAATAGTTTTTTAAAAAGCAAAAACACCCCTTGACAAAATAAAAAAGTCTGAAGTTCATAAACCAATTAAGGGATTGAATAATTTTATTTTAGAGAAGTATGGTAGTGCGTCTTTAGATTTTTTTAAAATTAAATTTATGATTATTAAGGTTATAAGTTTTCTACAATTTTTTCTAGAAAATACTTTTTTAGAACTAAAACGATGCCATCAATTTGAAAAAATCAATCATTTACCAAAGATTAAAGAGCAAGATTATGAGATAATATAAAGACAACCTATGTTTTATTCACTGGTTTTAAAATTAAAAAACTACCCAAAAGAGATTAACTCCTATTTTTTATACAGTGCTTTTTTAAAAGAGATTGATCGTTATTTTGAGGAAAGGTTAGAAAAATACCATCAAAAAAACCAAAAAAAACCCTCTACCATAAGCCCAGTTTATCAGATAAACAATCAATTCTTTCTTCGCTTTACCTTTTTAACCGATGAGATTTTTAACATTGGATTTTATATTTTTTCCCATATTGATTACTTTAAGATAAAAAATAAAAAACTTGAGATTGAGAATGTTCTTATAAAAAAAAGCAAAAACTTACCAGCTTTGGTCAATAAGATGATTGATAACTTAGATTATCAAAAAAGCCAGTTGGTAAAAGATAAAAAAGTCGTTCTTGATTTTAAAACACCAACTCTTATCCGACAAGGAAAAAACTATATTAATTATTTTGATAAACAAAGTTTTGATGGTTCTTTTCTAAAAAAACAAAAAGAGATTTTTGGAAAAGAGCTTCTTTCTTGCCCCAAATATAAGATAATTTATATCAAAATCCTAACTAAAAAATATGATCTTCCTCCTTTTAATCAGTTTTTTGGTTTTGTGGGTCAGGTAAAAATTAATCTTCAAGAAGGTGATTTAAACTACTTTAAAGCCCTTTCTTTTTTTGGTGTGGGTATCAAAACCACGATGGGGATGGAGCAGGTTTTGGTTGATTTTTAGTTTTTTACCCCCAAAATCTCACTTAGTCTTTCTTTATCAAACCCGACAATATACTCCTCCTTACCATTATCATAAACAATTTCTGTCACTGGCACTCCCATTTGCCCGGTTTTTCGAACCATTTCTTCACCGTCAGTAGGATTTAAATCAACTAAAGTATACTCATATTTTATCTTTTGACTATCGAGCCAGGAGGCTTCCATTTTACAATATGGACAGGTGGTTGTGGCATAAAGTTTGATTTTTTTTATTTTATTCATAAGCTTTTGTAAAAAACTAATAATTTTTCGGCAATTTCGGCGACATTTTTTTTATTTAACTTATAATAAACTTCTTTTCCTTGTTTTTGGCAAGAGACAAGCCCCCAGTTTTTAAGTTTTTTAAGGTGTTGGGAAACAGCCGATTGTGACAAGCCACAATTTTTCATAAGCTCACTGACATTTTTTTCTTTTTCTTTTAGACAAAGCAAAAGTTTAATCCTTGGTAAAGAGGAAAAAGCTCTTAAAATATAGGTATTTTTCTTCATAAAAATATATTAGCAAATACTAATATGTTAGTCAAGAGATTAATTAAAAATATTTTTAAAAGAAAAAAAGTTTAGTTAATATTGTTTTAATACGATTGAAAAATACTAAATTGATTTTTAAGCTTTCAATTGTTATCATTGTTATATATGACATACCAAAAATATATTACTATTGATCCAAAAATTATGGCGGGTAAACCAGTAATAAAAGGAACCAGGATTCCTGTTGATTTGATTATTAAAAAACTGGCTCAAAAAATGGATATTGATGAAATATTAAAAGATTATCCTCGGTTAACAAAAGAAGCAATTCAGGCGGCTTTATGGTATGCCAGTGAGATTATAAGTAAAGAGGAGGTCTATCCGGTTTCTTTATGAAGTTTATTGTAGATGAGTCGGTAGAATATCGTCTGGTGATATTTTTGCGCAATCTTCATTACAATGTTCTTTCAGTTGCTGAAAAATTTTCTGGATTAGATGATAGAACGATTCTTCAAATTGCTAATAAAGAGAAAAGAATTTTAATCACCAACGATAAAGATTTTGGTAATTTAATTTACAAGTTTAATTTTCATTATTACGGGGTGATTTTATTCCGATTAGATGAAGAAAATTATCAAATAAAAATTCAAAGATTAACTTGGCTTTTAAAAAAATTTAAACATAAAATAAAAAACCATTTTATTGTTATTAAAAAAAATAAAGTGAGATTTACTGCTTTAAAATAATTATGTTAGATAATCAAAAAGACCTTCAGTTTCTTTTTAAAAAAGCCTTATATTTTTTAAAATTTCGACCACGGACGGAAAAAGAAGTCTATGATTATCTTCTTAAAAAAATAAAAAGCACCCATTATTCAACCAACGATGTTGAAAAAGTAATCGAAAAACTAAAAGAAATGGATCTTTTAAACGATAAAAAATTTATCGAAGACTATGTCTCTTTTTACTCAAAAAATAATCCCAAAAGTAAAAAAGTTTTGACTTTAGAACTTTTGAGAAAAGGAGTGGATAAAAATTTAATCGATGAATATTTTTTAAAAAATCAATTAGATGAGGAAGAGCTAGCTTTTTTATTATTAAAAAAACACTTTCCAAGATGGGCTTTAATTGATAAGAAAAAAAGATTAAAAAAAGCCTTTGATTTTTTAGCCCGGCGGGGTTTTAGTTTTGATATTTCAAGAAAAACAGTTGAAAAATTATCTCAATCAGGTAAAATAGAATTAAATATTTAAAAGTTTGCTTGAGAGGATTAGAAAATTCAAAGTTTTTAAATTTTAAATTATGGCGATATTATTTTATCAGTCTTATCTAAAAAAATCTTTTTTTTATTCTTTCTAACTCCTTCTCAAGCATTGATTTTCTTTTATGCTACAAAAAATTTTTCGCCGATTTCTTATCGATCGGGAACAACCAAAAAAAATTATCGCTGAAGCCCAAGAAAAAGCAAGTCAAATTGTCAGTCAAGCCCAACAAGAAGCCCGGCGGTTGATGAATGAAGCTTTGGAACTGGAAAAACAACTGGTTTTTCGACAACAACAACTAGAAAAAAAAGAAACTATTTTAGAGAGTGAAAAAAAAGAGATTCAAAAAAAGATTAATGAAATTGAGGCTTTAAAAAAACAGATTGAGCAAAAAAAAGAGGAAATGAGATTAAAATTAGAAAAAATATCGCGCTTAACTCAGGAAGAAGCAAAAAATCTTTTGATTTCAATTTGGGAGGAAAGACTTAAAGAAAAAATCGCCAATCAAATAAAAGCGGCGGAAGAGGAAATAAAGATAAAAGCCGATGAAAAAGCCAAAGAGATTTTGGCTGATGCGATGCGCTATGGGGCGACTGATTATGTAGCAGAATATACTTTATCAACCGTTAATCTACCCGATGAGTCTTTTAAAGGCCGAATTATTGGAAAAGACGGCCGAAATATCCGGGCTTTTGAATTGGCAACTGGTGTCGATGTTGATTTGGAAGAAGAGAAAGTAATAAAGATTTCTTCATTTGATGCTATAAAAAGGGAGGTGGCCCGTGTTTCTTTGGAACGATTGATTAAAGATGGGCGAATTCAACCGCAGCGGATTGAGGAAATTGTTAAAAAAACTCAAGAAGAGATTGAAAAGGTAATTTATAAAGCCGGTGAAGAACTGACAAGAAAGATCGGAGTTTATAACTTACCTTCAGAAATTATTCGTCTTTTGGGCCGTTTTAAATATCGTTATTCATATGGTCAAAATATGATCGCTCATACTTTAGAAGAAACAAGAATTGGGATTGCCTTAGCTTATGAGTTAAAAGCCGATGTTAATGTCGTTCGTCTTGGTTGCTTACTTCATGATATTGGAAAAGTAATTGCTGATAAAGAAGGATCCCATGTTGATTTGGGGGTACAGCTTTTGCAAAAATATCACTTTCCAAAAAAGGTAATTGATTGTGTTGCTTCCCATCATGAAGATGTGCCATTTTCCTCGGTTGAGGCGGTCATTGTTTATATTGCTGATGCGGTATCTGGGGGAAGGCCGGCAGCGCGGCACGAAGATTTTGAAGAGTATTTAAGGCGAATCAAAACCATTGAAGATGTGGCCAAATCAAAAAAAGGAGTAGCTGATGCTTATGCGCTACAGGCTGGGAGAGAACTGCGAGTTATTGTTAAACCAAAAGAGGTGAATGACAATGAAGCTACTGTTTTGGCAGAAAAGATAAGAGAAGAACTTGAGGAAAAGTTTGCCGTTTTTCCCGGACAGATTAAGGTGACAGTGATTCGCGAATATCGGGCTGAGGCGGTGACGAAGATATAAAATGATGCGAATGACGCGAATTATGCGAATATGAAATAGAGATAAATTGAGATTTATTGAGATAAATAGAGATAAGTAGAGATAAATGGAGATTGGGAGATTGAAAGTTAGTTTAAAAATTGTGTAAAAAGTAGTGTAAACATTGTATAAACATTGTGTAAAAGTTGTGTAAAAATGGTGACGAGGTGTAAAAATTGTGTAAATTTTTGGTAAAAATAGGTGAAATTAGTTGCAATCAGTTAAAATCGGTTAGAATCAGTTGAAATTAGATAAATCAGAAGAATTCGGAAAAGTTTGGATGAATCGGAGACATATGAGATTGTCATCCCGACTCAGTCGGGATCTATATAATTGACTATATTATTGTCATTCCTGCAAAATTAGGAATCAATATATCTTCAAAAAGAGTAAAAATTGTATATATTCCTGATTAAATCAGGAATGACAGAGTGTTTTTATTGTCATTCCCGCATAGGCGGGAATCTATATAATCATACCTTTAAAATAGATTAGAATTATATAGATTTCTGATCAAGTCAGGAATGACAATTAGGTCAATTTTTTTTAATTTTGATTTGTCATTTTGGTATCTGATACATTTTTAATGTTAGTTTCTAGAAGTTAGATGGTGGTTAGTGATTTTATGGCAATTTTTAAAGACAGGGTTGATGCGGGAGAAAAACTGGCTGATTTAATTAATCAATCAAATTTTTTTAAAAAAATTAAAAAGAAAACAAGTATTATTGTTGTTTCTTTACTTCGCGGTGGGGTGGTTGTTGGGCAGCAAATTGCAAAAAAAATCGGGGCAAAAAATCTTCCTCTTCCAGTAGCAAAAATTTCCTCACCCCAAAATCCAGAACTAGCCATTGGCGCTTTGTGTTTCTCTCAAATTTATTGGGAAAAGGAAGTTTTAGACTCCTACTTTTTTGATAAAAATGATATTGATAATCAATTAAAAAAAGCAAAAGATAAATTTTTTTCTTACTGTCAAAAATTTAATATTGATGAAAGAAGTTTTGATAGTTTAAAAAATAAAGTTATCATTTTAGTTGACGATGGAATTGCGACCGGCGCAACGGTTTTGACTGCTTTTTATTTTTTGCGGACAAAAAAACCAAAAAAAATAATTCTTGCTTCACCAGTGGCCCCTTATGATTTTAAAAATCCAGGATTTGATCAGGTTTTTATTTATCATCAAGAAAAGTATTTTTCCGCTATCTCCCAGTTTTATGAAGATTTTTCGCCGGTTGAGATATTGAAAATATAATACAAATGATGCAAATAAATATGTAAATAACGCAAATTATGCGAATAAAATTGAGATTTATTGAGATAATTATTAGAGATTGAGAGATTGAAATTTAGTTTAAAAATTGTGTAAAGTTTGCTTTTTTTGTTGATTGGAAATTAGGTCAATTAGATTAATTAGGTCAATTTTCTTTTTGAATATTAAAATCTCATTTTTAATATTTGATATATGATTTTTGATATATATTTTTTAGTGTTAGAGGTTAGGTATTTGGTCTTTGGTTGGGGGTTGCCATTTTTTTGATTTTTGGTTATTCTAAAATTATGGAACAAGGACATCCAATACCTAGGCAAATTACCACCTTTGAGTTTAAACTGATCGGTTTTTTAACTCTTAAGCAGTTTATTTATTTAGTGATTTTTATCCCGGCGGGATATTTAGCTTTCATCCTTTTCCCAATTCCTTTACTAAATATTTTAGTTGGAATTATAATTGCCGCCATTGGTCCAGCCTTGGCTTTTTTACCGATCAATGAGCGACCACTTGAAGTTTGGATTAGAAATTTAATCAAAAGATTAACCTCACCAACGCAATATTTTTATAAAAAACAAAATCAACCACTTTATTTTTTACAGGATTTATTTTTTGTTGCCGACCCTCATCGCGTCATCGCCCATATTCAATCACAAAAAATGTTAAATCAATACCTGGCTCAAAAACAACCTCAATCAAACCAAATTATTAATCAAAAAAAACAACAAATTAATCAACTTTTAATTTCGCCCCCCAGTTTGTTGTCAATAAAAAAAGAAAAATTAGTAGCAGAATCATCTTCTACCCAAGTAATTAATACTTCAATTCCAGGTCCTTCTTCGCCTAAAAAACCTTTTTTAACTGGAGTGGTAAAAAACAATAAAATGATTCCTTTATCAGGAGTTTTAATTTATATTAAAGATCAAAATGGTAAAGTTATCCGTCTTTTAAAAACCAATCCGCATGGTGTTTTTGCCACCTTCAATCCCTTACCCGATGGTGAATATCTTTTTGAATTGAAGGATCCGCAAGGGAGTTATTTTTTTGATACAATGAAATTAAAGGTTGAAAGCAAAAATCAAAAACCATTAGAATTTTTTTCTAAAGAGCTTTTGTAAAAGATTATGTCAATACAAAAACCAACCTCACCAGTCAAAGCCACCACCCAACAATTTATCGAAATTGAGGAAATCCAGGACGATATTATTTTAATGAAAGATTATTCGGCCGCCTTAGTGATTGAGGTTTCGGCAGTTAATTTTTGGCTTTTATCTTCAGAAGAGCAGATGTCAATGGTTTATGCTTATGCCAGTCTTTTAAATTCGCTCTCTTTTCCGCTGCAAATTCTTATTCTTTCCAAAAAAATGGATATTTCAAACTATTTAGACTACTTGGATCAAAAAATTAATACGACAACTGATCAATTAATAAAAACGCGACTACAAAGTTACAAAGAATTTATTAAAAACATTGTTAAAAAAAATACCGTTTTGGAAAAAAGATTCTTTTTTGTGATTTCTTTTTCGCCGTTGGAACTTGGGATTAGTGGCGTTAACACTTCCTTATTAAAAAAAGATTATGTCTTAAGTCGGGCAAAAACTTCTTTATATCCTAAACGCGATCATCTTTTACGGCTTTTAGCCAAGATTGGTCTTTCGGGAGCGGTTTTACAAAAGCAACAATTGGTAGAACTTTTTTACAATTTATACAATCCATCAATCACGGGTAAACCTTTAGCTCCGATTGAAAGTTATACCGATGTGGTTTTAACTAATAATTAAAAATTTATGTTTAATTTATTTGCTAAAAAACAGTCGGCAACCGAGACAAAAAAAGAAACCGTGGCTTCATTTTTAGCCAAAGGGGCGGTGTTAATTAAAGATATTATTGCTCCCTCGTTTGTTGAAGTAGATTTTAACCATTTAAAAATTGATGAAAGATATTATCGGACTTTATATGTAGTTGGCTATCCGCGTTATGTTTCGGCCAATTGGCTTTATTCTCTTATTACATTTGATCACCCACTTTATGTTTCAATGTATATTTACCCAACAGAAACCAAAGGCGTTCTAGATGATTTAAAAAGAAAAATTGCCGAAATGGAAGCAACAATTGAAAATGATATTAAGGCGGGGAAAGTGGTTGATCCATCACTTCAAGTAGCTTTAGATGATGCTTTAGCTTTGCAAGCCGAACTGGCCAAAGGGGCAGAGCGTTTCTTCCAATTTGGACTGTATATTACCATTCCTGCTGAAACAAAAGAGGAGTTGGATCAGATAACTAAACAAGTTGATGCGACATTATCTTCATTACTAATTATTGCCAAACAGGCAACTCTTCAAATGGAGGAGGGCTTTAAATCAACTTTACCTATGTTTTATGATAAATTAGAAGTTTGGCGCAACATGGACACAACTTCTTTATCATTAACCTTTCCTTTTGCCACCGCTTCTTTAACAAGAAATGAGGGAATTTTATATGGTGTTAATCAACACGATGGGTCTTTGATTATTTTTGATCGGTTTACTTTAGAAAATGCCAACTCAGTTATTTTGGGAAAATCAGGTGGGGGAAAAAGTTTTTTAGTCAAACTTGAGTCTTTGCGACTTTTAATGATGGGCGTTGATGTAATTATTATTGATCCAGAGAATGAGTATCAAAAACTAGCTTCTTCGGTTGGGGGAGAGTTTGTGGTTTTTTCAACGACTAGTCAGTATAAAATTAATCCGTTTGATTTAGCCACTGCCGAAGCCTCAGCCGATGAACTTTCCAATAAAATTTTAGACCTTCATTCTTTAATGCGGGTGATTATGGGGGATTTGACTCCCTCACAAGATGCCCTTTTGGATCGGGCTTTGGTTTTAACTTATCAACAAAGGGGGATTACTCAGGATCCGCTAACTTTTAAAAACGAACCACCGCTTTTGGAAGATTTATATAAGGTTTTTTTAGGAATGGAAACACCGGAGGCAAAAGAGTTGGCTGATCGGTTGGAAAAATTTGTCCGCGGATCAGCCGCAGGGATTTTTAACGCCCAGTCAAACTTTGATATTAAAAATCCGTTTACCGTTTTTGGGATTCGCGATTTAGAAGAAAATCTTCGTCCAGTGGCAATGTATATTATTTTAGATTATGTTTGGAATCGAGTAAGAAAAGATAGAAGAAAAAGAATTTTAGTCGTTGATGAGGCGTGGTATCTGATAAAACACAGGGATTCGGCTTCTTATCTTTATTCATTTGCTAAACGGGCAAGAAAATATCTTTTGGGGTTAACGGTGATTACTCAGGATGTGGAAGATTTTTTGTCAACTAATGAAGGAAAAGCGATCATTAACAACTCTTCTTTGCAAATTATTTTAAAACAGTCAACTGCATCGGTTGAAAAAATCACCGAGACTTTTTATTTGACCGGTGGGGAAAAACATTTTCTTTTGTCAACTGGAGTGGGTGAGGGTCTTTTTTTTGCTGGTCGCTCTCATGTTGGTTTTTCGGTTATTTCCTCGGAGGAGGAAAAAAATTTGATTGAGTAAAATAAAATAAAAAAACAGGGCGCCTAAAACGGCGCCCTTTTTCTTTTTTAAATAAAAAATTCTTATTTGACTAATCTTTTTAAGCTTTTTCCAGCAGTAAAGCCTGGAGTTTTAGTGGCTGGAATCTGAATCTCGGCTCCAGTTTGGGGATTTCTTCCTTTACGAGCGGCCCTTTTTCTTACCATAAAGGTACCAAAGCCGGTAACTACCACTTTCTCACCTCTTTTTAAAGCATCGCTTATAGTAGAGAAGACAGTGCTGACAGCATCTTTAGCGGCTTTGGCGGTAAGACCCGCTTTTTTTGCCACTTGGGCGACTAAATCAGCTTTTGTCATATTTTTCACCTCCCTCCGCAAGAATTAACTAACAATAATTTTTAATTGTTATCAGCATATTACTTTTTTGGCTTTATGTCAAGCCTTATTTAAAATATCTTAATATAACAATCTATATCAAAATTAGGGCTTTGCGATGGGAAAAATAAAATACGAATGATGCGAATATGTGATGCCAATCAACGAATGAAATGCTAATCTATACCCCTTTGCTTTCAAATAGCAAGGGGTTATACCTAACGAAGCTTTGATTTTTAAAGAATGGTTTTGACTATAAAGTCAATTCTAAATTTCATTTGAAAGCTACGGTTTATACCCAAC
>Ga0308411_10001183_pt1 | contig 17697 bp, 17 predicted proteins | sample HotsprottomLayer_2_FD_203530 | JGI IMG/M metagenome (GOLD analysis project Ga0308411, IMG submission 203530) | Hot spring phototrophic mat microbial communities from Octopus Spring, Yellowstone National Park, Wyoming, United States -... | ecosystem: Environmental > Aquatic > Thermal springs >...
GGCAGCGAGGCGACCACCGCGATGCGCTGGGAAGCCAAGAATTCCGCCAGGTCTTCCTGGCCGGGCTCGGCGAGGATGGTCAGGTTGCAGCGGTCGATGACGTGCGCGCCGAGGGCTCGCGCCATGCGCGCCAGGCGGCGGAAATGCGGGTTGAGCTCGGGCGCGCCGCCGGTGAGGTCAAGCGTGCCAGCGCCCGAGGCAGCAAGGAAGGCGAGCACGACGTCGACCGTCTCGCCGTTCATCTGCTCGCTGCGCGTCGGGCCGGCGTTGACGTGGCAATGCGAGCAACGCTGGTTGCAGCGGTAGCCGAGGTTGACCTGCAAGGTCTCCAGACGCCGGCGAAGCAGGGCGGGGAAGCGGGTCTCGGTCAGGCGGTGCAGGGTAGCGTGCATGCGGTTCCTAGGTCGGCGTCGGTGCGTACCTCCCGACACGACGGGGGGCCATGGTCCTGTGTGCCAGCGCAGCCGCCTTCGCGCCAGCTCGCCGGTCCTGCCCAGGGCAGCCAGCGCGTCCCGGGGGCTCGTGGGCTTCTGACCTGCGGGCACGGAAGGTATATGAAGCACAACAAGGTCGCTCGTATGAGCTTTCGGAGGTGTGCAGTGCAGCAGCTCGTGACGGTGGTGGTGCTCGCGCTCGTGGTAGTCGCGGGGACAGGGGTCGAGGCAGCGGTGATCTGCCAGAAGAGGTCCGGGACGATGGTCATCCGGGAGTCCTGCAGGAAGAAGGAGGTCCAGGTGGACCTCTCGGCTTTCGGAGCAGTCGGGCCCCAGGGTGCCCCCGGCGAGCGGGGAGAGCCGGGTGAAGGGGGCACGGCCCGTGCCTACGCCTGCTCGTTCTCGGCCGACGGGACCACGGTCTCGTTCTGCAGCGGTCGAGCGGCAAAGAACGTGACCAACGTGGTGGCGAACACCACCTACCCGGGCTTCACGTGCTTCGTGCTGGATTCGTCGATCGACGCCCCCTCGGCCGTGGTCGTCGCCTCCCTCAACGCGACATCCAGCTACTCCGGCGGTAAGGTCAACGCCCTGATCTCCGCGGACGGCTACGCGAACTTCCTGGGCTGCCCTCCAAACTCGGTCCTCGTGGTCACGGCGCGCCACACGAACGACGGCACCTTTCTCGGCCTCGAGCCGACCATCCTGGGCGTGAACATCGCGGTGATGTAGCGGGGGGCGGGTGCGCGGCCGGAAACGGCGTCGCGCCGTTTGACTGCCCCGCGTCCCGGTGCCAGACCGACCGGCTCTGTGGCAGGGCACGATCGGAGGTCGTCGATGAAGGAGACGGACGTGCTGCTCGTCGGGGCGGGCTTCTCCGCCATTCCCCTGCTGCGCGAGCTGGACCGCTCCGGGGTGAGCTACACGATCGTGTCGGAGAAGGACGGGTCGGTCTGGGCGAGGCTCGCCCGGACCGGCGGACTCGATTTCGACCTCGTCAGCTCGTACTACACCACCTTCTACACCTTCGACCGGGTGGAGCATGCCTGCGAGGACCGCTACCCGACAGCGCGCGAGTTCTACGACATGCACCTGCGGCACCTCCGCCCGTACCAGGATCGCATCGTCGAGGACCGGGTGACCCTGATCGAGAACGCCGACGACCACAGCCGCGTCCACACCGCGGGCGGCGAGTGCTTTCGGGCGAAGCACGTCGTGATCGCGACCGCATACCGCCGACGCATCGTCGAGTCGCTCGCCACCTTCGACTGCGGCATCCGCAACCAGACCGTCGTGCTCGACACGATCGGCGACTCGGCCAACCTCCTGATCTCGAAGCTGGTCACGGGCGACAACAGGATCATCGTGCTGCACAACGGCTTCCTCGCCCTCGACAAGATGATCTACCTCGGCGACACGCCCCACAGCGTCGATCAACTGGAGGCGCACCAGCTCGCACGCAGCTTTCCCCGCCTCTACGCCGCGGTGATCAACTTCAACTTCGTGCCTATGTCGAAGGTCGTGCCGAACTTCCGGCCGCTCGCTGCCTACATGGCCCTTGTGCGGGGCGTCCAGCACGTCCTCGGGCGCCTCTTCACCCCGGCGAACTTCCACGTGCGCTTCGGGGACACGCGCCGCACGATCCTGGCCGATCGGCCTCCCAGGGCGATCGTCCCGAACGGCATCATCGCGATCAAGTACTGGCCGATCGACACCTACGCACGCCAGTTCGCCCAGAACCTGCCCGACCGCATCCGGGAGGGCTTCCTGCTCAACGATCTCCCGTTCTTCGTGTCCGAGGGGCTGGTGGAGCTCTGGAGCAAGGCCGACACGAGGGTCGACAAGGCGAGCCGGACCATCGAACGCCGCGGCGAGATCGTGCGCTACGACCACCTGATCACGGGCGATACCGAGGTGCCGCGGCTGCCCCGGATCACCCGGCAGCGGCACGGACAGACGGTCGACTACGAGTACGTGTATCGGGAGAACTACCTCGGCGTGATTCCGCGCACGCTCCGCAACGTCTACCTGCTCGGCTACACGCGGCCGACCACCGGCGGGCTGGCCACGATCACCGAAATGCAGTCGCTACTCATCCACCGGCTCGTCACCGATGCCCCGTTCCGCGCGGCGAGGCTCGAGCAGCTCGACGAGAAGCTCAAGCGCTACAACCGGAAGTACTACGTCACCACTACGCCGGGCCCACGCGACCACCTGACGTACTACGGCTTCTACACCGACGAGGTGGCCCGGGAGCTCGGCATCGAGGCCAGGCTCTCGTCGTGCCGCAGCCTGAGGGACCTGGCGAAGTATCTGTGCTACCCGAACAACCCCGAGAAGTTCCGCCAGAGCGGCCGCTACAAGATCGACGGGGCCGCCGAGCTGGTCGACCGCGTCTTTACCCGGAACGCTGGGTTCAAGCTCGTGTGGCAGCTCGGCCTCAGCTACCTGGGCTACCAGCTGCTGACGATCGCCGTCTTCGCGTCGCTGTTCCTGCACGGCTGGATCGGCGGGAAGGCGCTGGCGGCGGCCGTCGTCGGTCAGCTGCTCTTCGGCTACTGGGCCATGATCCCCGTGAGCAACAGCGTCCCGTTCTTCGGCGTGAAGCTCGTGGCGTTCCTGTCGTACGTCCCGATGCTCCTGCACCCGGTGTCCACGCTGCTGATCTTCCCCATCGACTTCGTCGTGACGTACCTGCTGCGGCAGCGCCCCGGGGCGCGCTACCCCTTCAACGACCTCAAGAACAAGAAGACGTACCGGGCGTTCTGGGGGCAGTACAAGGAGGTCTACAACCGCGTGCGGCGGCCGGCAGCGCTGCAGGCGGCGTCGGGAGCGCGCTGAGCTGGGTCGCGACCGCGGGGACTCGTAGCGGACGAAAACGCCTCCGTCTCGAGTGCCCTGAGCGGCGCGCAGACGCCCAGCTCCCGGCATGGACATCGGCCACCGACTGCTGCTATCGATGTTTGCAGGCATTGTCTCCTATAAGAATGCCGATCGAGCGATGCGCTGGCTTCGTCATGCCGCCAGGGAGCTACTCCCAGCGTGGTTCCGGACTTAGCTGCGACGCGGGTACCGTGGCGTCACGCCCCTCTTCTACCTCCGCAATCGCGTGGAATGCCCCTGTTGTGGCGCGCGCTATGCCCGGTTCCTGCCCTTCGGACACCCTCCACGGCGGACCGCCTGCTGCGCGCGCTGCGGTTCCCTCGAACGGCAGCGCGCCCTCGCGCTCTTGCTCCTACGGAATCGTCCGCTTCTGGAATCGCGGCCGCGTCTTCTTCATTTTGCCCCCGAACGCGCCTTGCGCGAACTGCTGTCGGCCTCCTGCCGCCAGTACCTCACCACTGACTGTGCGGAGCGCGCCGGCCTCAGTCTGAGGATGGACATCACCCGCCTGGCGTTGCGGGAAGCCGCCGTGGACGGGGTCGTCTGCATCCACGTGCTCGAGCACATCCCGGACGACCGCGCCGCGCTCCACGAACTCTATCGGGTCCTCCGCCCTGGCGGCTGGGGCATTCTGCAAGTTCCCCTCGATCCCGCTCGCGAAGTCACCTACGAGGACCCTTCCATCACCAGACCGGAAGATCGTCGCCGGCACTTCCTTCAGGAAGATCACGTACGGCTCTACGGGCGGGACTTCGCGGCCCGCCTCCGCCAGGCAGGTTTTATCGTGGAAACGTATCCCTTGGGCGCGTCCCTCGCGCCGCCGGAGTGCGCGCGCTACGGAATTCCCGAGGATGAAGAATTCTTCCTCTGCCGCAAACCGCAAGCCTCAGGGGAAGAAGTGCCTCTTCAACCGCCGGGGCCACCGCGAGAGAGGCCTGGCCAGCGATAGGCGGACACGCCCGCGCCCACGGCGCCGCGCAGCCCACAACGCATGCCGAGCCGACTTCGACGGCGACAGTCGTCCCACGGTAGCCAGGACGATCGTGCGCCTGGCGCTGCAGGGCCAGGCGATCGCGCCCGGGGGGCGCGTTGCGACGCTGTCGCTGCAGGGCCCGGCGGGTGCGTTCCATGCGGCTAGACCAGTGCTGGGGAACCGATAGCGAGCTCCCCGAAGACGATGCGCCGCAGTGCGGCGCGCGGCACTCTGCCCTGGTGCCGATTGTTATTGACACCTCGCTCATTACGCGTGTACTCGCGCTGCCGGTAGGCGACGGCCCGCCGGAAGGAGGTCTCCATGGCAACCGCGCTGCATCAGCTCCTCCACTCCCGCAGGCGACGCCCACGACCAGCGAAGGCGTCACGGCCTACGTCGAAGCCTACGAGCGCGAGTACACTGGCTGGATGGCGGTGCTGCAGCGGAACGCCGAACGGCTCGCCCGTGGGCAGTATTCGCTCCACTGGCTCGACATGGCCCAGGGGCACTGGGGACGACGGGCCCGGCCGTCCTCGCGCGGCCTCACGTACACGGACACCAACAACGTCAAGGGCTTCGGCGAGATCCCGGAGCGCGCCGACTGGCTCAACTTCACGCCGCGTGGCGCGGTCCGCGAGCCGTATCGCGCCGAGATGCCGGTGATCGACGAGTACACCCAGGTCGACCGCCCTGGGCTCTGGGCCGACAACGTCATCACGCTCTACGAGGAGGCGAAGGCGCGGCAGTGGAATGCCACCCGCGACATTCCCTGGCACGAGCTGGCGCCCCTGCCCGAGGACCTCGAGAAGGCCACCTGCCAGCTCTGCACCGTGCTGACGCAGGTGGAGTTCGTCGCCGGCGACTTCCCCGCCAAGTGGATGTACCGCATCCCTCAGGATTTCCTCGAGGTGAAGAGCTTCCTCGCAACGCAGATCATGGACGAGGCCCGGCACCAGGAGGTTTTCCGCAAGCGCGCCATCGCCGGGGGCGGCCTGATGCATGCCGGCGTCGGGCAGGAGTGGGCGCTCAAGGCCATTCTCGAGTCGCCGACCCACACGATGGGGACCTTCCTCCTGAACCTGCTCGGCGAGGGCCTCGTGCTCTCGATCTTCCGCTCTGGCGAGATGATCGCCAAGACGCACGTCGACAAGGACATCTTCCGCCGCTGCCTGCAGGACGAGGCCCGGCACGTCTCCTACGGCGTCATGGAGTTCAAGTACTGGCTCGATCAGCACCCCGATCGGGAGCAGGCGATCGCGCAGATGCACCGCTTCGCCGACGTGGGCGAGCTGATCATCCTCTCGTCCTTCACCGAGCCGGTGATGGTCGAGCCCATCGCCATTCTGCTGGGCGGGGGGCTCGACAAGATCGACTACGGCATGGAGGGCATGGCGAAGCTCTGGACGATGGCGATCGACGAGTACCTGCAACGCTGCGAGCGGGCGGGGTTCCCGCGCCGCGCCCGCTGCCGCATCCCTCTCGATGCGCCGTGGGCCAGCAGCGGCGCCGTCCCGGCTACCGCGTGATGCAGGCCGCCGTCCCGTCGCCGCCGCAGGCGCTGCCCTTCCCGTCCGTCGCCTGGTTCGAGCGGCTGGCCGCGCTGATGAACGCCAACCGGGCACGCCAGGAGCAGCTCGGCTTCTGCGACTGCGTGGCCGGCTTCGCCGTCACCGACGGCGGTCCGGACGGCCAGCCCTTCGTCGTGCAGGTCACCTTCGAGGAGTTCGCCGCCACGGACGTGCGCGAGGCGACGCCCGCCGAGGCCGCGCAGGCCGACTTCACCGTCACTGGCCCCCTCGCCGCCTGGCGTGCGATGATCGAGAGCATCGCCGCGGGCAACGGCCGGCCCGCCCTCGAGCAGACGCTGAACCGCCTGACGCACATGGGAACGCCGATGCACGTCGCCTCCGACGATCCGCTGCGTCGCGACCTCTACTTCCGCTACAACCAGACGCTGCAGGAGTTCGTGAACGCCTCGGCCGCGTTCGCGACGACCTTCGCCCGCTGAGTCGTCCCGCCAGCGCCATGGCGACGCGACACGGCCACTTCTGGATCGACGAGACCTGCATCGCCTGCGGGGCCTGCGAGCACGCCTGCCCCGGCAAGGTCGATGCCATCTTTCGGGTGGAGGACGACTTTCTCGGTCGCTTCGCGATCCGGATCGAGGCCTGCATCGACTGCGGCTTCTGCGTGCCTCTCTGTCCCGTCGACTGCATTCACGACGCCCGCAGCGATCCCGAGGTCGCCGCACGCGGCGGCTACACGCGCATCAAGGAGCTGCAGGCCTGGGCCGCAGCGCGCCGCCCGGCCACGGAGCTGTAAGCGACTGCGCGCCCTCCCCTGGTCAGCTTCCAGGGGCAGGAGCGGCTACCCGCCGTTGCCGGCTCGACGCGAGGCCTGGCGAGCGGCAAGCGGCGACGGTCCCTCACGCTCTCTGCTGCCAGCGTGCCGGCAGAGGTCGTCACATGAAGCGCTTCAATCCCTTGGCTCAATGCCTGGCCGCGCCTGCCGTCCTCGCGGCAGCCACCGCCTATGCCGCTATCCGCCACGTCGCCACGAACGGGACAGATGGTGCTGCCTGCGGGCAGTCGCCCGCGACTGCCTGTCGTTCCATCACCCAAGCGGTGTCGAGCGCTGCCGCGGGGGACAGGATTCTCGTTGCCCCCGGTCGTTACGGCGACCTCGACCGGAGCGGCGTCCTCGGCGACTCCCCCGGCGAAGAGCCCGCCCCAATCGCTCCTACCGTTCCGCTGCGACTCGAGTCGACAGGAGGAAGCGATATCACGGTGATCGACTTCGATGGCGTTGGCGTGGACACGGCGTTCTCCATCTCGACCAACGGCACCACGATCGGCAGGCCACGGCGGGGCTTCACCATCGTCGGCGTGGCGCTCATCGGGAACGTGTGGGGCTATGCCCAGGGCGGCAGCGCGCAGAAGCTCACGCCCATGACCGGCAATAACATCTTCGGCAACGTCTCGAACTGCGGCACGCTCAACGAGGTCACGTCGCTCGATACGCTGGTCGCAACGGAGAACTATTGGGGCGCAGCCAGCGGGCCGGGGCCGGATCCGGCCGATGATGTCTGCGGCTTTGCGCCGACCACGGCCGTTCCGTATGCGACAAAGCTTCTGCCTGTCCGCTGAGTGATCCACAAGGCGTCCGGGGCAAGTCCTGAACCCGCTGGAACGGTGGGAGGGGGACTTGGCCTCTGACGCTCTCGACGGCGGCACCTGTCGGCGTGGCTGTTCCTGATCGAGCACCGGACGGATCGGCCGGTCATCACGCCGTCCGCAATGGAGAAGTCGGTATGCGCCGGCTCGTCCGGGTCATAGACCATCATGTCGTGCGGGTTGGTCAGGTTCACGCCGAGAAACCCGGGCTTGCCCTGCTGCCCGAGTCATACTGCCCACCCGCGCAGCTAGCTCGCCGCCAACGCGGCGATCATGCCATCGGAGCGTCCTGAGGGCGAGCACACGCAGGAGTCGACGCGAGCGAGGCTGGCCGCAGGCGCCCCAACGCCGGCGCAGCGCGGTGGTCATCAGCGACGCGACACCCGGCGGCCCTCGATCCCCGCCCCGCGTTCGTACCAGGGCCGCGTCGCGTTCACGGCCTGCACGACCAGCAGCATCACCGGCACCTCGATGAGCACCCCCACCACCGTGGCCAGCGCCGCGCCGGAGTCGAAGCCGAAGAGACTGATGGCGGTCGCCACCGCCAACTCGAAGAAGTTCGAGGCCCCGATCAGCGCCGACGGCGCAGCCACGCTGTGCTTTTCCCCGACCAGGTAGTTCCCCAGGTAGGCCAGCGAGGAGTTGAACGAGACCTGGATGAGAATGGGCACGGCGAGCAGCGCGATGATCAGCGGCTGCGCCAGAATCTGCTCGCCCTGGAAGGCGAAGAGCAGTACCAGCGTGACCAGGAGGGCAGCGATCGACCAGGGGCCGATGCGCTCCATCGTCGCCGCGAAGGCCTCCGGCCCTCGGGCGAGCAGGGCACGCCGCCACCACTGGGCGAGCAGCACGGGGATCACGATGTAGAGCACCACCGAGGTCAGCAGCGTGTCCCAGGGCACGACGATGGACGACAGCCCGAGCAAAAACGCCACCAGCGGGGCGAAGGCGAAGACCATGATCGTGTCGTTGAGCGCCACCTGCGTGAGGGTGAAGAGCGGATCGCCGTTCGAGAGCCGGCTCCACACGAAGACCATGGCGGTGCACGGCGCCGCGGCCAGCAGGATCAGCCCTGCGACGTAGCTGTCGAGCTGAGCTGCCGGCAAGTACGGCGCGAACACCTGCCGCACGAAGACCCAGGCGAGCGCGGCCATCGAGAAGGGCTTCACCAGCCAGTTCACGACCAACGTCACGCCGATCCCGCGCACATGGTGCCGCACCTCGTGCAGGGCGCCGAAGTCGACCTTCATCAGCATGGGGACGATCATCACCCAGATCAGCAGGCCGACCGGCAGGTTCACCTGCGCGACCTCCATGCGCCCGATGGCATGGAAGAGCGCCGGCAGGAGCTGTCCGAGCGCGATCCCCGCCACGATGCACAGGGCCACCCACAGCGACAGCCAGCGCTCGAAGACTCCGAGGACCGCGCCCTCGGGACGCCGCGCGCGGACCGCCTTCGCAACCGCCATCGCTCGCCCTCACTCCTCGGCGTCGCCGCTCCGCCCGATCGCGTCCAGGCGCTCCTGCAGCGCGAGGCGCTCGAGCTTCTCGATGGGCAGCGCGAGGAACAGCGAGATGCGCCGCTCGAGCTGCTGGTAGGCGCGGAAGAAGGCGCGGCGGATCTCGTGCTCGCTCCCGCGTACCGCCGCGGGATCCTCGATCCCCCAGTGCGCCGTCATCGGCTGCCCGGGCCACACCGGGCACACCTCGCCAGCCGCGCTGTCGCAAACCGTGAAGACGAAGTGCAGCGGGGGCGCGTCCGGCGTCGCGAACTCGTTCCAGCTCTTGCTGCGCAGACCCGCCGTGGAAAACCCGTTCCGCTGCAGCAGATCGATCGCGTACGGATTCACCTGCCCCGTTGGATGGCTGCCGGCGCTGAAGGCACGAAAGCGCCCCTGGCCGCGGACATTGAGCAGCACCTCGGCGAGAATGCTGCGGGCAGAATTGCCCGTACAGAGAAAGAGCACATTGGCCGGCGTCGTCATCTAGCGCTCCACGCGGACCGTGCCGACGCGGCCCATCGCCTGGACCATCCGCCGCATCGCCGTAGCCTACATCACCGTCGCGCCGACGGGAAGGCCGATCGGCGCCGCGGCCCAGGGCACGAGCCGGTACTCCGCGGGTCGGAAGCGCCGGATGCGCAGGCAGTACTCGCTGGCGAAGCCGGGAAAGAGCGCGTGGTTGCTGCCGTCGGGATTGAGGTACCAGCTCATGCACCCCGAGCTCCACGCCATGTAACGCATGCGGCGCTGCAGCTGCGCGTTGTAGGCGTCCATGACCTCGCGTCGCACGTCGAGGTAGGCGAGATCGCCGCGCCGCAGGCGCGCGATGGCCTGCAAGGCGTAGGCGATCTGGTGCTCGGTGTAGACCAGCACCGAGGTGTGCCCGGGCCCCGTGTTGGGCCCCATCAGCATGAACCAGTTCGGGAAGCCGGTCACCGTGACGCCCTTGTACGCCACGGCCCCGTCCTTCCACGCCGCGTCGAGGGTCTGCCCCGCGAGCCCCGTGATCGGGAACGGCGCGTTCGCCAGGCCGAGCTTGAAGCCGGTGGCGAGGACGAGCACGTCTACCGCATGCTCGCGCCCGTCGGCCGTGACCACACCCGAGGCCGTGATCTCGCGAATCGGCTCGGTCACCAGCTCCACGTTCTCCCGCTCGAAGCTCGGCCAGTAGTCGTCCGAGATGAGCACGCGCTTGCAGCCGAACTGGAAGTGCGGCGTGAGCTTCTCCCGCAGGACGGGATCCGACACGCTGCGCTCGAGGTGCCGCAGCGAGGCCCATTCGCCAAGCTTCGAGAGCGGCGAGTCGAGGAAGACGATCGGCCCCATGGCCTCGCTCACCGCGAAGAGCAGCCACCGGTAGGCGGTCTGCAGCGGCGGCACGCGAGCAAACCAGCGACGAGCCCACTCGGGAATCGCCCGATCGCGCTTGGGCATCACCCAGGGCGCCGTGCGCTGGAAGACGCTTAGGTGGCCCACGATCGGGGCGATCGCCGGCACGACCTGCACGGCGCTAGCGCCCGTACCGATCACCGCCACGCGCCGCCCGCGCAGATCGCAGCCGTGGTCCCAGCGCGCCGTGTGGAACATGGCGCCGGCAAAGCGCTCGAGCCCGGGAATGCTCGGATAGGCGGGGTCGACGAGGCCGCCCACGCCGGCGATGACAACCCGTGCGGACACCGTGTCGCCCGCGCTGGTCTGAAGCAGCCACCGGCCCGTCGCCTCCTCGAAGCGCGCCGCGGTGATCGCGGTCCGCGTCCGCAGGCGCGCGCGAAGCCCGTGTCGCTCCACGCACCCGAGCAGGTAGCGCTGGATCTCGCCGGCGCTGGCGTAGGCCCGTTCCCAGTCGGGATTCTGCTCGAAGGAGAAGGAGTACACGTGCGACGGCACGTCGCAGGCGCAGCCGGGATAGGTATTGTCGCGCCAGGTGCCGCCGATCTCGTCCGCCCGCTCGAAGATGGTGAAGGAGCGCAGGCCGGCCTGCTGGAGTCGAATGGCCGCGCCGATCCCGGCGAAGCCCGCGCCGATGATGGCAATCGGAAACTCGTCCGAGGACTGCATCGCTGCTTCCCTAGCGGCGCCGTCGCGGTGGCGTCGTCCCCTCGAAATACCCCCAGGGGAACTCGGGCTCGAGGATCGGCCGATATCCCCGCGGGGCAGGAAACGGCGCCGAGAGGAACTCGTAGACGCTCACCAGCACCCGCGGCACGATCATGCCGCAGCCGAGCGCGAAGCCGAGCGGGAGGCCTGCGGCCGCTCCGCGGCGCTGGGTCTCGGTGTACATGTTCCCCGGTACCTCGAGGAATGCGGTCGTCATCCCCGCAAGCCCCCGCAGAACCTTGCGGCTCGCAGTCTGCGCCGCCGCGGGCGTGCTCAGCGCGAGGGCCAAGAGCGCCACAGCGAGCCAGCGGGCCAGTCCTCGCATCCCGTGCTGGGTAGCGGCGGGGCGAAGAAACGTCAATCGTCTGTCGGTGGCCGTTGCCACCGCCGCATGCCTGGCGTAGTCCTCGAGCGCTCTGGAGGACTGCTGGTATGGCCACTGACCACCGTCCGCACCTGCGCCTGCGCATCGGCTCCCTGCTCGCCAAGGAGCACGAGCCCGTGTCGGCCGAGGTCGTCGAAGTGCTGGCGACGGTCGGCGACGGCTACCTCGAGCTCACGGGAACGCCGCTGCTGGTGCGCATGGGCGTGGTGAGCTGGGAGACGGCCTACGACGGCGTGGCAGCCGAGATGGCCGAGGAATACCTGGCCGGTCGTCGCCCGCAGCCAGGGAGGCGCCCGGCCGACCTCGGCGAGTTTCGCAAGGCCGTGGTCGAGGCGCTGGAGCCCGCCGAGCCCGGCGCGCCGCCGGTCGTGGCCGACGTGCTGGCCACGCTGGCCCTGGGAGGCTGGCACGAGGCCGACGCCCGAGGAGGCCGAGCGGAATACGCCCGGCACCTGGTCGGGCTGTACCTCCGAGGGCTCGGCTGATGGCTGGGACGACGCCCGACACCGCTGGCCGCTTCGCCATGCCGCTCGGCGAGGCCATGACCACCCAGCGCGCCATCCGCCGCCTGCGCCCCGACCCCGTCGACGACGCGCTCGTGCTCGAGCTGATCGGGCTCGCCGTGAAAGCGCCGAGCGGCAGCAACGCCCAGAGCTGGGAGTTCGTCGTGGTCCGCGATCCAGAGGTCAAGCGACGTCTGGGGCGGCTGAACGCCATGGCCTGGAAGGTCTACGGCACGATCGGTCGCTGGCTGAAGCGCAACGACCCGAAGTCCCTGCGCATGATCGACGCCGTGCAGTGGCAGGCGGACCACTTCGCGGAGATCCCCGTCGTCGTCGTGGTCTGCCTGCGCGGGGTGATTCCCTGGTTTCCGCGCATCGCCCCGACGAGCCTCTACGGGTCGATCTTTCCGGCCGTGCAGAATCTGCTGCTCGCCGCGCGGGCAGCGGGTCTGGGAGCCGCACTGATCACGCTGCCCCTGTGGAACACGATCCTGGCCCGGATGACCCTCGGCTTGCCGTGGTATGTTACCCCGTGCGCCGTGGTCCCGATGGGCTGGCCCCGCGGCCGCTACGGACCCACGACTCGCCGCCCCGTCGGCGAGGTGGTCCATGTCGATCGCTGGGGCAATCAGCCCTATCGCGACCGACCCGACACGCCGGCGCCCGCGACGGTCAGCCCAGGTTCTTCGCCGCGAACTCCCAGTTGAGCAGCTTGTCGATCACGGCGCTCACGTAGTCCGCCCGGCGGTTCTGGTAGTCGAGGTAGTACGCGTGCTCCCAGACGTCGATCGTGAGCAGCGGTGTTTGCCCCGCGGTCAGCGGCAGATCGGCGTTCGGTGTCTTCACCACCTTGAGCGTTCCCTGGTCGGCCACGAGCCAGGCCCAGCCACTGCCGAACTGCCCGACGGCGGCGTCGAGGAGCTGCTGGCGACAGGCTTCGAAGCTACCGAAATCCTTCTCGATCCGTGCGGCCAGGGTGCCAGACGGCTTGCCACCGCCACGTGGCGCCAGGCTGTTCCAGTAGAAGGTGTGATTCCAGGTCTGCGCCGCGTTGTTGAAGATCGCGACCTTGTCGGGTTTGCCCGCGGTGCGCCGGATGATCTCTTCGAGTCCGACCTCCGCAAGCTCGCTTCCAGCGATCAGCTTATTCAGATTGTCGACGTACGCCTTGTGATGCTTCCCGTAGTGAAACCCGATGGTGTTGGCGGAGATCACCGGGTCGAGGGCCGTGTCGGCATACGGCAAGGGGGGTAAGGTGATGGGGGCAGCTGCCCCAGCGCTTGGTGTGCTCATGGGTCCTACCATGGCGGCACCGAGGGCGGCGCCGCCGATCCTGAAAATGTCTCGGCGAGAGAAGCTGTTCATGGTCATGTCCGATACCGAAAACGATCGAACACTGTCGAGACGGTACTGGTCACCACGAGTCCAGGCAAGGGCGGAGCGTGCCCCGTCGCTCCAGCGCACGCTCCGCTGCTCGCGCTAAAAGAACACGGTGATCCCAGCACGCACGCCGATCGGATTGCCCGGGGTGAAGGTGAGCTGGTCGGGCGGATCGACGGGGGCACGGCCCGGCTTGACGAAGCAGGGACGATTTGCGGCCACGCCCTGCAGGTCGCGGCGCGCGCAGACCGTGTCGGCGAACTGCGCCTCGTTCCAGTCGGTGTTCGCCAGATTGAAGACGGTCACGGCCGCCTCGACCTTCCGCCACCGGTAGCTGCCGATCAGATCGAGCAGGAAATACCCCTGGGCCGTCACCGAGCCGTCCTCGTTGGCCGGACGATCGTCCACCCAGCGCATGCGCAGCGCGGCCCCGAAGCCGTTGTCGAAGCGCGCCGTCAGCCCGCCGTTCATGAGGAGATCCGGGGCGAGCGGCACGTAGCTCCCGTCCTCGGAGCGGGCGCGCACCCAGGAGAGATCGTAGTCGGCGGTGAGCCAGGACAGGAGACGATAGCGAAGCTCGAAATCCACGCCCCACCGGCGGGATGCGGGGCTCGGCTCGTCGGTACCCGCGTCGCCGGAGAACACCAGCTCGCTGTCGAGCGTGAGCCGCCAGAGCGACGCGGCCAGGTCGAGGCGATCGAGCTGGCGGGTCCGCGCCCCGAGCTCGTACCCCAGTGCGGTCGCCAGCGGCACGACCTCGTCGGCCGCGTCGCCCGTACCGACGAAGCCGCTGCCACCAATCGCGGCGCGCGCGTCGTTCGAATGGAAGCCCCGGCCAAAGTTCAGATAGAGCTCCGTGCCCTCGAAGGGGCCGAGCACGAGATTGGCCTTCGGGCTGAGCGTGTTGTCCGTTGTCCGGCCATCGAGGCGCACCGGGACGAAGTTCGGGTCGCGGCGCTGTCGGGGCAGGCGATCGCGGACATCGAACACGAACACGTCGCCGCGCAGGCCGCCATCGAAGCGAAGCCACTCGGTGGGGAACACCTGCTGCCCCCAGTAGGCGCTGAAGGCGTGCTCGCGCATGTAGACATCGTTGATCGTAAAAAAGCTCTGGCGCCGCACCTGCCGCTCGAGCTGGAGGTGGATGTCGTCGCTGCGGCTCTCGACGGCGAGCAGCGTCTGCAGCGGCACGCGGCCGAGGCTCCAGGTGCGGGCGTAGCGCAAACGCCCCCCGTAAAGAAAGCGGGCATCGCCCTGATAGATCCCGTCGCCGGGCAGGTAGTCCGCCCCCGCCTGCACGGGGTCGTCGCCGGTGTCGACGATGCGGCCGTTCGGCAGGCGCACGAAGCGCAGGCCGGTGTTCTTGTAAAAGGTGAAGTTCGACCAGAGTCGCAGCTTGTAGCGACTGGCGTAGACATGGGCGTCCCAGGTATCGAGCGCCGTGGGCGCGTAGCGCCACTTGAGATCCACGTTCTCCCGATCGGTGCGTCCGCCCTCGGTCGGGTCGATCGCACCGAAGCGGTCGAGACGCCCGGCGTCCACGAGCCGCTCGGGAATCTGGCCCGAGGCATCCCAGTCGGCCTGGTAGCCCGTCGCCGCCAGCGACAGCGTCGAGCCCGCTCCGGGCTCGAGCGTGACCTTCGCATAGCCGTTGTACGCCGCGAGGTTCTCGGGATTGTCGAAGGGACCGTTCGTGTAGCGCGCCTGGGCGGCCAGGAGGGTTTTGACCGGTCCGAGGCGCGGCGAGGCGCCCAGGACGTAGCGCTGGGTGGCGAACGAGCCGCCCTCGGCGAGCGCGAAGTTCTCCTTGAACTCGGTGCGACTCACCAGGTTGAGGGCACCGGCCGTCGCCCGGTCCCCGTACTGGACGAAGTACGGTCCCTTGTAAAGCTGGAGCCGCTCGATGGTTTCGGGGATGACGAAGTTGAGATCGGCGTAGCCCTGCCCGTGCGCATGGCTGACAAGGTTGACGGGAAGATCGTCGACGAAGACGGCCACATCGGTGCCATGGTCGGCATCGAAGCCGCGCAGGAAATACTGGGCAGCCTTCGACCCGCCCTGATGCTGGGCGACCACCAGGCCGGGCACGTTGTTCAAAATCTGGTTCATGGTCGAGTGCGGGCGCAGCTCGAAGTCCCGCGCCCGGATGTCCTGCGCGGAGGCCGCCGAGACCGGACGCTCGGCTTCGACCACCACTTCCGCGAGGCGCGTACTCCGTCGCTCGTCCTCGCCGCGGGCCGCCCTGTGCGTCAGACACAGGCCCAGCCCGACCGCGAGGACACACACAGTCCCTCGGTTCATGGCATGCACTCCTCTCGCCCCGCCCCACGCCGGCATGGTTCGCCGCAGGGGCGGCGGCGCCGCGATCGGTTGTCGTGTTCAGCGATCGGGTGCGGAGGCAGCGCGCGGCGGCGCTCGTGCCGGCGTGGCAATGAGCGCCGCTCGGGGCTCGCCACACGGCGACAGCCCGGGCAGCGGACGGACGAACTCCGGACACTCGAGGGCAGCAGCGCTCGGGAGTGCCGCGGGAACGACGGGGTGCTGCCAGTGCAGGTGGTCGGCGGTGTTGCTGCCTGCCAGCGCCACGGCGGCGGGATCGCCGGCGCGGGACTCGCCCCGGGCTGCCGAGACCCGCTGGCGCTCATCGGCGTGCTCGTGCGCGGCGCCCAGCAGGTGCACGTGGTGGCGCTCGCCCCCGGGATGGCGATGCGCAACGAGGGCGACCCGTGGGGTCGTGGCCACCACGAAGAGCACCAGCAGCTCGGGAATGAAGCGCCGAGCTGTCGCGAAGCGCCGGCTCACCGGTGGCCCCCTAGCACGAGCTTCCGCCCGGCGTCACGCCGGCGCGAGATCGACGCGCAGGGCGGCCAGCAGACCTTCGGGCAGCGGGTGCAGATCGGGGTGGAGGGCATGCGCCAGGATCTCAAGACTGTCGACCAGACGCGGACCGGGCCGACTGAAGTACTGCGCCCCGTCGGTGACATACACCCGCCGGGCGCGCACCGCGGGGATATCGGGCCAGCCAGGCACCGCCTCCGCGGCGCGCAGATCTTCGAGGGTGCGCTCGACACCGAAGCCACAGCAGGCCACGACCACGACCTCGGGCGCCCAGGCGCACACTTCGGCCCAGGAGAGCGTCCGCGCCGGCTCGCCTTCCCGACCGAGTCCCTCGATCCCTCCCGCCAGGCGCACGAGCTCGGGGCTCCAGTGCCCGCAGGAGAACGGCGGATCGAGCCACTCGAGTAGCGCCACCCGCGGTCGAACGCGTGCGCGGGCTGCGCGCCGGGCCACGGCTACGATCCGGTTCTGGAGCTGCGCGACGACCTGCTCCCCGCGCCGTTCCACACCGGCCACTGCCGCCACCTGGCCGATCGCGGCGAGCGCACCAGCGAGGGTCCGTGGCTCGAGATCGAGCACCGTGGGGCGGCCGGGGAGCGCGCGGGCCGCATCCCGCACCTCGTCCTCGGCCACCGCACAGACGTTGCACAGGGCCTGGGTGAGGATCACCTCGGGCCGGAGCGCCTCCAGGGCCGGCAGGTCGAGCGTGTACAGCGCCCGCGTGGCCTCTAGGCGTTCACGCACCAGACCATCGATGGCGCTGCTCGGCTCGTCGCTCGGCACGAGGGTGCGCGTCACCTTGGGCAGCCCTTGAACAGACGGCGGGTAGTCGCACTCGTGGCTCACGCCGACGAGGCACTCCTCCAGCCCCAGGGCGCACACGATCTCGGTGGCACTCGGCAGCAACGACACGATACGCATGGGCTCTGCGCGCCTCCCTCCCCGTCCTCGTTGAACATTGTCTCGGACAGCAGGATATACCACAGTACGGAGTGGGCGATGCAGTTGGATGGCCTCAGCACGTCGAGCGGCGGGCCGTCCTGCCCCCGCGGGAACCCGCGGCACCTTTGGCCAGGCGCTCAGGAGGACTCGAGGCGATGAGGGACAGCAGAGGCTATCTGGCAGTTGCGACGGTGCTCATGCTCGTGGCGGTGACGCCCGCGTCCGCGGGCATCGTTCCGGGGGGTGGACCGGCGGCGAGCGATTGCTACGCGGTGCTCGACGTCCAGGGGGTCGAGAGCAGCAGCGTGCAGAAGGGCAAGAAGATCACCTGTACCGACGGTGATGCCTGCGATGCAGGCACCTGCGGCGACGATCGCTGCACCCTGCGGACGGCGGTATGCGTCAATCAGTCGGGGCTGTCCGGCTGCACGCCGCCCGGCAGCCTGCAGCAGCTCAAGGTACGGGGGAAGGCCAGTCTCCCCATCCCGGCGCTCGAGGGAGCCGTGTGCGCCGCGGCGGGCGACGTGGACGTCCCGACGAAGAAGGGCAAGAAACCTGGCAAGCTGAAGCTCAAGATGCTCGCCAAG
>Ga0308411_10001185_pt1 | contig 17670 bp, 17 predicted proteins | sample HotsprottomLayer_2_FD_203530 | JGI IMG/M metagenome (GOLD analysis project Ga0308411, IMG submission 203530) | Hot spring phototrophic mat microbial communities from Octopus Spring, Yellowstone National Park, Wyoming, United States -... | ecosystem: Environmental > Aquatic > Thermal springs >...
CGCATCGCCCGCCGCGGCGGCCTGCCGCTGGCGCGCCAGGTCCTCCTCGAGCCGTTCGACGCGGTCGCGCAGCGCGCGATCGCCGGCGGCCGCGGGCGGGGCGGCGGGGTCCGCCGGGATCGTGCTCACCCGGCCGTTCTCCTGGTCGACCACCCGCCCCGACCGCCCGGCCGGCGGCGGCGTGCTGGAGTAGTTCACCACGCCGCGCTCGTCGGTCCACTTGTACACCTGCGCGACCGCGCCGCCCGCCACGAGCAGCGCGGCGAACGCAAGTCCGGTCGATCCAGCACGCACGCGCATGTCGTCTCCGCATCCGATCATACGCCCAGCCCCGGAAAACGGATCGGACCGGCGCCGGCCGGCCGGCGCGGGGCAGGAAGCCGGTCACTCAACTGTGCTAATTTCGCCGCGGCTTCCGCCGCTGCCACCGTAACCCGGAGACCACCATGACCGATTCGCGTTTGCTCCAGCGCCTCGCGGCGCTCGCCTTCGGCTTCGCGCTCGCCGGCGCGGCCGTCGCGCTCGATCCACGCTTCAAGGACGCCGACGGCGACCTCGTCGCCGACACCCCCGCCGACACGATCGACCCGGCGACGCTCGTCTTCGCCTACACCCCGGTCGAGGATCCGGCGGTGTACGCGAAGGTCTGGGATTCCTTCCTGCGCCACATGGAGAAGACCACCGGCAAGAAGGTGCAGTTCTTCCCGGTGCAGTCGAACGCCGCCCAGATCGAGGCGATGCGCGCGGGACGGCTGCACGTGGCCGGCTTCAACACCGGTAGCGTGCCGCTGGCGGTGAACTGCGCCGGCTTCGTCCCGTTCGCGATCATGGGCGACGAGAAGGGGCTCTTCGGCTACGAGATGGAGATCATCACCTACCCGGGGAGCGGGATCAAACAGCTCGCCGACCTGAAGGGCCGCAAGCTCGCGTTCACCTCGGAGACCTCCAACTCGGGATTCAAGGCGCCCTCGGCGCTGCTGCGCAGCGAGTTCAAGCTCGAGGCCGGCAAGGACTACACCGCGGTGTTCTCTGGCAAGCACGACAACTCGGTGCTCGGCGTCGCGAACAAGGACTACGACGCGGCGGCGATCGCGAACGAGGTGATGCGCCGGATGTTCGACCGCGGGGTGGTCAAGCGCGAGCAGATCGTCACCATCTACAAGTCGGACACCTTCCCGACCACCGGCTACGGCATGGTTTACAACCTCAAGCCCGAGCTCGCGAAGAAGGTGCAGGAGGCGTTCTTCACCTTCCAGTGGAAGGGCACCGAGCTCGAAAAGGAGTTCGCCAAGCAGGGCGTGTCGAAGTTCGTCCCGATCAGCTACAAGAAGGACTGGGAGGTGGTGCGCAAGGTCGACAGCGCGATGAACGTCGCCTATACCTGCAAGTAGGCCGGGCGCGCGGGTGATCGCGGGCCCGCCGCGAGGCGGGCCCGTCCGTTTTCTGGCCGACCCGATGCTGCGCACGATCGAGCTCACCAAGCGCTACGCGACCGGCGACCTGGCGCTCGACCGGGTGAGTCTGGAGGTGCCGCGCGGTCAGGTGCTCGCGCTGATTGGGCCCTCCGGCGCCGGCAAGTCGACGCTGATCCGCTGCGTCAACCGGCTGGTCGAGCCGACCTCGGGCCGGGTGCTGCTCGGCGACACCGACCTCACCGCGCTCACCCGCGCCGAGCTGCGCATGGCGCGCCGGCGCATCGGGATGATCTTCCAGGAGTACGCGCTGATCGAGCGCCTGACGGTGATGGAGAACGTGCTCTCCGGGCGCCTCGGCTACGTCGGCTTCTGGGCGAGCTGGTTCAGGCGCTTTCCCGCCGCCGATCTCGCGCGCGCGTTCGAGACCCTCGAGCGGGTCGGATTGGTCGAGTTCGTGGACAAGCGCGCCGACGCGCTGTCGGGCGGGCAGCGCCAACGGGTGGGCATCGCGCGCGCGCTGCTGCAGAACCCCGAGCTCCTGCTGGTGGACGAGCCCACGGCGAGCCTCGACCCGAAGACCTCGCGCCAGATCATGCGGCTGCTGGTCGAGCTGTGCGGCGAGCGCGGTCTCGCCGCGGTGATCAACATCCACGACGTGGTGCTCGCGCAGGAGTTCGCGCAGCGCGTCGTCGGCCTGCGCGGCGGCCGCATCGTCTTCGACGGCCCGCCGGGGGCGCTCAACGCCGCTGCGCTCACCGCGATCTACGGCGACGAGGACTGGTCGCGCACCGCCGCCGAGGAAGCCGCGGCGCGGCCGCCGCGCGGCGCGGTGCTGCCCGACCGCGACCGCATGGGCGCCCTCGGGCAATGATCGCGCGCGAGTGGCGGCCGCCGCCGCTGGTCGCCGACGCGCGGCTGCGCTACGCGATCTACGGCGGCGCGCTCGCTTATCTGCTGCTCGCGCTCGGGTCGCTCGAGATCAACTGGAGCCGCGCCGTCGAGGGGCTCGAGCGGGGCTGGCGGCTCGTCGCCGCCTTTCTGCGGCCGGACTTCGGCGCCCGCTGGGGCGAGATCGTCGACGGCATGCGCGAGAGCCTCACGATGACGGTGACCGCGAGCGTCGCCGGGATCGCGCTGTCGGTGCCGATCGCGCTCGGCGCCGCCCGCAACCTCGCGCCCCGGCCGGTGTACCTCGCGTGCCGCTCGATCATCGCGCTGTCGCGCAGCTTCCAGGAGATCATCATCGCGATCCTGTTCGTCGCGATGGTCGGCTTCGGGCCGTTCGCCGGCTTCCTCACGATCACCTTCGCGACCATCGGCTTCCTCGCCAAGCTGCTCGCCGAGGACATCGAGGACACCGATCCGGCGCAGCTCGAGGCGATCCGCGCCACCGGCGCGACCTGGGCGCAGTGGGTGAACTACGGCGTGCAGCCGCAGGTGATGCCGCGCCTGATCGGGCTGTGCGTGTACCGCCTGGACATCAACTTCCGGGAGTCGGCGGTGGTGGGCATCGTCGGCGCCGGCGGGATCGGGGCGACGCTCAACACCGCGATCGACCGCTACGAGTTCGACGTCGCCGCGGCGATCCTGCTGATCATCATCGCGATCGTGATGGTGTCGGAGTACGCCTCGAGCCACCTGCGCAAGTGGGTGCAGTGATGCCGGTCTCCACGGCGTCGGGACGGCGGGTCTGGCAGCGGCGCGCGCGGTGGGTCGACCTCGCGGTGTGGCTGGGGTGGCTGCTCTTGGTCGCGCTGACGGTGTTCTGCTGGCAGGTGATGACCCGCGACACGATCTGGAGCTTCGTGCTCGACGCGCCGCGCCAGGCCGCCGACATCGGCGCGCGCATGGTGCCGCCGCGCTGGAGCTACTTCGAGGTGCTCGCCCGGCCGCTCTGGGACACGATCAACATCGCGACGCTCGGCACCCTGCTAGCGATCGTGCTCGCGGTGCCGGTCGCCTTCCTCGCCGCGCGCAACACCACGCCGAGCGTGGCGATCCTGCGGCCGGTCGCGCTGTTTGCGATCGTGGCCTCGCGCTCGATCAACTCGCTCATCTGGGCGCTGCTGCTGGTGGCGATCCTCGGTCCGGGCGTGCTCGCCGGGATCATCGCGATCGCGCTGCGCTCGATCGGCTTCATTGGCAAGCTGCTCTACGAGGCGATCGAGGAGATCGACCCGGCGCAGGTGGAAGCGGTCACCGCCACCGGCGCGAGCCGCGCCCAGGTGGTCGCCTTCGGCATCGTGCCGCAGGTGATGCCGGCGTTCGCCGGCATCAGCGTGTTCCGCTGGGACATCAACATCCGCGAATCGACGATCCTCGGCCTGGTCGGCGCGGGCGGGATCGGACTGCAGCTCGAGGCCTCGCTCAACACGCTCGCCTGGCCGCAGGTGAGCCTGATCCTGCTGGTGATCCTGGCGACCGTCGTCGCGAGCGAGTGGGTCTCGGCGCGCATCCGGCACGCGATCATCTGACCGGTCCGCCCGACCGGGCCGATGCCCGGGGAAAGGCGAGGAAATCTGCCGCTTTCGTCACCAGAATTCACCGTCGCCGCGGCGCCGGCGCCGGCAGTCGCGATGCTAAGATCGCCGCTCGCGCCATGAACGTCGTGATCCTCGCCGCCGGCCAGGGCAAGCGGATGCAGTCCGACCTGCCCAAGGTGCTGCACCCGCTCGCCGGCCGACCCCTGCTCGCGCACGTGCTCGCCACCGCGCGGGCGCTCGAGCCGGCGCGGCTGGTGGTCGTCTACGGCCATGGCGGGGACGAGGTGCGCGCCGCCTTCGCCGGCGATCGCGTCGAGTGGGTGCGCCAGGACCCGCAGCTCGGGACCGGTCACGCGCTCGCGCAGGCGCTCCCCGCGCTCGGCGATGCCGCGCAGACGCTGGTGCTCTACGGCGACGTGCCGCTCACCCGGCCCGCGACGCTGCGGCGCCTGGCCGAGGCCGCCGGCAGCGGACTGGCGGTGCTCACCGTGACGCTCGACGATCCCACCGGGTACGGCCGCGTCGTGCGCGAGGCGGGGCGAGTGGCGCGCATCGTCGAGGAGAAGGACGCGAGCGCCGCCGAGCGCGCGATCCGCGAAGTGAACACCGGGATCATGGTCCTGCCGACCGCGCGGCTCGCGGGGTGGCTCGGCGCGCTGCGCAGCGACAACGCCCAGCGCGAGTACTACCTAACCGACGTGGTTGCGCTCGCGGTCCGCGACCGGGTCGCGGTGAGCAGCGCGCAGCCCGACGCACCGTGGGAAACGCTCGGCGTGAACGCGAAGGCCGAGCTCGCGGCGCTCGAGCGGGTCTTTCAGCGCAACGCCGCGGCCGAGCTGATGGCGCGCGGGGCGACGATCGCCGATCCGGCGCGCATCGACGTCCGCGGCCGCCTCGAGTGCGGGCGCGACGTCGCGATCGACGTGAACTGCGTGTTCGAGGGCGAGGTGAGCCTCGGCGACCGGGTGGTGGTGGGGCCGAACTGCGTGCTGCGCAACGTGCGCATCGCCGCGGACACGCGCGTCGAGGCCTTCTGCCATCTGGAGGACGCCGAAGTCGGCGCCGCCTGCCGGATCGGCCCCTACGCTCGCCTTCGCCCGGGGACGCGGCTCGCCGAGGAGGTGCACGTCGGCAACTTCGTCGAGGTGAAGGCGAGCGCGTTCGGCGCGCGCTCGAAGGCGAACCATCTCGCCTACGTCGGCGACAGCGTCGTCGGCCGCGACGTGAACGTCGGCGCGGGCACGATCACCTGCAACTACGACGGCGCGAACAAGCACCGCACCGTGATCGAGGACGAGGTGTTCATCGGCTCGGACACCCAGCTCGTCGCACCGGTCACCGTCGGCCGCGGCGCGACGATCGCCGCCGGCACCACCGTCTGGCGCGACGTTCCGCCGGGCGCGCTCGCGCTGAACGGCAAGACCCAGGTCGCGCGCGACGACTACCAGCGCCCGCGCAAGAAGACGTGACGCCTCAAATCCCACCGCGACCGTCGAAGGGCTGCTGACCATGTGCGGCATCGTCGGCGCGATCGCCAACCGCAACGTCGTACCCCTGCTCGTCGAGGGGCTGAAACGCCTCGAGTACCGCGGCTACGATTCGGCCGGCGTCGCGGTCCTGAACGGCGGCATCCGGCGGGTGCGGCGGGTCGGCCGGGTGGCCGAGCTGGAGGGCGCCGCGCAGGCCGACGGGCTGTCGGGCCCGCTCGGCATCGGCCACACCCGGTGGGCCACGCACGGCGGGGTGACCGAACCGAACGCCCATCCGCACGTCTCGCGCGGCGAGATCGCCGTGGTCCACAACGGCATCATCGAGAACCACGACGCGCAGCGCGAGCGGCTCGAGCGACTCGGCTACGCGTTCGAGTCGCAGACCGACACCGAGGTGATCGCGCACCTGGTGCACCACTACTTCGCGCAGTCGGGCGATCTCCTGGCCGCGACGCAGCGCGCGGTGGCGGATCTTGTCGGCGCGTACGCGATCGCGGTGGTCTCGCTCGAGTCGCCGGATCTGCTGGTGTGCGCGCGGGTCGGCTGCCCGCTGCTCGTCGGGCTCGGCGAAGCGGAGAACTTCGTCGCCTCGGACGTCTCGGCGGTGCTCGCGCACACGCGGCGGGTCGTCTACCTGGAAGAGGGCGACGTCGCCGTCCTCACGCGCAGCACGGTCCGGATCTACGACCGCAACGGGCGGCCGGTCGAGCGCGCGGTGCACGTCTCGGACGTGTCGCTCGCCTCGCTCGAGCTCGGGCCATACAGCCACTTCATGCAGAAGGAGATCCACGAGCAGCCGAAGGCGCTCGCCGACTCGCTCGAGCCGGTGCTCGACGACGGCGTGACGCCGCTGCTGTTCGGCGCCCGGGCCGAGGAGGTGCTGCGCGAGGTCGATGCGGTGCAGATCGTCGCCTGCGGCACGAGCTACTACGCCGGCTGCGTCGCGCGCTACTGGCTCGAGTCGATCGCCCGGGTGCCGACCGCGGTGGAGATCGCGAGCGAGTACCGCTACCGCGATCCGGTGCCCAACCCGCGCGCGCTGGTGGTCACGATCTCGCAGTCGGGCGAGACGCTCGACACGATGGAGGCGCTCAAGCGCGCCAAGGAGACCGGCCACGACCGCACGCTCGCCATCTGCAACGTGCGCGAGAGCGCGATCCCGCGCGCCTCGAGGCTCGTCTTCTACACCCGCGCCGGCGCGGAGATCGGTGTCGCATCGACCAAGGCGTTCACCACCCAGCTGGTCGCGCTCTTCACCCTGACGCTCGTGCTCGCGAAGCTGCGCGGCCGGTTGAGCGCCGGCGACGAGGCTGCCCACCTGGAGGCGCTGCGCCACCTGCCGGGCAGCGTCCAGCACGCGCTCAATCTCGAGCCGCAGATCAAGGTCTGGTCGGAGCGCTTCGCCACCAAGCCCGATGCGCTGTTCCTCGGGCGCGGGATCCACTACCCGATCGCGCTCGAAGGGGCGCTGAAGCTGAAGGAGATCTCGTACATCCACGCCGAGGCGTACCCGGCGGGCGAGCTCAAGCACGGCCCGCTCGCGCTGGTCGACCAGAGCATGCCGGTGGTGGTGATCGCGCCGAACGACAGCCTGCTCGAGAAGCTGAAATCGAACATGCAGGAGGTGCGCGCGCGCGGCGGCGAGCTGTACGTGTTCGCCGACCTCGACAGCCACTTCACCGCGAGCGAGGGCGTGCACGTGATCCGCACGCCGCGGCACGCCGGCGTGCTGTCGCCGATCGTGCACACGATCCCGGTCCAGCTGCTCGCCTACAACGCCGCGGTGGCGCGCGGGACCGACGTCGACAAGCCGCGCAACCTCGCCAAGGCGGTGACCGTCGAATGAGCCCTGTGCGCGGCGCGGCCGCAGCGCTGTGCATCGCGCTGGCGGCCGGCGCGGCCGCCGAGGACTGGAAGTTCGACGGCGCCGAGCTCGCGCGGTTCGCGGCCGACTACGAGAGGCTGCGCGACGCCGGCGGATCGACCGAGGACGCGGCGCTCGCCGCGCGCGTCGCGTACTTCACCGGGTTCGTGCTCGGGGTGGCGCGCGCCAACGCCGACCGCGGCTGGTTCTGCCTGCCCGACGATCTGATCGCCTGGCACGCGTGGGACCTGGTCGCCCGTTTCCTGCGCGAGTACCCCGAGTTCCTGGAGCGCCGGCCGGCCACGCTGGTGAACGGCGCGCTCGCGAAGCGCTACCCCTGCAGCGAGGCCGCGCGGGCGGAGAAGAAGCGCAACCCCGAGCCGCCGCCGCCGGAGGCGCTGCCGCGGCCGAAGCACGCGCGGTGACCGCCACCCGCTCTTAACCCGCATCAACGCCGCGGCGCCTGGGTGCGCCTACCCTCGGCGGCGGAATGCTTCGGCCCGGCGAACAGGCGGACACGGCGCAGGCGAGACCCGCCGCGACGGGTGCGCTGGCGCGGCTGGCGGGCGTGCCGCACCGCTTCTTCTTCCTCGCCGGCGCGGTGCAGACGGTCGCGGTGGCGCTGTGGTGGCTGGCCGATCTGGGCGGCCGCTACGCGCGGCTGTACGAGCCGATCGCCTGGACCGTGCCCGCGCCGTGGGCGCACGCTTTCCTGATGCTGTTCACCGTTTTCCCGTTCTTCATCCTGGGCTTCCTCATGACCGCGGTGCCGAACTGGACCGGCGTGCCGGTGGCGCGGCGCGCGCACCTCGTCGCCGGACTGCCGATGGTGCTCGGCGTGGCCGCCTTCTACCTCGGCCTCGCGACCGACGCGCGGCTCGCGCTCGCCGGCGTCGCGCTGCTCGTCGCCGGATGGCTCGCCGGCGCGGCCGCGCTCGCGCGAGTGGTGCGCGCGAACCGCGCGCGCGACCGCTACGCCGCCGGCCTCACCGCGCTCGTCGCGCTCGGCGCGCTCGCGGCCGCGAGCTTCGGCGCGTGGCTCGCCAGCGGCGCCGGTGAGCTCGCGCTCGCCGCCCGTCACGCGGGAGTGTGGCTCTTTCTCCTGCCGCTCTTCCTGACGGTGGCGCACCGGCTGGTGCCGTTCTTCTCCAGCCGCGTCATCGCGGGTTACGCGATCTTCCGGCCGCGCGCGTCGATCCCGCTGCTGCTCGCCGGCTGCGCGACGCACTTCGCCCTCGAGCTCGCTGGCGCCCGGGCGTGGCTGTGGGCGGTCGATTCGCCGATGGCGGCGTGGGTGGCGTTCCTCGCGCTCAAGTGGGGCCTCCTGGGCAGCTTCCGGGCGCGCCTGCTCGTGATGCTGCATCTGTCGCTCGTCGCGCTCGCGGGCGCCCTCGCGCTCTACGCCGTGGACAGCGCCGCGCTGGCGGTGGCCGACGCCGCGCCGCTCGGTCTCGGCCCGCTGCACGCGCTCACCGTCGGCTACTTCACCGCGCAGACCGTCGCGATGGTTTCGCGCGTCTCGCTCGGCCACTCGGGCCGTGCGCTGGCGGCCGACACCCTGACCTGGCGGGTGTTCCTCGGCGTGCTCGCCGTGGCGCTGCTGCGCGTGCTCTCGGAGCTCTGGGTCGTCACGCCGCCGGCGCGCGGGTGGCTCGCTCTCGGCGCCGCCGTGCTCTGGCTCGCGGTGTTCGTCCCGTGGGCGGCGCGCTACGTGCCGATGTACCTCGCGCCGCGGGCCGACGGCCGGCCCGGGTGACCCGGCGTGCTCCCGGGTCGCCCCGGCTGCACGGGCGGATGGCTCAGCCGCGCAGGTCCGCCGCCGCCAGCTCGCGCTCCAGCCGCGCGAGCACTCGTGCCAGCGCTTCGTTGAACCCGCGCGCCAGCGCCTGCGGGCTGCGTTCGGCCACCGCCACGCGCTCGGTGAAGCGCCGGTCGAGGGCGAGCACGCGGCCGGCGGGCGTCGTGCGCACCAGGTACACCTGCACGTCGAGCACCGCGGCGGGGCGCTGCGGGTCGGCGAGGTCGCCATACAGCGCCACCAGCGATCCCTCGAGCGCGTAGGCGGTGTCGACGGTGACGCCTGGCTCGATGACCGCGGCGAACAGCCCCGCCGCGCGCAACCACTGCGTCGTCGCCTGGGTGACGAGCTCGCCGGGACCGGCGGGGAAGACGTTGTAGAAGTCGGCGACGAGCTGCCCGTCCGGCGTGCGGTAGAGGAAGTCGCGGCCGTCGTACGGCGCGGCGGCGCGGAACGGCCGCACGCGCAGCGTCACCGGCATCGCCTCCGCGGCCGGGGCGCCCGCGCGCGTCGCCCCGAGCGCATAAGTCGACCGCTCGAGCGGCGGTCGCGTCAGCGAGCAGCCGGCGACGGCGACGGCGACGGCGACGGCGACGGCGGCGAGCCACGCGCGATGCGTCATTTCTTCCCTCCGGTGACCGGCGGCGGCGGCGCGTCGAGGAACACGCCCGGGTAGCGGCGGACGCTCTCGCTCAGGTCGCGCAGGTTCTCCGACAGCCGCCGCAGGTTGGCGAGCGCCGCCGCGATGTCCGCGTCGCTCCCGGCGGTGAGCTCGTCGAGCCGTCGCAGGATGCGGTCGGCGCTCGCGAGCGTCCGCGCGAGCTCGGCGCTCTCGGCGAGCTCGCGCAGCCGCGCAAGCGCCGCCGCGGCGTCGTCGGGCAGGCGGTCGAGCTTCGGGTTGGCCGCGATCTCACGCACGCGCGCCGCGGCCTGCCCCACGTCCGTCACCGCCTGCGCGAGCTCCGGCGAGCCGGCCAGGCGCGAGAGCTGCGCGGCCAGAGCGCGGACCTCCTTCAGCGTGGCCTCGGCGTCGCGTGCGAGCCGCGCGACCGGCGCCTGCTCGAGCTTGGCGTTGGCGGTCGCGAGCAGCCGCTGGGCGTCGGCGAGCACCGACTCGATGTCGAGCCGGTCGAGCTTGATCACCAGGTTCTGCGCCCCGCTGACGATCTGGTTGTAGGTGCTCGGCGCCGACGGGATGTACAGGTGCTCGGGCGTCCAGTCGATCGGCAGCACCGGGTAGCGCGCCGGGTCGAGGAAGTCGATCTCGAGGTAGGCGGTGCCGGTGATGCCGACCGGCGCGATGCGCACCCGCAGCCCCTGCTCGATCGTCTGGCGCATCCGCTCCGGATCCGGATCGGCGGCGACCACGATCAGCTCCGGATTGACTTCGCTCTCCACCATCACGTACTGCTTGCGCTGCGCGCGCGGCCGGTCCTGCTCGTAGCGCTGGTAGGTGAACGAGATGCGGCTCACGCGCCCGAGCTGCACGCCGCGGTACTTGACCGCCGAGCCGACGTCGAGCCCCTGCACCGACTCGTCGAAGTAGGTCTCGAGCACCACCGTGCGGCTGAGGAGCTGGCCGGCGGAGAGCGCGAGCACCAGCACGACGAAGACGACGATCGCCGCGAGGATGAACAGCCCGAGGCGGAAGAAGTGCGCCTGCTGGCTCATGCGAGCGCCGGCTCCGGCTCCGGCTCGCGGTTGAAGAAGCGGCGCACGCGCGGGTCCGGGCTGTGGTCGCGCAGCTCCGCCGGGCGGCCTTCGGCGATGATGCCCTTCACCCGCTTGTCGAGCATGATGCAGCGGTCGGCGATGGCGAAGATGCTCGGCAGCTCGTGCGTGATCACCACGAAGGTGATGCCGAGGCTCCTGGCGAGCCGCAGGATCAGCTGATCGAGCTCGGCGGAAGTCACCGGGTCGAGCCCGCCCGAGGGCTCGTCGAGGAAGATGATGTCGGGGTCGAGCGCCATCGCGCGCGCGATCGCCGCCCGCTTCATCATCCCGCCGCTGATCTCGGCCGGCGTGCGCTGGCCGGCGCCGCCGAGGTTGACCAGCCGCAGCTTGGTCTCGGCGATCAGGTCCATCGCCTCGTCGGGCAGATCGGTGTACTCCTCGAGCGGCAGGCGGATGTTCTCGGCGAGCGTCATGTTGCCGAACAGCGCGCCGAGCTGGTACATCACGCCGAAGCGCTTCAGGATCGCGAGCCGCGCCTCGCCCGCGGCGGCGGTCAGGTCGGCGCCGAAGATCGACACCTTTCCGGCGAGCGGCCGGTACAGGCCGATCATGTGCTTCAGCAGCACCGTCTTGCCGCAGCCGGAGCCGCCGAGCACCGCGAACACCTCGCCGCGCGCGACCTCGAACGACACGTTCTCGTGCACGATGAAGTCGCCGAACCCGGTGCGCAGCGCCTCCACCCTGATCGCGACCTCGGAGCTCATATCCCGAGGTAGTAGAAGACGACCGCGAAGACGCCGTCGACGAACACGATCAGCACGATGCCGCTCACCACCGCGCTGGTGGCGGCGATGCCGACCGCCGAGGCGCCGGTGCCGGTCTGCAGGCCGCGCAGGCAGCCGATGCCGGCGATCAGCACGCCGAACACCAGCGCCTTGGCAAGGCCGCCGAAGAAATCCGCCAGCGTCGCGAAGCTCACCGCCTGCTTGTAGTAGGTGGCGATCGGAATCTCGAAGGTGAGCATCACGAGCGCCCCGCCGACGAGGGCGATCAGGTTGGCGAGCACCGTCAGCGGCAGGATCATCGCGGTGGCGGCGAGCACGCGGGTCACCACCAGGAACTTCACCGGGTCGAGGCCCATGGTGGTGAGGGCGTCGATCTCCTGGTTCACCTTCATCGTGCCGATCTCGGCGGCGAACGCCGCGCCGGAGCGGCCGGCCAGCAGGATCGCGGTCATCAGCGGCCCGAGCTCGCGCAGGATCGACAGCGCGAGCAGGTTGGCGACGAAGATCTCGGCGCCGAACTGCTTCATCGCCACTGCCGACTGGAACGCGAGGATCACGCCGAGGAGGAACGACACCAGCGCCACGATCGGCAGCGCGTTGACGCCGGCCTCCTCGGCGACGTAGAAGATGTCGCGCCAGCGCAGCACCCGCGGGTGGCGCACCGCGTAGGCGAGCGCCGCCACCGCCTCGCCGAGGAAGGCCACCAGCTCGCGCAGGTCGGCGCCGACCTGCGCGCCGGCCCGGCCGACCTGCTCGACCAGCCCGACCCGCGGCGCCTCGACCGGCGCCGGCGCGAGCGACTTCGGGTCGAACTGTTCGAGCAGCCGCCGGAACCGCTCGGCCAGCCCCTCGACCCGCACCTCGGCGCCAGCCGGACGCGGCTGGCGCAGCATGTCGAGCAGCAGCGCCACCCCGGCGCCGTCGCAGTACTCGACCCGGCTGCAGTCGACGATCAGGCGCTGCTGCGCGTGGTGGTCGAGCGCGCTCCGCGCCGCGCGCCAGAGCGGGCCCACCGAGTACGCGTCCAGGCGCCCGGCCAGGGCGATCCTCGTCAGGCCGTCGTGTTCTTCCAGCGCGAGCGACGCCAAGCGTTCCCCACTTATGCGCTCCCCGAGTGCGGGCGGCCGCGCGAGCGTGCGGCCCCCGCCGCCCCCGATGCCGGCGCGGGCGCGGCCAAAGGGCCGTCGCCGTGCCGAGCGTGCGGATTATTGCACGGCCGCTGCCCCGGTCAGCGGACGTGGACGAGTGCCGGTGCCCGCGGCACGAGACCCCTTTCGGGGCAACAGAGCGGGTGTAGACTGACTCGGTCACCACTCTGGCCGCCCGGGCGTCCCGCAACCGACTTGCTGCGTCCCCATGAAGGAGACCCTCCGCAGACTCGCGGCGAAGCTGCGTGCGCCGCGCGCCGTGGCGCCGGCCGGGTCGCCCCCGCCGCGCGAGCCGCTCGGCCACAGCTCGCTGCCGTTCGCGACCGAAGGGGCCGAGTTCAAGAGCGGCGAGACGGTCTTCGACGACCGCGCGCTGCGCTTTCGCAGCCTCACGCTCGCCGACCGCGCGGCGACCGGCCTCGAGGAGCCGAGCGCGCTGCAGGCCGCGTTCAAGATCCGCATCGCGAAGCGCGAGCGATTCCAGCAGGCCGCCGGCACGCTGATCGAGCGCCGCTACGCCGATCGCGGCTACGTCACCCCGGCGCGGCGGGTCGAGGACCCGCACCTCTACACCTTCGTCGCCTATGACGAAGGGACGCTGGTCGGCACCGTCGGCATCCGGCTAGACTCCGAGCGCGGGCTGTCGGCCGACGGGCTCTATCCGGACGAGCTGAGGGAGCTGCGCGCCGCCGGCTGCCGGCTGTGCGAGTTCACCCGCCTCGCGGTGGACTTCCAGACGGTGTCGAAGCCGGTGCTCGCCGGGCTCTTCCACACCGCGTACATGTTCGCCCACGAGATCCGCGGCTACGACCACGCGGTGATCGAGGTGAACCCGCGGCACGTCGCGTTCTACCGCCGCGCGCTGCTGTTCGAGCAGATCGGCGAGGAGCGCATGAACCCGAGGGTCGAGGCGCCGGCGGTGCTGCTCGTGCTGCCGTTCGACCGCGTGCCGCCGCAGCTCGAGAAGTTCGGCGGCCGCCCCGACCTCGCGCGCACCACGCGCGTGATGTACCCGTACTTCTTCGGCGCGAACGAGGCGGCGGGGATCCGCAACCGGATGCGCGAGCTCGACCAGGCGCGCGGGGCGGGCGCTACAGGCGCTTGAGGTAGTCGCGGGTGAACATCCGGTCGGGCAGGTCCTTCAGCTCCATGCCGGAGTACTCGAGGACCGACTCCTCGTCCTTGCGCAGCGCGTCCTGCATCACCAGGCGCGTCGGGCGCACCCGCCCGGCCATCGGCTTGAACGCCTCGTAGCGGCAGGTCTTGAGCAGGCGGTCGGACAGCGAATAGAACTCCGCCTTGTGCGGGTGCAGGTTCTTCTGGTTCACCCAGTAGAGCACCCGGTGGTAGGTGACGGTGCGGTCCAACGCCGACAGCTCGATCACGTAGTGGTCCTCGCCGTCGATCCGCTCGGTGCGCAGCAGCTTCGGCGTGTAGTCGCCGGTGAAGTTCGCGCGCGCGAGGTCGCCGTTCGCCACCTGGCCGGTGAGCCGCTGGGCGAGCGACAGGCGCACCGGCTGCGACACCGTCGGCAGGAACACCCACAGGTCGCGGCCGCGCATCAGCATCGCCTGGCCGCGGTCGATCGCCGGCTCGGTGACCATCACGATCGTGTTCTCGTTGCCCTTCGACAGCACCCGGTAGCGGCGCGTGTCCACCACCTGGCCGCCGCTCGTGCTGGTGATCGTGACGTCGACCTGGAACCCCTCCTGCGGAAAGCGCACCAGATCGGCCTTCTGCACGATTTCCTGGACCTTTTTTTCTTCTTGATTAACAGTAACTTGTGCATTAACATTCGCGTGACTTGCGAATAGGCCGGCGAGCGCGGCGAGGCCGATCAGGGAAGCGGCGCGGCGGCCGCTGGCGGAGCGAGAGGGCATGCCGGGCGGGATCTGCGATTGGACGCGGGCAGTATAGTGAGCGGCGAGCGAGCGGAGAACCGCCTTGAGCCTGGTGCGCGTCGAGAATGCCTCAAAGGAGTACATGCTCGGCGAGCAGCGGGTCGAGGCGTTGCGCGACGTCTCGCTCACGATCGAGGAGGGGGTGTTCCTCGCCATCGCTGGGCCCTCGGGCAGCGGCAAGTCCACGCTGCTCAACCTGATCGGCTGCATCGACACCCCGACGCGCGGCACCATCGTCGTGGACGGCCACGACGTGAGCCGCCGCACGCCCGACCAGCTCGCGGACCTGCGCGCGCGCACCATCGGCTTCGTGTTCCAGACTTTCAACCTGCTGCCGGTGCTCACCGCCGAGGAGAACGTCGAGTACCCGCTGCTCCAGCTGCCCGAGCTGGGCCGGGAGGAGCGGCGCGAGCGGGTCGCGCATTTCCTCAAGCTGGTCCAGCTCTCGAAATACGCGCGCCACCGGCCGAATCAGCTCTCCGGCGGCCAGCGCCAGCGCGTCGCGATCGCGCGCGCGCTCGCGACGCGGCCCAAGCTCGTGCTCGCCGACGAGCCGACCGCCAACCTCGACCACAAGACCGGCGAGGGCATCCTCGCGCTGATGAAGGACATCAACTCCGCGCTCGGCACCACCTTCATCTTCTCCACCCACGACAAGAAGGTGATGGCGAAGGCCGACCGGCTGGTGCGCATCGAGGACGGTCAGATCCGCATGCTCGGCATCCGCGCGGACGCCCGCTGGCTGGTGGTGGACGAGCGGCGCAAGCGCGCCGCGCGGGCGGCCGCTGAGGCGAAGCGCTGATGCGCCGCCTCGCCGCCGCCGCCGCCCTCGCGCTCCACGCCGCCGCCGCGCCGGCGCAGGGCCTCAAGACCGCCGGCGAGGACCGCGGCATCGCGCTCGGCGGGTTCTACGAGTTCACCGGCGCCTACACCCACGCCGAACCCTCGCACTGGTCGCGCGCGGTCAACCGGCTGCAGCTCGCCGCCAGGGGCGACCTCGGCGAGCGCGCGAAGTGGATCGTCAGCGGCCGGGTCGACGTCGATCCGGTCTACTACTGGTCGAACTTCTATCTCCCGCCGGTGGAGAAGGATCAGCGCTTCAACGCGTTCTGGCGCGAGACCTACCTCGATTTCTCGGCCGGCGACTGGGACTTGCGGCTCGGCGCGCAGAACATCGTGTGGGGCGAGGTGGTGGGGCTGTTCTTCGCCGACGTCGTGTCGGCGCGCGACCTGCGCGACTTCCTGCTGCCGGGCTTCGACGTCATCCGCAAGCCGCAATGGGCCGCGCGGGCCGAATACACGCGCGGCGATTCCCATCTCGAGCTCATCTGGATCCCGGTCGCCACCTACGACGACATCGGCAAGCCGGGCGCGGATTTCTATCCTGCGCCGCTGCCCTCGCCGACGAGCGCGAGCCAGGCGGCGCTGTTCCTCGATCCGGTGCGCCCGACCCGCAACCTGGCGAACTCGAACTACGGCATCCGGCTCAACCACCTCGTCGCAGGGTGGGATCTGTCGGCGTTCTACTACCGCAGCACGTCGGCGGCGCCTACGTTCTACCGCGTGCCGGGCGGGGTGCCGGGGACGGTCTTCTTCCAGCCGCGCTACGACCGCATCTGGCAGGCCGGGGCGACGGTGAGCAAGGACTTCGGCTTCAGCGTGGCGCGCGCCGAGATCGTCTATGGCGGCAAGCAGAACTATGCGAGCGCCGATCCGCTCGCCCCGGAGGGCGTGGTGTCGCGCGAGACGATCGACTGGATCGTCAGCGCCGACTTCGTGCCGTTCCGCGACTCGCGCCTCAATCTGCAGGCGTTCCAGCGGATCTATCTGAACGGCGGCGCCGACGCGGTGGCGCTGAAGAGCGGCGACTTCGGCGCGAGCGTCCAGCTCTCCGCCAAGGTGACACCGGTGATCGAGCCCGAGATCCTGTGGATCCAGACTTTCGGCGGCGGCGGTTCGCTGGTGCGCCCGCGCGTCAACTGGCTCGCCGGGCGAAACCTGAAGGTCGCCGTCGGCGTGGACATCTTCAGCGGCGACAGCGACGGCTTCTTCGGCCGCTACAACAACCGCGACCGGGTCTACACCGAGGTGCGCGTCAGCTTCTGATTTCGCGCTACCCGCGCTGCCGAGCGAGGGGTCGCCGATCACGCGCCGAGCGCGAGCTCGATCTGGCCGATCTTCTCGCTCAGCCGCTGCAGCGGCAGCCGCATCAAGACCGACGGCGCGCCGACGCGCGGGCAGATGCGCTCGGCCGCGGCCACCTCGAAGCACAGCGCGCGCCGGTAGAAGCCGACGTGCCGCGGGTTCACCTCGATGAACAGCTCGTCGAGCCGGTGGACGCTGCTCAGGCCGTGCGCGGCGTGGAACAGCCGCGCGAGCACCTTGCGCGAGTCGGCGGCCTCGCGCGCAGCGAACCGGACCACCTCGCCGAGCCGTCGGCCGGTCGCGCGCGCGGCGCCGACCGCCTCGGCGTGTGACGCCTCGACCAGCAGCCCGGCGCGCGAATCGAGCCCCAGGGTCAGCGTGCCGACGATCCGGCCGTCCTCGCGCGCGACGATCACGTGGCCGGGGCGGTGTCGCTCGAGGTAAGCGTCCGGGACCGAGCAGTCGTAGCCGCGCCAGCGGTACTGCTCGCGCACCAAGGCGTCGGCGGCGAGCCGGTCGGCGTCGGTGTGCGCGAGCGTCACCTCGAGCCCGCGCTCGGGCGGCGGCGGAGCGCGCCGGTAGCCGCGCACCGCCGCCTCGAAGGCGAGCGACGAGCTGGCGGTGAGGGCAGCGAGCATGAGTGCCTGCTGCGCCGCGCCGGAGAGGGAGACGATCGACTCGAACACTGCCGCGCTACTGCAAGATCGGGTCCAGCCGAGACTCGTGCCGCGAATTCAACGACTTGGAGGAGTGCCAGCACTCGGGCCCGTCGCCGCACTCCGACATTACATGAGCTTTCAATGGTAGTAAATTGATTTTGCAAATGAAAAATCGTCGGGCAGCCCCGACAGCCGGGGTGGTGGTTTACGGGCCGTCAGACGTTCTGGCGCAGCGCATCCACGATCGGGATGCGGGCCACCCGCCAGGCGGGCGGGATCGCCGCGAGGACCGTCGCGACCCAGCCGAC
>Ga0308411_10001187_pt1 | contig 17661 bp, 14 predicted proteins | sample HotsprottomLayer_2_FD_203530 | JGI IMG/M metagenome (GOLD analysis project Ga0308411, IMG submission 203530) | Hot spring phototrophic mat microbial communities from Octopus Spring, Yellowstone National Park, Wyoming, United States -... | ecosystem: Environmental > Aquatic > Thermal springs >...
TGCGGGTGAACTCGGCGATGCCGCGCTCGATCAGGTTGTCGCCCAGGTACATCACGAAGGGCTCGCGGCCCAGGTAGTCGCGCGAGACCATGATGGCGTGCGCTAGGCCGAGCGGCCGGGGTTGCTCGATGAACGTCAGCCGCGCGCCCCAGGGGTTGGGGGCCAGCGCCGCGCGGATCTGGTCGCCGGTCTCGGGCGAGATCACCACGCCCACGTCGCCCACGCCGGCGTCGCGCAGGTGATCGAGCACGTAGTGCAGGATCGGCCGGTTCGCGACGGGCGCGAGCTGCTTGGCCATGCTGTGGGTGAGCGGCCGCAACCGCGTCCCCCGCCCCCCGGCGAGCACCAGGGCCTTCACCGTGGCCGGGTCGCGCGGCGCCCCCGCGGGAGCGTGGTCACGGCGCGCGCGCGGCGGGATCGGCCTGCCGTTCGCCCGCGAGCCGGCGGCGACGCGGTCCGAGCTCGGGCCCCAGGATCCGCTCGGCGACCCCACGGCGGGCTGCGGCCGAGAGCGCCTCGTAGCGCGGGATGACCTCAGACGGGGTCCCCACTGCCACCACCCGCCCCCGCACGAGCAGGCAGACGCGATCGCACAGCGCGGCGACCGCCCGCAGGTTGTGGGAGACGAACATGATGGTCTTGCCCTCGGCGCGGAAGGCAGCCATCCGCTCCTGACACTTCCGCTGAAACGCCTCGTCGCCGACGCTGAGGCCCTCGTCGATCACCAGGACGTCCGGGTTCAGATGAGCGGCCACCGCGAAGCCGAGCCGGGCCTGCATCCCGCTGGAGTAGTTCTTGACCGGCACGTCGATGAAGTCCTCGAGCTCGGCGAACGCGACGATCGAGGGGTAGAGGCGCTCGATCTCGCGCCGCGGGAGGCCGAGCAGCGAACCGTTCAGGTAGACGTTCTCCTGTCCGGTGAGCTCGAGGTGGAACCCCACGCCCACCTCCAGCATCGGCGACACCCGTCCGCGCACGGCGATCTCGCCCCGGGTCGGAAACAGGGTGCGGGCGATCAGCCGGAGCAACGTGCTCTTGCCGGACCCATTGGGCCCGATCAATCCCAGGGTCTCGCCCTGTCGCACCTCCAGCGAGACATCCTGCAGGGCCCAGAACCACTCGCGCCGCTCCCGGCGACGAGGATCGAGGGCCGCCAGTACGCGGTCTTTGAGCGTCTCCACGCGGTTGTGGCGCAGGATGAAGCGCTTCCAGACGCCGCGCACCTCGATGGCGGCCGGCGACGTCACAGGTCTTCCACCAGCGACGGCGCCCGCCACTGGAAGATCAGCCCGCCGGCGGCCAGGCTCGTCGCGGCCCACGCCGCCATGGCGGCGAACGCGCCCGCCGGGGGCACCCGTCCCCAGTACGCGATCTCCTGATAGGCGGACACGAACGCGGTCATCGGGTTGAGGGCGAACAGCGTCCGCAGCGTGTCGGGCACCATCGAGAGCGGGTAGACGATCGGCGTCAGCCAGAACAGCATCGTCAGCCCGACCTCGGTGAGGTGCCGCAGGTCCCGGAACACGACCGTGAGCACGGAGAGCGCCAGGGCCACGCCCACGACGAACACCACCTGCAGCGTCAGCACGACCGGGTAGAGGGCCAGCGACCACGGTACCGCGCCCCGGATCGCGAGCACGAACGGCAGGAACACCGCCAGCGCCAGCACGAGCTGCACGAACTGGAACAGTACGGTCGAGGCCGGAATGATCGCGCGGGGGAAGTAGACCTTCTTGAGCAGGCTGGCGTTGGTCATCAGCGACTGGGTGGAGCTGGTCGCCGAGTTCGCAAAGAACGCCCACGGCAGAATCCCGGACACCAAAAAAAGGGAGAACCGATCGATCTCGATGCGCGCGATGTACCGGAACGCCACGGTGTAGATCACGATGAGCGCGAGCGGGCTCAGCAGCGACCACAGGAACCCCAGCGCCGACCCGCGGTACTTCACCTTGAGCTCGGTCGCGACCAGGCTCGCCACCAGGTCGCGGTAGCGCCAGAGGTCGGTCAGCATCGCTCAGTACGTCAGCACGGCGTGCAGCTCCACGTCGTCGAGTCCCTGCCGCCCGTTGAGAAAGGTCAGCTCCACCAGGCACGCCATGCCCACCACCTCGCCGCCCAGCCGCTCGACCAGCCGCCGCGTGGCCCGCAGCGTCCCGCCCGTCGCGATCACGTCGTCGACGATCACGACGCGCTGGCCGCCGGCGATCGCGTCCTCGTGCATCTCCAGCGCCGCGACCCCGTACTCCAGCTGGTAGGCTTCCTGGATCGTCTTCCACGGCAGCTTGCCGGGCTTGCGCGCGGGGACGAAGGCCGCGCCCAGGCGCAGCGCCAGCGGCGCGGCCAGGATGTAGCCACGGGCCTCGATGGCCACGACGACGTCGGGCCGCCGCGTCCGGCAGTACGCCTCGAGCGCTCCCACCGCGTGGTCGAACGCCGCGGGGTCGCGCAGCAGCGGCGTGATGTCTTTGAAGATGACGCCCTCGATCGGGAAGTTCGGGACATCCCGGATGTACGCCTTCAGGTCCACGGATCGCTCCTCGCCGCGGGCGGGACGGGCGCGCCTCAGCGCCGCCCCACCCCGTGGTAGGTGAACCCGGCGCGCCGGGCGGCCCCGGGATCGAGCACGTTGACCCCGTCGACGATCCGGGGCTCGGCGACGATCGACCGCAGGCGGGCCAGGTCGAGCCGGCGGAACTCCTCGCACGCGTTCAGCAGCATCACCAAATGGCTGCCCCGGGCGGCCTCGTAGGGATCGTCGCAGACGGTCACGCCCTGCAGGACTTGCCGCGCCTCGCCGTTGGCCAGCGGGTCATGCGCGCGCACCGCGGCCCCGCGCCGCTGCAGCCAGTCGAGGATGCGCAGCGCGAGCGAGTTGCGGACGTCGCTCGTGCCCGGCTTGAACGCCAGCCCCAGCACCCCGACGGTCCTGGCGTACAGGTCGCCGCCGAGCTCGTCGAGCGCGCGCCGCGCGACCTGCCGCACCTGGTGCTCGTTCTTCTCGAGCACCGCCCGCAGCAGCCCGGGCTCGTAGCCCGCGCCTTCCGCGATCCGGATCAGCGAGCGCAGGTCCTTCTCCAGGCACGGCCCGCCGAAGCCGATCCCCGGCGCCAGGTAGCTGTGACCGATGCGCGCGTCGTAGCCCATGCCCTCGATCACGCCGAAGACGTCCACGCCGGTGGCGTCGCACAGCCCGGCGAGCTCGTTCGCGAACGAGATGCGCATCGCCAGGAAGGCGTTGGATGCGTACTTGATGAGGAGTGCCTGCTCGAACGAGGTCTCGAGCACCGGGGCATCGAGCCCGCGGAACAGTTCGCGCACCTCGGCGCGCACGGCGGGGTCGGCGGCGCCGATGACGATGCGCGTCGGGTGCAGGAAGTCGTAGACGGCGTGCCCCTCGCGGAGGAACTCGGGGACCGCCGCCAGGTGGTAATCCCGCCCCTCCACCCGCCCGTGGCTGTCGAGTACGCGCCGGACGACGTGATGCGTTCCCAGCGGCACCGTGCTCTTGATCGCGACGATCGCCGGCCGGACCAGCTCGGCGGCCAGCGCCTCCGCGGCCGCGATCACCTGGGCCAGATCGGTCTCGCCGTCCGGCCGCGCCGGCGTGGCCACCGCGACCAGGACGATCCGGACGTCCCGCAAGCCGTCCGCGATGCTGCCGGTGAACCGCAGGCGGCCGGCGGGCAGGTGCCGCGCCAGCAGCTCCGCGAGGCCGGGCTCGTGGAACGGCAGCTCGCCCGCCCCCACGCGCGCCAGCCGGTCTTGGTCCACGTCCACCGCCGCGACCGTGTGCCCGAGCTCGGCCAGGCCGGCGCTCGTGACCAGCCCGACGTAGCCCAGCCCGCCGACGACGCAGACGTTCACGACGACCGCCCGGCCGCGTCGGCCACGAAGAACTCCACGGTGCGGGCCATCCCCTCCCGGAACCCGACGCGCGGCGCGTAGCCCAGGCGCTCCCGGGCCCGACCGATGTCCGCCAGGGTGTGGCGCACGTCGCCGCGGCGCGGCGGCGTGTGCCGGTGCTCGGAGCGCCGGCCCAGCAGCCCTTCGACCACCTCGGCCACCTGCAGCAGCGTGTGCCGCTCGCCGCAGGCGACGTTGATCGGCTCGCCGTCGAGCGCCGGCCCGTCCGCCGCCAGCAGGTTGGCCTCGACGACGTTGTCCACGTAGGTAAAATCGCGCGACTGCTCGCCGTCCCCGTGGATCTCGAGGGGATGCCCGTCGAGGGTCTGCACGATGAACCTCGGAATCACCGCGGCGTACTGGGACTGCGGGTCCTGGAGGGGACCGAAGACGTTGAAGTAGCGCAGCGCGACCGTGGACAGCCCGAAGGTCTTCGCGAACACCCGGCAGTAGTGCTCGCCGGCCAGCTTGGACGCCGCGTAGGGCGAGATCGGCGCCGGGGGGGCGTCCTCGCGCTTCGGCAGCGCCGGGTCGTCCCCGTAGACCGACGACGACGAGGCGTAGACGAACCGCCGTACGCCCGCGGCCGACGCGGCCACCAGCAGGTTGAGCGTCCCGGTCACGTTGTGCTCGTTGGCCCCGCGCGGGTCGTCCACGGAACGCGGCACCGAGCGCATGGCCGCCTGGTGCAGCACCACGTCGACGCCGGCGCACGCGCGCGCGCAGGCCTGCGGGTCGCGGATGTCGCCGCAGAGCACCTCGACCCCGTCCAGCCGCACCAGCTCGCCCTCGGCGGGCGCCTCCACCGGCCGCCCGAGGGCGTACGCCAGGTTGCGCGCCGAACCGGTGGAGAAGTTGTCGAGCACGCGCACGGCCTCGCCGCGCGCGGCGAGCGCCCGCACGAGGTGCGCACCGATGAACCCGGCGCCGCCGGTCACCAGGAACCGCCTCATCTCGCCTCCAGGACCGGGCCGACGCGCCCGAGGGCCGCGCCGGCCCCACCTACCCCAGCTCGACCTCGGACGAGTCGCCGAGGTTGATCCGGGCGGCGCGCCCGACCACCGACGCGTGCTCCCCGATGATGGAGTGCTCCAGGAGCACGCCGTCGAGGGTCGCGTCCGCATTGACGATGCTGTCGCGAATGACCGAGTTGGTCACCCGCGCACCCTCCGCGACCGACGCGAACGGACCGACCACCGACCCCTCCACGCGGGCGGACGGGTCGACGAACGACGGCGGCAGCACCACCGAGCCGTCCACGCGCGGGGGCGCCAGCGACTCGCTGCGAAGCAGTTCGCGGTTGGCTTCGAGCAGCGCCTCGGGCGTTCCGCAGTCGTACCACCCGGTCGTCCGGAAGGTCCGCATCGGCTCGCCGGCCTCCACCATGAGCTGGAGGGCGTCGGCGAGCCAGTACTCCCCGCGAGCCTGCCGCCGCTCGGCCACCATCCGCTCCAGGCAGTCGCGCAGCAGGCGCGGCGAGCGGATCAGGTAGACGCCGACGATCGCCAGGTTGCTCGGCGGCACCTCGGGCTTCTCCACCAGCCGGCGCACCCGCCCGTCGCTCACCTCCACGACCCCGAAGCGTCGGGGGTCGGCGACCTCCTGGATGCCGATCGCCGACTCCCGGAGCGCCAGCACCCGGGGCAGATCGGCCTTGATGATCGTGTCGCCCATGATGATGAGCACTCCGTCGCCGTCCAGGTGCTCGCGCGCCACGTAGATCGCGTGCCCGTTGCCCAGCGGCTCCGCCTGCTCCACGAAATGGACGGGGATGCGGTAGCGGCCGCGGACGTACTCCTCGACCTTCTCGCCCAGGTGGCCCACCACGAGCGCGACCTCGTCCACGCCCGCCGCCACGAGCTCGTCGAGGATGTGCCCGAGGATCGGTCGACCGGCGACGTGCATCAGCGCCTTGGGCTGCGTGTGCGTGTGCGGCCTCAGCCTGCGGCCGACGCCGGCCACGGGAATGATGGCCTTCATGCCGGAGGACCTCGCCGGGCGCCCGCCTCGCTCGACCGGCGCCCATCAGACCATACCAGATTTGCCCGGGAGCCTGCCAGCCCAAGACCAGGCACGCCTAGCGGCCGGCAAGACGGAACACGTGCGGGAGCGTGCGCGCGAGGATGGTGAGGTCCAGCAGCACCGACCGGTGCTTGATGTAGTACAGGTCGTAGCGCAGCTTGACGAGCGCGTCTTCGACCGAGTCGCCGTACTCGTGGTTGACCTGCGCCCATCCGGTCACGCCGGGCCGCACGCTCAGCCGAATCCGGTAGAACGGAATCACGCGCTCCAGCTCCGCCACGAACTCGGGCCGCTCCGGCCGCGGGCCCACCACGCTCATCTCGCCGCGCAGGATGTTGAGCGCCTGCGGGAGCTCGTCGAGGTGCAGCCGGCGCAGCAGGCGGCCGAGACGCGTGATCCGGGGGTCGCCGACCGCGGCCCACCGGGGTCCATCCGCCTCGGCCGCCGCCACCATGGTCCGGAACTTCACGAGCTCGAACTCGCGGCCGCCCTGCCCGACGCGCCGCTGGCGGTAGAAGATCGGGCCCGGCGACTCCAGCCACACCGCGGCGACGGCCACCGGCGCCACCAACAGCATGACCGCCAGCCCCATCAGGGCCAGGACGATGTCGGTCGCGCGCTTGAACGTGTCGAAGAGCGCCGGCGGCGTCCGGTCCAGCGGCAGCACGACGGCCAGGTTCCGGCCGGCGTGCTCCACCGGCACCTGACCCGTGAGGGCCTCGAAGATCCGGTACATGGGCGTCACCGTGATGCCCCGCTCGGCGCAGTCCACCAGGGTCTGGAACAGCTGGCCGCCGGCGCCCTCCGATGGCGGCAGGGCGACCACGACCTCGGACGCCCGCGTACGCTCGAGCACGCCGACCAGCTCGGCCCGGGAACCGAGCACCGGCAGCCCGTCCACCAGCCGGCCCGGGCTCGGGATGTCGTCCACGAAGCCGACCGGCACGTACTCGGTGTCGCCGTGCCGACGCATGATGTCCAGGATCTCGCGGCCCAGCGGCCCGGCGCCGAGCACCACCACGGGATGCCGGAACGACGGCTGGACGAGGACGACGGCGTACAGCAGACGCCACAGCCCGACGCCGGCCAGCGTGAGCGCCGCGAGCATCAGCACGGTCAGGCGGGAGGGCAGCAGGTACGGCGTCCAGTAGGGGATCGCCAGATAGAGCACGTCCGCCAGCAACACCGCCGTCCACGCCCGGAGCACCGCCCCGGGCAACCGGGCCGCGGTCCGGAGGTCGTAGACCTCGGTGAGGATCGCGGCGACCGCCCAGACCAGCGAGAGGAGCACGAACCACCCGGGCCGGTTGAGCACGGTGGCGACCCCGAACGGGAATCCGAGGCGCCGGTGGAGGACCGCGAGCAACGCCAGGTTGAGGCAGAGCAGGTCGCCCATCGCCAGGAGCACCTTGCGCTCGGAGAGGCGGAGCGCGCCACGGAACTGACCGAAGGGCGTCACCACCGGTGCGCGCGGCCCCCGGCGCCGGCCGGCGGCAGCCGATGGCGCGACGCGCTCAGGACGCGGGCGTACAGCGCGGCCGTCTGCGCCAGCATGCGGTCGGCCGCGAACTCGCGCAGCGCCCGCTGCCGTCCCGCGGCGCCCATGCGGCGGCGCAGCGCGGCGTCGCCGAGCAGGCGCTCCAGCGCTAGCGCGAGGGCCCCCGGCGCCTGAGGCGGGACCAGCAGGCCGGTCTCGCCCTCGGCCACCGCCTCCGGCACGCCGCCCACCGTGGTGGCCACGATCGGCAGTCCGCTCATCATCGCCTCGATGATCGCCAGCGGCAGACCTTCCCACCGGCTCGCCAGCACGAACACGTCCGCGCGCCTCAGGATCGCGGCCACGTCGTCGCGTACCCCCGCGATCACCACCCGGCCGTCCAGCCCCTCCGCGCGGCACCGCGCCTCCAGGGCGGCCCGCATCGGTCCGTCGCCGACGAGCAGGAGGCGATGCGGCCCGCGCACGCGCCGCCAGGCGTCGAGCAGGGTCGCCGGGTCTTTCTGCTCGGTGAGCCGGCCGACGGCCACCGCGGTCAGCGGGCGGTCGGGCGGGTCCGCCTCCGGGTCGGCGCGCGCGTCGCGGCCAGCACTGACGCCGTCACCGGGTGCCAGGAAGGGCGCCGGATCCACACCGTTGGGGATCACCACGAGGCGGTCGGGCGGCGCGATGCGCAGCTGCAGCGCCACCCGATGGTCGTGGTCGCACACGCAGATCATCGCCGTGGACAGACGGGCCGCGGCGCGCTCGGCGAGGGCGACGACCGTGCGGTACACCGGAGGCCACCAGCCCGCGAACGGCCAGCCGTGCACGGTGAACAGGATGGCCGGCACCCCGGCCATCCGCGCGGCGAACCGCCCGAGCAACCCGGCCTTGGTGCTGTGACAGTGGACGATGTCGAACCGCTCCCGGCGCATCCACGCGACGAGCCACCACAGGGTACGCAGGTCGGCGAGCAGACTGGGGGTGCGCACCAGCGTCGGGATTTCGACGACCGCGATTCCCTCGGCGCGCAGGCGCGAGACCAACGGGCCTCCGGGCGCGCACCCTACGGTGACGTCGTACGCCGCACGGAGGCCGCGCGCCAGGGTGAAGACGCACGCCTGGGCGCCACCCCACTCGGACAGCGTGATGAGCTCGAGCACGCGCCTCCGCCCCGACCCGGTCGGGGCGGGCGTGGGACGACGCCAGACGTATCGGTGCTTCCAGAAGTAGTACGCCAGCGCCGCGCCGTGGCGCACGGTGAGCCGCGAGGGGCGCCGGTGCGTGATGCGCTGCTCCCGGTGCACGACCACCGCCTCCGGCAGGTAGTACACCTCGCCGCCCGCGCGCCACACCCGCAGGCAGAGGTCCACGTCCTCGGGACCGTAGAACATGCGGTCGTCGAGGCCGCCGACCGCCTCGAAGACCTCGCGCCGGACGAGCTGGCAGGCCCCGATGACGTAGTCCACCCGCTGCACGACCGACCAGTCCGCGTCGAGCATCTCCTCGCTGACCACGCGCGCCAGCGCCCGCCGCCAGGCCAGCGGCAACAGCCGCGCCAGCTTGCCGGGCACCGTCGGAAACCGCCTGGCGCTGGACTGGAAGCCGCCGTCGGGGTACACGAGGCGCGGCCCCACCACCGCCGCGGCGGGGTGGGTGTCGAGAAACCGCACCATCGCCTCCAGGCTCCCGGGCCGCATCTCGGTGTCGCTGTCGAGGAAGAGAATGTAGCGGCCGCGGGCGAGGCGGGCGCCCTGGTTGCGGGCGCGGGCGACCCCACGGTTCGTGGGGTTGCGGACGATGCGGGCCTGCGGCAGGCGCGCCGCGGCGATCGCCACCGAGTCGTCGGTGGAGCCGTTGTCGATCACCAGCACCTCGGCCGGCACGCGCGCGATCTCGCGGCCGAGCGCATCCAGGGCGGCGCCGATGTGGCGGGCGGAGTTCCAGGTCAGGACGACGACGGACACCTGCACCATCAACAACGCTCCCCCGCAGGAATCACGTCGCGGCGTGCGGTCGGAAGGCGATGTGGCCGCGGTTCCCTTCTCCGAGGCCCCGGCGTTCTTCCTGCGCCGGGGCCGGGCGCGCGCGCCGCTGTTGACAGGCACTCAGCACGCCGCCGGCGCGCACGTTGCGGCCCGCGCGCCGCCAGGTCTATAATGCGGGTGCCTTGCGGTCCACACCTTCGCGGAGGGCGGCTTCCGTCGTCCTCGACCCTCTCCTGGTACCCACGGCCGGACGCCTCGACGCCGCGTACTATGCCCTCTTCCTCCTCGCGGTTCTCGCGTACTCGGCCGGATTCGCCGGCTATCCGATGGCGGGCCTGCCGGTGATCCTGCTGGCCGAGCTGGTGACCGGTCGGTTCCGGTGGTCGTCCACCGCGCTCGACCGGCCGATCGTCCTGCTCCTGGCCGCGGCGCTCGCCTCGGGCCTCGCCTCGCAGTGGCCGGGGGAATCCGCGCCGCTCGCCGCCCTGTTCGGCCTGACCGTGCTCGTGACCGTGCACGCCGCGGTCGGGATCATCCGGACCGATCCCTCCAGAATCCGGCCGATCGTCGTCGCCTGGATCGCGGGCGCGGTCCTCGCCGCGGTCTGGGGCATCGCCCGCGCGGGCGAGTGGCCAGAGCGCGCCTCGACCCCGGCCCTGCTCTCCACCGCGCTCGGGACGACGCTGGCCGCAGGGGCCGTCCTCGCGCTCGGCGCGTGGACGGTCGCCCGCACCCGGCAGACCCGGGTCGTGCTCGCCGCGGTGCTCCCACTGCTGGTCGCGGCGCTGGAGCTGACCGCCTCGCGCGGCGCGTGGATCGGCGCGGCCGCCGGCGCCGCCGTCCTGGTCGCGTGCGCGCCCCGGGCGCGGGCCGCGCTGCTGGCCCTGGTCCTGGCGTCGGTCGTCGTCGCCACCGCCGCGATCGGACGCGACCGGGAGACGGTCATGCGCCGGCTGGCGTCGGTTCCCAGCGTGCAGGCGAACCTCGACCGCTGGACGCTGTGGACCGCGGTGCCGCGGATCGTGCGGGACCACCCCGCGCTCGGGACCGGCTACGGCACGTTCACGCGCGTCTGGCCGCACTACCGGCCGGACACGGTCCACGAAGAGAAGCCGACCGCCCACAACGTCTACCTCAACTTCGCCGCCGAGACCGGGCTGGCGGGGCTCGCCGCGTTCCTGCTCTTCGTCGCCGCGGGACTGGCAGGCCTGTGGCGGGCGGCGGGGGCCGCGCGCGGCGATCCGGCGACCGACGGGCTGTGGGTGGGCGTGCTCGCGGCGACCGTGGCGGTGCTCGTCCACCAGTTCTTCGACGCGACGGTGATGTCGTGGCACACCGGGTTCGGCTTGATCGCGCTGTTCGCGATGGGTGCCGCGGCCGCGCGGTCCGGGGCGCCGGGTCGGCCTACGGGACGACGCCGGTCTGTCTGAAGATGTCGAGGAAGCGGCGCTCGTAGGTGTGGTCGCGCAGGACGCGGCGATACCCGGCCTCGCGAATCCGCTCGGCCTCGCCCGGATGGCCCAGCGCCCAGCGTGCGCGGTCCACGAGGTCGCCCGGCCCATCGTAGACGAGGACCTCGGCGCCGGGCTCGTAGTACTCGTCGAGCGCCTCCACCCGCCCCGTGAGCAGGAGTCCCCTGCAGGCTGGTACCTCGAAGTCGCGCCCCTTGATCTGGTCGGTGGTCCCGGCGATGGCATTGGACAGGTTGAGGTTGACGGAGGACTCGTTCATGATCTCGACGGCCCGATGGGTCGAGATGCGCCCGCCGCGCCATCCGTAGCCCCAGGCGCGGACGTCGAGTCCGGCCTGCGCCAGCGCGCGCAGCACCGCGCGCCGACGGCCATGCGGCTGACCGATGAAGGTGACGTCGAACCGCCGAGGCCGGTCCAGCGGCCGGTAGAGGCGGTGGTTGACGCCCCACTGCGAACGGATGACGCGCGTGACGCCGTGCTCGCGGTAGCGGGCGGGCGCCCGCGGGTCGGTGGTCACGATCCAGGAGAACCTCGGGGCCCACCGCCGCGAGAACGACTCGAATCGCCAGTGATCGTCCGCGAACCAGTTGAAGGTCGCGCAGTCCAGATGCCGGACCTCCTCCACGGCGTCGGGCTCGAAGTCGTCCCGAAGAGGACAAAGAACGCGACGTGCGGCCGGTACCGGAACGCCGCCTCTACCAGGATCTCGCCGGCCACTCGGGGGCCAACGCGCCGCACGAGGCCGAGCGAGTCGAGGCGGAGGACGTCGAATCCCAGCGCCGCCAACGCCGGGAGGAAGTGGTTCTCCTCGTAGCTGAGCCCCCGCGCCGGGTTGCCGTTCTCGTGGCGCGGCGCGACGTAGAGCAGGCGCAGGCCGGATGCCGGCCCCCGCGCGCCGCCGGCGGCCTCAAGCGGCGCCCCGCGACCCAGGACGTCGCCCAGCACCGCCTCGGGGTGGACGGGGCGCGTGACCGCCTCGACGAGCGCCAGCCACGCCCGGCGCCAGTAGTACGGCGACGTGAGGTAGCGTCTCGGGTCGCTCACGGCTCGCCCCCGCGCCCGACCGACAGCAGCGCCCCGAGCGTGCGGCGCTCGTCGGGGCCGAGCGCGTGCGCCCACACCCACCAGCCGAACGGGAGCAGGAGGCCGACGGCGACGACGACGCGCACGCCCGCGGGCGCCGGCGCGGCATGCACCAGCGCCGCCGCTGCGCAGAACGCGGCGGCGGGCAGGACGGCGCGTCCCACGGCCCGCCGCGCGTCCGGCCAGCTCCACGCCCCCAGACGCCGCGCGGCTTCCAGCATCACGACCGCATCGAGCGCTACCCTCGCCGACCACACGAGCGCCGCGCCCTCGATCCCGCGCAGCCTGACCATCCACCAGAGCGCCGCCGCGTAGACCGGCGCCTGCGCCAGGTGCAGCCGTCCGGTGAGGTCGGCTCGTCCCAGGCCCTGGAGCAACACGAACGGGGAGGCCGCCAGCGCCTGCAGCGCGCCGCCGGCGGCCAGAATGCGCAGGGAAGGCGCGCTGGCGGCGGCCAGCCCGGGGCCGAGCCACACCCCGAGCAGGTCCTCGGCGAAAACGGCGAGGAGACCGAAGCCCGGCACCGCGGCGAGTGCCAGATACTTCGCCGTGCGGCCGAACAGCAGCCGCAGCCGCTTCAGGTCCCGTGCTCCGCCCAGCGCGCTGAACGCCGGGAACAGCACCATGGCCGCGCTCCCGGTCGCCACGACGCCGAGCCGCGAGATCACCTCCCGCGGGATGGCGTAGTGGCCGAGCGCGGTCATCGACAGCTCGCCGCCGATGACCACGCGGTCGGCCGGCGCGAGCAGGAACGTGACGACCGCCGAGGCGGACGCCCACGCGCCGAAGGAGACCAGGTCCCGCAGCGCCGGCCCGGCCGTGGCCCGGCCGGGCCGCAGCCCGTCAAGCACCCGGGTGCACGCGACGAGCACCGCGGCGAGCGCGCCGATGCGCACGACCAGCACCGCCAGAAGCATCGTCGGGAGATCCCAGCCAAGCGCCACACCGGCCAGGGGCGCCAGGAACATCGAGGCGCTGGCGGCGGTCCGCACGCCGGTGAGGATGTCGAACCGCTGTGCGGCCTGGAGCACGCCCTGGAGCGTGAGCGCCACGAGAACCGCCGGCAGCGTCGCCGCGACCACTTGGAGCGTACGCACGGCTTCCTCGTGGAGCTCAGGCGCCACGCGCAGGAAGTGGGTGACCACGGACGGGGCGAGCGCGGCCAGCGCGAGCCCGCCGCCGATGGCCAGCCCGGTCTGCGCCGCGACCGCCGGCCAGAGGATCCGGGGAATTTCCCCCCGCCGCCCCGCGCCGAGCGCCTCGGCGACGAACCTCGTGACCGCGCGGCCCAGCCCCAGGTCGAAAACGGTGAACGCGCTGATGAGCGACCACGCCAGCGCGAGCAGTCCGAACCGGTCCGTGCCCACCCCGCGCACGATCGCCGGCAAGGCGACCAGCCCGGCCGCCAGCGGCGCGGCCTGGCCGAAGAGGCTCCACGCCCAGTTGCGCGCGAGCAGCGCGCCGGTGATCGAGAGCCGGCCCGGCCGGACGGCGCTCACAGATACCCCAGGCGCCGCAGGCGCTCGGCGACCTGGGCCGCCTCCTCGCCGGTGTAGCCGTATCCCTCCCGGGCGCGAGCCCCTCCGGCGGCATCGCCGGTCTCGATCGGGTGGGCACGCAGGTACTCCGCGGCGAACGCGTCGGCCAGCACCCGGCCGTCCATCGAAGCCGGCACCGCCTGTCCCATCCAGTACAGGAGCGTCGGTGCGACGTCCTGGAGACGCGCACCGTGCACCTCGACCCCCGGTCGCACGCCGGCACCCGCGAGGACGACCATCCCGTCGGGCCGGTGCCCGCCGGCGGAGAGGTCGCGCGGAGACGGAGCGTGCCGCGGCCGCCCGATGACCTCGCCGTCGAGCACCAGGGCGCTCGGCGCCACCTCGGCGAAGCGCACGAGCAGGTCCGGTGCGCGCTCCACGAACGGCCCGTGGTAGATCTCGTCGCGGAACTCCACGGCCTCGACGACCGGCTCTCCGGTCCTGGCATCCCGCAGGCGCAGGAAGACCTCCCGGATGCGACGGCGGAGACGGTCGTACTCGTCGCCGGGCTCCACCACGCCGAGCGGGTCGCGCCCCCGCACGTTGAGCCACACCTCGCCCGAGGCGGACAGGCAGAACGCCCGCGTTCGTGGCCAGTCGTACTCGTCGGCGAGCGCCGCGGCCACCGACCGCACGACCGCCGACGCTTGCTGGCGCAGTCGCCACGTCACGCTGCGGGGCAGCCGCGGCGCCAGGATTCGATACAGTCCCGCGAGGCCTGCGCGCGCGGCGCGCCGGAGCGGGCCGCCCGCCGCGCGACGCACGGCCCATCCCTGGTGCTCCAGCACGGCACGGATCCACCCATCCGGGGCCGCCGGTGCCAGCCCGGCGCCGTGGTCCGAGACCACCGCGACGTTCGACGGCCCGAAGGCGGCGGCGAGGACCTCGATCGAGCGATCCACCACCTGATACATCCGCAGAATCGCGTCGCGGTGGCGGGCGGTCTCGCGCGCGAACGCCCGCGGCGCACGCGCGTCGACGAACTCCCAAAAGAAGTGCTGGAGGCGGTCGACCTCGGTGTGGACCACGCAGAACAGGTCGCTCGGGTGGTGCTCCATCAGGTACCGGCAGAGATCGGTACGCGCCTCCACCCGCCGCGCGAGGAACTCCCGGGCGGCGTCCAGGCGCCCGCGGGCTACCAGGTCGCCGATGCCGCCGTCGCTCCACCCGGTGCCCAGCAGCCTGTCGAACCGGCGCCGGAGTTCTGGCCCCAGCGAAGGGGGATGGACGAAGCCCGGCGCGTGCGGCCCCGGCGCGTCCATGCCGCTGATCATGACGCCGTGCACGGCGTCGGCGGGATACGTCCACGGGACGTCCACTACCGTGCACCGGACGCCAGCGCGGCTCAGCAGCATCCAAAACGGCGTGCCCACGCGCGACGCGCCGTTCGTGTAACGCTCCTCGTAGGAGCCGGGGAGCCGCTCCGTGAAGGAGAAGACGCCGTGGGCCCCGGGGTTGCAGCCCGTCGCGAACGTGCTCCAGGCGGCCGGGGTCACCATACTGGGGACCGAGCGGAGCCGGCCCCAGGCACCGTCGGCCAGCAGCCGGCCCAGATGCGGGAGCTCGCCTCGCTCCACCCACGGCCGCACGAGGTCGAGGGTGGCCGCGTCGATCCCGACCACCAGCACGCGTCGCTGGTGCGCCGGCGGCCGGTGCTCCATCAGCCCCGCTCCGACGCGCGCACCGCCAGCCCGCGATGAGCCCGATACCACTCCACGGTCTCGCGGAGGCCGTCGGTCAGCGCGATCTCCGCCTCGAACCCGAACGCCTCGCGCGCGCGCGTGGTGTCCAGCCGTCTCCGGCGCTGACCGCCGGGTCTGGAGGGATCCCAAACGACCCGCCCGCGGAACCCCGCGAGGGCGGCGATGCGATCGAGCAGGTCCCGGATCGAGATCTCCTGGCCCGTCCCCAGGTTGACCGGCTCCGCGCCGCGATAGCGCTCGGCGGCCAGCATGAGACCCCGCGCGGCGTCCCTGACGTGGAGGAACTCCCGCGTGGGCGTCCCATCCCCCCACGCGCTGATCTCGTCGCGCCCGGCATCGACGGCGTCCACGCACTTGCGGACCAACGCCGGGATCACGTGCGAGGTCGCGAGGTCGAAGTTGTCGCCGGGCCCGTACAGATTGGCCGGGATCAAGTAGATTGCGTTCAGACCGTACTGCGCGCGGTAGGCCTGGGCCATGACCAGCAGGGCCCGCTTCGCGATCCCGTACGGCGCGTTGGTCGGCTCGGGATAGCCATCCCACAGGACGTCCTCGCGCATGGGCACCGGGGCGTCGCCCGGATAGGCGCACGTGGTCCCGACGAGCACCAGCGTCTCCAGCCGGCCGTAGCGGCGCGCGGCCTCGACGACGTGAAGCCCCATCGCCATGTTCTCGTAGAAGAACCGTCCGGGCTCCGCTTGGTTCGCGCCGATACCGCCGACCGCCGCGGCGAGGTGGAAGACGACGTCGGGCCGGGCGGCCTCGAAGAGGCGAGCCGCCGCGTCGCGTTCGGTCAGGTCGTAGTCGCGCCGCCGCGGCACGGTCACGACCGCGCCGGCGCCGCGGAGCCTCGCCACGAGCACGGAGCCCAGGAACCCCGCACCGCCGGTCACGGTGACGCGGCGCCCGCTCCAGCTACTCACGCGCGGGACCCCCTCGGCCCACCGTGTACCCGCGGTCGCGCAGCATGCGCTCCGCGCGCGCGAGCTCCATGTCGTGCGCAACCATCCGCCGCACGAGCTCCTCGAAGGTGACACGCGGGCGCCAGCCCAGCACCGCCCGCGCCCTTGAGGCGTCGCCCTCCAGCCGATCGATCTCCGCCGGGCGGAAGTAGCGTGGGTCTACGGCGACGTGCGGCCGCCAGTCCAGGCCGACCAGCGCGAAGGCCGCGTCGAGAAACTCTCGCACCGACCGCGACTCGCCGGTCGCGATCACGAAGTCGTCGGGCTGGGAGTGCTGAAGGATCATCCACATCGCTTCGACATAGTCCTGGGCGTGCCCCCAGTCGCGCCGGGCGTCCAGGTTCCCGAGATAGAGGGTCGTCTGCAGTCCGAGCGCGATGCGGGTCGCGGCGCGCGTGATCTTGCGGGTGACGAAGGTCTCGTGGCGCCGCTCGCTCTCGTGGTTGAACAGGATGCCGTTCGCGGCGAACAGCCCGTAGGCTTCGCGGTAGTTGACGGTCTGGAGGTGCGCGTAGACCTTCGCCACGCCGTAGGGGCTCCTCGGCCGGAACGGCGTGGCTTCGCTCTGAGGCGGGGGCGCGTTCCCGAACATCTCGGACGACCCGGCCTGGTAGAACCGCACCTGACGGCCCGTGCGCCCCTGGTAGTCGCGCACGGCCTCGAGCAGCCGCAGCGCGCCGAGGGCGACCACGTCCGCGGTGTACTCGGGCTGGTCGAACGACACCCGCACGTGCGACTGGGCGCCCAGGTTGTACACCTCGTCGGGCTGCACCCGTTCGAGCAGCGCGCGCAGCCCGCTGCTGTCTGTCAAGTCGCCGTAGTGCAGCCGCAGCCGCACGCCGGGGTCGTGCGGGTCGCGGTAGAGGTGGTCGATGCGGTCCGTGTTGAACGTCGAGGCGCGTCGGATGACGCCGTGCACCTCGTAGCCCCGATCGAGCAGGAACTCGGCCAGGTAGGACCCGTCCTGCCCGGTGATGCCGGTGATGAGCGCCCGCCGACCCGTCGGGGCCGCGGGGTTACCCGCGGACATGGGCCGTCAGCAGGGCCCGGAAGTACACCACGGTGCGCCGGATGCCCTCCCGCACCGGCACCGCCGGCCGCCACCCCAGCAGGCGCGCGGCGCGGGCGATGTCGGGCCGGCGCACGGCCGGATCGTCCACCGGCCGCGCGACGAACCGTGTGGGGCTGGCGCTCCCGGTCGCCTCCAGGACCATCCGCGCGATCTCGAGCACGCTGTACTCCTCCGGGTTGCCCAGGTTGATCGGATGGTGGATCGAGTCCTCGGCCTCGCTGTTCGTGTGGAGGAACGCCCGGTCCATCCGCTGCGCCGGCGTGCGGTCGGAGGGGTGCGCGAGCACCGCCACCAGCCCGTCGATCATGTCGTCAACATAGCAGAAACTCCGGGTCTGCGTGCCGCCGCCGTGGACCGTCAGCGGCTCGCCCCGCAGCGCCTGGACGATGAAGTTGGAGACGACGCGGCCGTCGTCGGGCCGCATGCGCGGCCCGAACGTGT
>Ga0308411_10001188_pt1 | contig 17659 bp, 12 predicted proteins | sample HotsprottomLayer_2_FD_203530 | JGI IMG/M metagenome (GOLD analysis project Ga0308411, IMG submission 203530) | Hot spring phototrophic mat microbial communities from Octopus Spring, Yellowstone National Park, Wyoming, United States -... | ecosystem: Environmental > Aquatic > Thermal springs >...
CATCCCGCACCCCGGACCCCGACGACGATGACGACGACATTCCTTCCATCCCCGACGAACTCTCCGAAGGGGGCAGCGACACCGCCGACGACGGCACGACCGACGCCGATATTCCCGTCGTTCAAGCTCACCTGCCTTCCTCGTTCGGCATGAGCTTTTGCGTTGACGGCGAGGCCAAGGCAATCAAGGCCAGCGCCACTTGGGGCCAATACAAGCGGGAGAAGCGAGACGATCAGCAAGATTACAAGGGGAACCCGCTCAAGGTCTGGAAGCGGTACACCCGGGGCGGCAGCTTCACGATCCCGCTCAAGGACGGGCCGCTCAAGGCGAAGGCTCCCGATCCGCAATTCCCCGACGTTACCATTCAGGGGCAGGTTCGCAAACGGAAAGATCACTACATCGTCACGCTGTTCCTCGTCAACGCTCAGGAGGAATCGCGGCCCAAGGACGAGTACCACCTCTTCCAGCCGAAACTCACGGCCAGCGGCGAGAATGGACAGGCGATTTTCTGCAAACGCACCACCATCAGCAAGAAGGATGACCTCGAAGAGCGGCTGATGGCGATGCTGTATCGGCATCACGTCGAGTTCGCCGTGGGCCACGGTGTCAGCGTTCATGCCGAGGTTGCCGCCGATTCTCCCAACCGGGCGACCCGCATCGAAACGGTCATCGTCCCGACGTATGAAGTTCCCCGCACCGCACCGCCGACCGAAGCCCATGCCGACGAGAACCCGGCCTTTGGCAAACTCAAGGGGCTGGTGCTGGACATGAAGGTGCTGGCCGAGTCGGATGCCAGGAAACTGCCGAAGCAACTCGAACCGCTCATCGTCGCCTACCGGGAGTGGATCGACCTCGAGGAAGCCAAACTCAAAGATCCGAAGGAAGGCCTTTCGCAGTTTGGCGATGCCGGTCAGGTCGCCATCGACAACTGCCGACAGACTCTCAAGCGGATCGAGGAGGGGGTGACGCTGCTGACGAAGGACACGAAGGCGTGCGAAGCCTTCCTGTTCATGAACCGGGCCATGTGGCTGCAACGCACGAAGTCGATCTTTGCCGAGAATGTTCGTCGTGGAACGGAGATCCATTACGACGAGTTCGATATTCCTGCCAACCGCAGTTGGCGACCCTTCCAGATTGCCTTCATCCTGCTCAACCTGCCGGGCGTGACCAGGCTCGATCATCCCGAACGCGGCGTTGGCCCGGATGCTCTGGCCGACTTGCTCTTCTTTCCCACGGGCGGCGGCAAGACGGAAGCCTATCTGGGCCTGTCCGCCTACACAATGGCGTTGCGACGCTTGCAGGGGACGATTGCCGGGCGAGTGGGTGAGGAAGGCGTGGCCGTCCTGATGCGGTACACGCTGCGATTGCTCACCATTCAGCAGTTCCAGCGGGCGACGGCCCTGATCTGTGCCTGTGAGTCGATTCGCCGCAAGGCTCTCGAACAGGGCGATGCCCGCTGGGGCAAAACCCCGTTCCGCATCGGCCTGTGGGTCGGTCGCCGCACCACGCCCAACCGCACCGAGGATGCCGTGGAAGCGATCAAGCAGGCGCGTGGCAATCAGTTCGTGGGCGGCGGCATCGGCACGCCGTACCAGCTCACCGCCTGTCCGTGGTGTGGCAGTGCCATCGAAGCGGGCAAACATCTCGATGCCCAGCCCTACCCGCACGGAGCCGGCCGCACCCTGACCTACTGCGGCGACAAGCACGGAATGTGCCTGTTCAGCAAGCGACAGGCGGCGAACGAGGGCTTGCCGATTATCGTGGTCGATGAAGAGATTTACCGCCGTTTGCCCACGCTCTTGATCGCCACGGTGGACAAGTTCGCCCAGATGCCGTGGAAGGGCGAAGTGCAGATGCTCTTCGGTCAGGTGAACGGCTATTGCGACCGGCACGGGTTTAAGTCCCCAGAAATTGAAGATTCGACGTTTCACCCGAAGTCGAAGTTCGGGCTGCCCGCGGCCAAGTTGCAGGAACATCCGCCGCTGCGTCCGCCTGACCTCATCATCCAAGACGAATTGCATCTCATCAGCGGGCCGCTAGGTTCGCTCGTGGGCCTGTACGAGACGGCCATCGACAAGCTCTGCACCTGGGAGGTCAACGGGAGGCAGGTTCGGCCCAAGGTGGTCGCCTCGACGGCCACGATCAAGAACGCCGACGTACAGGTGCGCAGTCTGTTCCTGCGAACGGTCAACATCTTCCCGCCGCCCGGCCTCGATGTGCGCGACAACTTCTTTTCCATCCAGCGGCAACCGACCGAGCAAGAGTTTGGCCGACGCTACCTCGGCATCTGTGCCCCCGGTCGCCGCTTGAAGGCAGCGTTGATCCGGGTGTACACCGCTTACCTCTGCTCGGCTCAGGCACTCTACGAGAAGTACGGCGCGCGGGTTGACCCGTGGATGACCCTCGTGGGTTATTTCAACTCGATGCCAGAACTGGGCGGCATGCGCCGTCTGGTTGATGACGACGTGTTTTCCCGTTGTCGCAAGCAGGATCGTCGCGGATTGGCCAAACGCTACTTCAGCGGCGATTACCTTGCCGAGTTGACTAGCCGAATGCGGTCGGAAGACATTCCGCAGATTCTCGACCGACTGGAAGCCGTCTTCGATCCTGAACTCGACGAGAAACGCAAAGAGGCGTTCAAGACCAAGAACTACAAGAACCTACCCAAGAAGCCGCTCGACGTGCTGCTGGCCACGAACATGATCTCGGTCGGCGTGGACGTGAAGCGACTGGGCTTGATGATCGTGGCCGGTCAGCCCAAGGCGACGGCCGAATACATTCAGGCGACCAGCCGCGTCGGGCGTACCTTCCCCGGTCTGGTCTGCACGGTGTTCAACTGGGCCAGACCCCGTGACCTGTCCCACTACGAGTCGTTCGAGCACTACCACGCCACGTTCTACAAGCACGTCGAGCCGCTTTCGGTGACGCCATTCTCACCAGGAGCGATGCAACGGGGACTGGCCGGCTTGCTGGTGTCGCTGGTGCGGCTGCGGGGTGTGGAGTTCAACCCGAATGAAGCCGCCGCTCGCATCACCACCAGCAACCCTTACGTTCAGGATGCCATCGACACGATTGTGAAACGGGCGGAACTCATTGGCGACGGCAACAAGACCGGCGACTTCTGCCGGGCGGAATTGTTGAGCAAGGCCGACCTGTGGCAGGCGGAAGCCCAGAACACCACGGGCGGGCGAACGCTGACGTATACCGAACCCTACGGCTCGGATGGCCCCAAGAGAGGAACCACCGTGAAACTGCTGCACAGCCCTGGCATGGAACGCTGGGAAGAGTTCACCTGCCTCAACTCGCTGCGTGAGGTGGAACCGCCCGTGAAGTTCATCATCAGCGATGGTGGACTCGATGAGATCACGGGGGAAGTGGTGACCGAGCCACCCGCCGAATCGTCGCAGGCGGAAGGAGGTCAGGCATGACCACTTCCAACCACCTGCGAAAGTCTGAGGTGGGAGAAGTTCGCCCCAGCCAGACCCTCACGACCTTCGGTATCGGCTCGCTGGTCGATCTGCCGAATCTGTCCGTGATCGTGATGGGCTTGGATGACTGGCCCTCCGCCCATGCCAACGAGATTGCCGAGGAGCGTCTCCTGCTCTCGGCGCAATCCATTCTTGGCCCACAAGTCACTCGCTTCCTGACTCCACCACGGGGGCCAGAAACGCAAGGCTCGCAAACCAACTGGTTCGACGAAGCCCGGCAGATCGGCGTGCCGGTGGCTCCATTTCCTCGCTGGATGGTCTGCTCGAAGTGCCGGTTGCTGGCCCCGATCAGTTCCGGGTTGTTCGAGCCGAAGGTTTACGCCTACCGGCCTGACCGAGCCTGCTACGTCCACAACTGCACGACTCAAGGGCGTTCACCGCTGGTGGTTCCCGCCCGCTTCATGGTGACGTGCGAGCATGGGCATCTGGACGATTTCCCGTGGGTCGAGTTCCTTCACCAAGGGCCATCCGCCTGCAAGGGCTTGCTTTACCTCTACGAAGTCGGAGCCAGCGGCGAGGCCTTGGACGTGGAAGTAAAGTGCAACGGCTGCGGTATTCGTCGTCGGATGGGGCAGGCGTTCGGCCCGAACAACCGCACGGTCATGCCCGCTTGCCGAGGAAGACGACCGCACTTGCGGGACTTTGATCCCAACGGCTGCGATCAAGACCATGTAAAACCGATGCTGCAAGGTGCGTCGAACCTGTGGTTCCCCGTGCTGATTTCGGCACTGTCCGTGCCACAGGCCGCTGACGATCTGGGGCGGCTAGTCGAAGAAAATTGGGCCGTGCTGGAAAAGGCCACGAGCCTCGACATACTGAAGGCGTTCCGGGGGATCGGCCAGCTCAAAGACCTGAGCAAGTACACCGACGATCAACTCTGGGAGGCGATTCAGAAAAAGAATCAGGACACCGGCGAGGAGGTGGAAGACCCAGACGATTTGAAGTCGCCGGAATGGAAGGTCTTCTCGAACCCGTCCAAGGCGAAGGCCAGCCGGACATTCAAGCTGCGCCTTGTGGAACCGCCGCCCGAATTCACCAGGCACTTCGAGAAGATCGTGCTGGTGGAGAAACTGCGGGAAGTGCGGGCACTGGTGGGTTTCACCCGCATCGTGTCGCCACGAGACTTCGACAGTGCTGCCGACCTGCCGCCTGAGAACCGGGCCAGGATTTCCCGCAAAGACCCAACGTGGTTGCCCGCCTGCGAAACACGCGGCGAGGGCATCTTCTTCCAGTTCTCCGAGAAGCTGGTTCAGGATTGGGTGACGAAGAACCACGCCTACGACCGGGAATTCGAGGTGGGCCATCAGACATGGCGAGCCAGCAAGAACCTCGAACCGAACAAGGGCTACCCCGGTATCCGGTACGTTCTGTTGCACACGTTCGCCCATGCCCTGATCCGGCAACTGGCCATCGAATGCGGTTACACCAGTGCCTCGATCACAGAACGGATTTACTCTCGCAATCCAGCGGACGGTGATCCGATGGCGGGAGTGCTGATCTACACGGCGGCACCGGATAGCGAAGGAACGCTCGGCGGGCTGTGTGCCCTTGGCGAACCGGACAAACTGGGTCGGCACATTCGCCGGGCCTTGGAGAAAATGCGCCTGTGTGCCTCCGATCCACTTTGCTCCGAGCATGCAGTTGGCAGCAACGAGAAACTGCACGGGGCATCCTGCCATACCTGCTCCTTCCTGCCGGAAACCTCCTGCGAGCGGGGCAACAAGTATCTGGATCGGTCGGCGTTGGTGCCGACCGTGGAACGCACCAACCTGGCATTCTTCGAGTGATCCATGACACCGGAACGGGCCATCGTGGAATCGGCCTACGCCCTGGCGTGCAGTTTGCCCAGCAGCACCGCCGAGTCGGTAGCAGCGGCGATTCTGACCTGTTCAGAGAGTTCGTTGCGGGCTGAGATCATCAAACGGGTTCCGCATCATCAGCACCGAGACCTGGCTCTTGCGTTTGTGGATCGCTGGCGAACTACCGCGAAAGACGTGGATGCTCGAACCGTGAGTGTGGCGTTGCAAACGGCGGCATTGTCCGAACAGACCCATCGGGATTCGCAGTCGGTCGAACTGGTGTGGACTGGCCCGGACACCGAGGACACCCCGTTCCGCCGTACCGAACAGGCCATCTTGCAGGTACTGGACACCGCAAGGAACCGGATCACGCTGGTCAGCTTCGCCGTCTACCGGATTCCAAACATCAGCAAGGCACTGATCCGTGCGGCAAAGCGCGGCGTGCGGCTGAGGGTGATCGTGGAAACGCCCGATCAGGTCGAAGGGGAGGGCGAGTACAGCACGATCAAGGCACTGGGGCAGGAAGTGGCAGCCTATTCGACGGTCTACTACTGGCCGAAGGAAAATCGTCCGGTCGGCGACAATAACAAGGTCGGCATCCTGCACGTCAAGTGTGCCGTGGCCGATGGGGAATGGCTGTTCCTTTCGTCTGCCAATTTGACCCAGCAGGCATTCACGATCAACATGGAGTTGGGGATGCTGGTTCGAGGAGGCCTGATGCCGAAGCGGGTGGAACAGCAGTTCGACCGACTGATTCACACGGGGCAGTTGCGAGCACTCTGAAAACCACGGTGGGACATCTCCGGGTTCATCGCTTCGTCAAGGGAAAGCTGTGCCGCAATCGCACCAGGAATGAGCGACCGGCCAACCGCCCACCCAAACAAACAGCCTGAAGCCTACTTGGCCTCGTGGAGAGCGAGGATCTTGAACTTGAAAAACTCCAGATCGCGGAAGCCGTAGACATGCCGCTGCATCGTCCGAATCTTGTTGTTCGTCCCTTCCAGCGGCCCTTTTGAGATCCGGCGATCGTAGTAGGCCAGTATCCCCGTCCGGTGCATCGCCAGCAGTATTATCGTGCATCTTCCGCCAGATGCTCGCTCGAAGTTACTGGTAACTACCTCGCCACCCCATATCTCACGATGCAGGCATGCATCATCTGGTTGCCATCCTGTCGTTTTCCTCAATTGCTCACCGATTCCAACCCCGGACGTACCCCCCGCTGGCTGGCCGTTTGCGGGATCGCCTGATCGTGAAACGGCCGCAAGAGATCAATGGGACTGAGTGTCCCATTGATCCGCCGCAAGAGCTTTTGCACCAGAGCCAGTGACCGCGTGGAGGCTAGAAACCGCGCGTGCATCCCAGCCAGCCGTTTGTGGGCGGCACGGCTTGCTGGCGAATCCGCTGGTTGCTGCAACTCACCCAGCAAGGATAATTCCGTGATCTGCAAGGCCAGCCAGTCCATCGCCACCCGCCGAGCGAGCAGGCGTTCCAGTTCGTTATTCGCCGTGGCCTGCAAGGCGTGCAGTACCTGGCGGTGCTGATGCAGGATGGCCTGGGCGGCGGTGAGACACGATCCGGTGGCCAGTGCCACCAGTTTCTGTTCGGCCTGATCGGCGAGATTACCCAGATGGCTGGCCAGTTCCGGGTAGCGGACAAAGGCCTGCTGTAGCTGCGGCACCACGCTACGATCCCCGGCCATGCCACGCTGGAGGAGGACTTCTAGTTCGGCCGGGTAGTCACTTCGCAAAGGGGCGTTGCTCACGACGCAATCTCCATTCTCCACGGGCGTGCTGGTGGAATCCGACGTGTTGCAAGGCTGCACGGACAACCTGATCCAGTAACTGTGAAAAGGGCTGCAACGCGGCCAGCAGTTCCTCGTGACGATGGGCCTGCGTTTGCAGGCGTTGCCGCTCGGCCTGCCGTTGCTCGCGTTGGGCCTCATCGGCGCGGGCGGTCAGGATGGCTAGTTCGCCACTGGCGATGTAGTAGCGACGCACCCGCGAGCCATCCCGCTGGTAGCGGTAGTAATAATACCGGCCATTGCGCTCTTCCAGCATGTACGACAGTTCCTGAGTTGCTCCGGGTGGTTTTACTTCCAGTATGCACGACCGTTGCCTTATCCAGTAACTCGAAAATCGAGAAAAACAAAAAATCGCATATCCAGAAAAACCCCGTGGTTCAGACGAGCCGGCTCTGGGAAATACCCAGCCCATCATTATGGAGCGAGCCGAAATCTCACAAGAGCATACAGAGAAACAGCTTGCGTCACATCTGATATCGCTGTGGCACTGAAGAAGGGGCTACCCACGCGGCAACCAAACCAGAACAACCAACGCCACCGGAATCGCGGAAACGGCACTCCGGCAAGGGAACCGATCACCACGGAAAAAATCGTTGCAACCCAAAACAGGGAATCGCAGCCCATCGCTTATGCTGGCAATTAGCTGCCCGAGGATCAGCCACTGCGGCTGCAACCTGACAGGGCAGGCAAGGTTCTGACCAGCCGTTCGGCGGTAGGTGCCACCGGGTTGGAAGACCCGCTTGTTGTGGAGATCGCCATGAGACCTTCTGCTTCGTCCAATCCGTCCCAACCTCTGCTGATCCCCGCCAGTGAGGCAGCCCACTTGTGTGGGCGTAGCGTCGCCTCGTGGTGGCGTGATCTCCGGGCAGGCCGGGTGCCTGAGCCCATCCGCCTGGGCGGCAAGACCCTGTGGCGACGCGCGGACATCTGCCAGTGGGTCGAGGCGGGCTGCCCACCCCAGGCACTCTGCGGCCCGCACCCAGGCCAGATTCCGCCTTCGCCCACGGCGATGGCGGTTCAGGACTGTACCGACGCTGTCCCTTCCCCGGGTCAGCACCCCCCTCTTTACCCAGAGGATGCTCGCTGAAATGACCGTTTTCTTCTACTCCGCTTCCTCCAAGGAACCACTTGCCATGCAACACCCACAACCGTCTGGTGCCCAACCGCACAATCCTTCGACCCTGGTCAGTCCGAGTGGGCCACGCCAGCCTTCCGATGCGGAACTGTTCGCTCTGCTGCATGTGAAGCAACGGGAGTTCGCCGCCGATCCGCAGGGGGGCTTCCGCATCACCCACAAGCACGTCCCCCTGTACCATCCGACTGCTGCCAACGAGTACAGTCTGCCGGGCCATCTGCAATGCCAGTTGCGTGCCCGCTGCCATCCCCAGACCGAGGGATTGGCCACCATCCGGCACCGATCGTGGCCGGATCATCTGCGTTGCCGGCCGCTCCAACCCCAGGCTTCTCCGTGGGAACAGATCCTGCACACCGCGCTCCGCGAGCATTGCTTGGGCCGGGTACTGCTGCCCAGCCATGTGCCTCCCTACCGCGTAGTGCTGACCCTGGCACAGTGGTTGCCACAGGGACGACTGCTCGTCGGTTGCCCCCATCGCAAGGCAGTTCATGAACTGTTCGACATCCCGAAACCCTGGCTGAAACAGCGACTGTACCAGCAATACCGCGACGAACCTCTTTGCAACTATCCGGGTAGCGGAGTGATTCTGATCGTCCAGCAGAACTGGCTGAGTGCGGCCCGTGGCGATCAGTGGGATCTGCTCGTGGCCACCGATGCGGCAGCCGTCAGTCGTCTGGCGGTCGGCCAGCATTCTGGCTTTTTGAACGGGATTCCGGCACTGGCACTGCAATACCAGACCACTCTCAACGACACCGAACGTCGTTGTCTGGAAGCCACCTTTGGGCCGGACACGCTGGATCTTCGGCCAACCCGCTATCCACTATGGCGACGGTTTCTCTGCCCAGCACCGGATAGCCCGAGCAAGACTCCGAAACATCCGCTACTGTGGAAGCGGCAGCACCTGTGGCAGCACTCCGCTCGTAACCGTCGCATCCTGGAATTGGCTCAGGCACTGCACCAGCAGGATACCCAGCGATTGCAAGCCTGGGGGTTGCCTGCCTGGACAGGATCGCAACCACCCCGCGTCGCGGTGCTGGTGGAAAACACCGAACACGCCCAGCAACTCCAGCAACGGCAAACCAACGGCCTGCCTGGTGCAGCAACTCCGGGTGGGCAAACCAGCCAGCCCGTGACCTTCCTGACCCACAGTACCGTAAGTAAGGCCGCCGCCGTGGACGTGCTGATCCATGCCGATCTGAGTTGCCCGGTGGACTTGCTGCCACGTTCGTGGTCAAAACTTCCCCTCTGGCTGATCGATCTGGATGGCCCACGCAAGGGATTGGGCGGGGCATTTTCGAGGCCATCCAGCACGACCAACTGCTGGATACCCTCGTATCTCTCCTACCGAATGCTGCCCTCATTCGGTTACTCGCCAACCTGATCCAGAATCCTACGGGAGTAGGTATACCGCAAGGTAGCAGTCTCTCTCCCTTGCTACTCAATTGCTACCTGCACCAGCATCTGGATCTACCGTGGAACGCAGCGCACCCACAAAACCCGTTGCTGCGATACGCGGATGACCTGCTCGTTCTCTCAGATTCCAGACAACAGGCCATTACCCTGCGTCAGGAACTGCACCAACTTCTCCAAGAGGCTGGATTACATCTGAAGGGGAGCGAGTCCACTTCCATTCAGGATCTTGCTCAGGAGGAAAGGATCAACTGGTTGGGTTACTCCATCAACTGGAATCCAACCACTCAAACCTTCCACAAGCGGATTCCGGAACGCAGTTGGAACCGTCTTGTCCTGCAACTGGAAGCCTGCCACGAAAGTACCCCATCCATACCCAAAGCAAGGAACACGCTGAAGGGATGGATGAACTATCTGGCACCCTGTGTGGGACACGAAGATCCCTGTTTTATCCAGCAAGAGATCCATCGTTGTCTCGACCAGACGGGATTTGCTGATCTGTACCAACCAGAGGAAATTCTCAGGGAATGGTCACAGATGGCAAACCGTTGGAATCGTTTCTGCTCCAAGATGGAGAACGCACCAGAGTACAGGCAACTGGTGAAGCGTATCCATTACCCAGTACGAGCAGATCAGCAGGAAACTCCGATAACTGTCTCTCCAAAGACAGTAGACAACGAATATCCACCTGCTGAAACCGTATCATCTCCCCCTACGGTGACTCCAAGGAAAGAAGAATATCCAGTAGAGGGAGGCACGGCTCCGCCTGACAAGTCCTGACGATCCGTGAAGGGACTGGCACAGGGCTGACGCACTCTCAGGTTGTTGCTACCTCCGGGCTATATCGCCGGGGTAGCAGCGACCACGTCAACGGCAAGATAAGCAAGCCCATCTGACGGGAATCGTGGGAGAAGTATCTGTGGACTATCAACTCAAGAAACCAGCCTGTTCTTGCCAGCGGTGCCACGAGAAGAAGGTGCCCCTGTGGTTCACGCACTGCAAGGGCAACTTCGCGATTTGCCTGGGCTGTTTTCTGGCGGACGACGGCAAGCAACGGTTCGCCTGTCCGGTCTGTGGCGAGGAGATCAACCTGCTGGTGTGTCGCAGGGAACCACTTGACCACGCAACCAGGCTAGGGCATCTGCTAACAAACCAACTGGAGCGGAAGCATAATGCCGTTCGCCAATCTCCTTGGGGGAGTGGCCCAGGTACAGACTCCTGAGTCGGCCGTAGGTGGGGTGAGACTCGATCGCTGATGCTGCGATCGCCCTGGCATCCTTGATGCGGTAGCGGAGTTTGGGTTTTGCTCGCTTCCAGGCTTGCACGATAAGGTGCGTGAGCTTGCCCTCGTTGATCTTGGCGAGCTTGGTACCATCCTCGCTGACCAGTGCCAGTTCCGCATACTCGCCCTCTATAGCATGGTTCCAGTGTTGTCGCAGTGCTGCGACTGTCTCTGGCCAGAGGGCGTAGGTCACTGTCGGCACACTGCGTAGATGTCCCGTCTTCACCCGTCGTCGTTTCAGCGTTGGCGGGGTGGTCTCTAGATCGACCATGTCTTTCCGCAGTTCCGCGAGATCAATCGGAGTCATTCCGCAGTTCAAGCACAAAAGCCACCAGCAACGCAGTCGGCCCGACAGTGTTCTGGTGAACTCTCGGATGTCGGCGTAGTTCCAATCAGGCAGAGCGGGCGTATCGCGTCGAAATGATTTCAGCGCGTCGATGTTTCGAGGTAGGGAGATCACCTCCATTGAGTGCAGATACCGGACGAACCGCTTGAACGTATTCCACATCTTCAGTTTGGTGTTGCCACACCACTGCATGTTGGCCAGTGTCTGGTAGAACTGCCGAATCGTCTCCGCGTCTATCTCGCTAGCATCCGCCGTCTCGCCCAGTTCCTTGCCGATGAAGACGCAAGCCCGACTCACCTCGTCATACGTCTTGTGCTTGATGCCACCAGCCCTGACGGTGGCGAGGAACTGGTCGAGCTGCGTCTTGATGGTGCGATGCGCCGGGGCGACGTTCACGCTCTGGTCGGGATCGAGTTTGGCAACGACGCGGCTTGCTCTCTCGATGAGCTTGTCGGCATCGTTGAGCTTACCAATGCCCGCGATCCGCTCGACTACGTCGCGAGGCACCGACTTGCCATCATGTGCTCCGTTTACTGCCTGCATCACAGCCCTGGCTGCATTGCCCGCCTCGATGAGCTTGAGTAAGTGTTCGATGGGATAGTTGCCGACTTGATCGACCAGTGCTTGCTCCGGTGTCGTCACCTCGCTGTCGATCTCGGCTCGTTTCTTGAGCCACCACTGGTTGGCCAGTTTCCGGGTTGCCTCCCCCGTCCAGACGGGAGCGCCTAACTCTGCGTAGGTGACGCGATAGGTCTTGTTCCTGTATTGCTTCTTCCAGCGACAGTAGGGTCGCCCTTCCCAGGACATCAGGGCTTTTGTCGGTATCGGTGATCCTCTCCAGAGTGTCCGGTGTCTCATGCCAAATGACCTTCCCCGGTGGACGGGCTTTGGACAGATTTATTGGACGGCTTGGACAGATTCAAGAAAAGTTCTGTCCAGAAATATCGGATTTTTCAGCTAGAAAACGCAATACCGACAGTTTTCTAAAACCGTCGGTCGCAGGTTCAAATCCTGCCGGGGGGTACTGACCAAACCTTCCCAGTAACTTTTCGACCCAGGGGTTCACGCCGATCGTGAGCCTCTGTTCTTTTTGATCCGCGTTTTTCCGCGAGAACTGGCAAGGGGTTACGACTCGTCCGTCTCTGCCCTGTTGCACAGGGAGACATCACCGCCGGCACTGGCCCGGATGAATCGGGACAACTCTCGGTGTCTCTCCCATGTCCCCGCGTTCGGGTTATAGTCTCTACGGGTTCAGCTCCGCGCAGCCAACACTCATGGTTGGAAGCGGGGAGCGCGACGGATGCGGAACTGCCGGTGGCTCAACCCCGGCTCAGACTGGCCAGAGATCACTGAGAAAGCGGTTCCACATTATTCCTTTGGTCGTGCTTTCCTTGTCGATGGACCATTTCCGAACATAACCCGAAGCTTGACAGGAAAAAAGCCAGATGCTACAGTGGCCTAGCCACGCGATTTCCCGTTGGCGTCGCTACCGAACGTCGTCATTTTCCCTCCCGCTGTTTTGGGGCTAGTAAATGGACCCGTTGATCGTTCGAGATCCCGTGTACCAACAACTGAATCAGCGATTACGTCTGTTGGTCACTCGGGAGTACCAGCCGGGGCAAAAGTTCCTGACGGAACGCGAAATCGTTCGGCGATTTTCCGTTAGCCGGGCCACTGCCAATAAAGCTCTTGCCAGCCTCGTATCCGAGGGACTTCTCGAGTTTCGCAAAGGCATCGGCACGTTCGTTCGCCAAACCGCGATCTCCTACAACCTCCGCTCGCTCGTGAGTTTCACCGAAAAAGCACGGGTGGCCGGCAAGAGTCCCTCCACAGTCCTCTTGACTTTTGGCAAGCTGAAGGCCAGCGAAGTCGATCCCCGGATCGCGGAACGATTGCGAGTCACGGGCCCAGATCCTCTTTGGGAAATGGATCGCATCCGGGCCATCGACGGCATACCAGTGATTCTCGAACATCGATTCGTCGTCGCGTCCCATTGTCCGAAGTTGACTCGTTTGCAGGCCGAGGGATCCCTGTATCAGGCCTGGACCGAGATTCATCATTTGAAGATCGACGGGGCGGATGAAACCATACGAGCCGTCTTACTGAAGGATGAGGAAGCAGCACATTTGAAGGTTCCCGCTGGCTCGCCTGCTTTGGAAGTGGTCGCGGTCGGTTTCCTGCAAGGGGAGGTTCCCCTGTGGTGGGAGCGCACCCTGTATCGGGCCGATAAGTACGAGTTCCACAGCCGATTGGGTCCAGTTCAATCGGCCAGCCCACTCCAGGGTCAGTTCCGTCCATCAGGAGGGTCAACCGATGCCGCGTAACTCCCTCTGGGCAATCGCGCTCGTGCTGTCGATCACAAGCAATCTGAGTGCGGCCGAGCCGGGTTTTCCAGCCGACGTTTTGCCAGTATTGGAAGCACACTGCACCTCGTGCCACAACGCCAGACGGGCCAACGGCGGAGTCGATCTCACTGTCTTGCGGGATCCAACCTCTGTCCGGGAACGGTACGACCTCTGGAAAAAAGCCGTCAAGCAGATTCGAAACAACACGATGCCGCCGGACGACCCTTTGGAGGACATGGACCGCCAACGCCTGCTCGGCTGGCATCATTCGGAATTTGTTCGTGCGAGTGAACGCGATCCCGGTCCGCCCCTGACTCGGCAGTTGACGCGAAATGAGTATGCCAACACCATTCGCGATCTGTTGCGAATCAACTTCGATGCGGCCGAGGAAGCGGGCATTCCCCAGGAGAACATCGTCGATGGGTTCGCGAACCGCGCCGGCGGGTTGGTTCTCGAATCGACCTTCATGGAGAAGTACTTCACGGCCGCCGACCTGGCTTTGGAGCATCTCTTCACCCATCCGGGTGCGGGGCCGGCTCGCAAGCAGTTGCTCGGTGCAGGTTTAGCGAAGGAACTGCCTGCCCAAGAAGCGGTTCGCCGGGTCTTGTCGGGGTTCCTTCGACGAGCGTTTCGTCGGCCACCAACCGAGCGCGAAGTCGAACGGTATTCGGCCGTGGCTCAGCAAGCTCTGAAGGCGGGCGATTCGTTCGATCTGGCAATCCGCAAAGCCTTGAAGCCAGTTCTCCTGTCGCCCCACTTTCTGCTCCGTGTGGAAACGACTTCAACTTCCACAGGCAAGGATCAGCGGATCAGTGATCACGAACTGGCCGTGCGGCTTTCCTACTTCCTGTGGTCGACGATGCCGGACGACGAGTTGTTCGGCCTCGCCGACAAGGGAACCCTGTCCCAACCGGAGACTCTGGAGAAGCAGGTTCGCCGCATGCTGGCTCATCCCCGAGCCAACGCCCTGACGACACAATTTCTGACTCAGTGGTTACAACTGCCGCACCTGCAAAAAGCCCTGCCGAGCCAGAACCAGTTCCCGACGTACACGCGCAGTCTGCGCGATGCGATGGGGCAGGAAGTCCGCCTGTTCTGTGACCACATCCGTACAGCCGACCGCAGCATTCTCGAGTTTTTAGATACGGACTACACCTTTGTGAATGCGGAATTGGCCCGGCACTACGGATTAACGAATGTCCCGGCGAAGGGCTTTGCGAAAGTTACGCTTCGCCCCGAGGATCACCGCGGCGGGTTGCCCAGTATGGCCGCGATCCTGACGATGACTTCGCACACGGATCGGACCAAGCCGACGGCGCGGGGCAAGTGGATTCTCGATGTGCTCCTCGGCTCACCGCCGCCCCCTCCGCCCGCCGACGCGGGCAACTTCGCACCCCCCACCAAAGACCGCCCCGAACCGACCAGCTTCCGCGAAAAACTCGCCCAGCACGCCAGCGATCGCAACTGCAGGGGCTGCCATCTCAAGATTGATCCTCTCGGCTTCGCCCTGGAGAACTACGATGCCATCGGCCGCTGGCGTGATAAGGTCGGAGACACACCGATCGATAATGTCGGCATGCTCCCAGGCGTGGGCAAGTTCCAGGGGGTCGATGGACTGCGAAAAGTGTTGAAGGCCCGACAAGCGGATTTCGTTGAAAACCTGGTTTCTCAGACTCTCAGCTACGCACTCGGACGGAATCTGAGTTACTACGACGAGCCGAGCATCCAGTCGATCGCCCACAATCTCGAACGCCACGACTATCGCTTTTCCGCGTTGATCCTCGAAGTGGTTCAAAGTTACCCGTTCCAGTATCGCAAGAAGGAGTGAGTCCGATGCTATTCCCTCAAGCCCCTGTCAGCCGACGGTCGTTCCTCCGCGGTGCTGGAATCGTGGCTGCTTTGCCATTCTTGGAATCGATTGCTCCGCAAGTCGTCCGGGCTGGTAACAAGAGTCCTGTGCGGCCCCCCTTACGACTGGGCATCTACACCGTCACAGGTGGGACTGTCATCGAATCCTGGATGCCGAAAGAGACCGGAGTTCTGGGCAAGCTACCTTCGATCCTGCGATCTCTTGAGAATTATAAGGACGATCTGCTGATTCTCTCGAACCTGTCCCAATCGGGCCGAGCCGACGGCCAGGTGAATGCCCACGAACACTGCGCCTACTTGCACCTGACCGGCGTGGACAAGGTCGGCAAGATCGACGGTAAGCCGGTCGCGGGTATTTCACTCGACCAGCGGGCCGCGGAATTAGTCGGCGACAAGAGCCTGCTGCCGTCGCTGCGGTTCGGTTACTCTGGCGGTGAAACGAGCTACTTCTTCGATCGCTCCGGTCGGAGCTTGCCAGTGGAACGCGATCCGCGCCTGGCTTTCGAGTCAATGTTCAAGGGCCGACAACTGGTCGCCCCGAACTGGCCGCGACGCCTGGGGCAAGCCACCGCCGCCGCAGCGGACGCCCCCAGGGTCCAGACCTATGACCGACAGGTCGTCGATCTGATTCTGGAGGATGCCAAATCGTTGCACGGCAAGTTAGGTCGGAGTGATCAGGCCAAGCTCAAGGAATACCTCGATTCGATCGACAGCATCGAACGCCGGGTGCAACGCTTGCAGGATCGAATCACGCAGGAAGCGGCCGACTTGAAGGATCCGGGGCCGTCGAAACCGGAAGCTCCCCGGTCCATGCCTGCCGACCGAGCGGCGGCCCAAAAGATGGTGCAACTGGTCGGCCGCAATCCGGCCGTCCATGCCGAGTACATCCGGGTCATGATCGACCTCATGGTCCTGGCATTCCAGACCGACACCACGCGTGTCTGTAGCCTGGGGTTGGGCAGCGACGAGGCTCTGTTCCCCGGTGTGGTCACGGTCGGGTACGAATACCACGCCCACACGCTCGAACACCACGGCAACGCGGCCCGAGTCGAGGATGCCGACCCGGTCGCCCGAGAAGGCTGCCGCCAGATTCACGCCTGGTACACGCAACTCTTTGCCGAAGCTGTCGCAAAGATGAAGTCCATCGACGAGGGCGGATCGAGCCTCCTGGACAACACGCTTTTACTGTACACCTCATACATGGCCGATGGGGGCCACGGCCGCAGCAACTACCCGGTCCTGCTGGCAGGCAAGGCCGGCGGTACACTGAAGACCGGCCGACACATCCGCTACCAGAAAGATACGCCCGTCGCGAACCTGTACGCCGAGATCCTGACCCGGTTTGGCGACACCACCGGCACCTTCGGCAACAACAAGACTTCCCCCAAGCAGGCTTACGATGGGCGTTTGCCCCATTTGCTCGGCTGAGAACTCCGGCAGCGGAGGACGCACCTATGAACGATTTTCAACCGCTTCGCGGAAAAGTCTTCGTCGCCGTTGGAGAAAATGGCCTACGGGCTTTTTCCCCGGATGGGAAGTCATGGACTCACCTGCAAACCGAACGCGAAGGGGTGTTGCTTCACTACGCCTGCTTCTTTCAGGGTCGCTGCTTCGCGGCTGGCCGGTTCGGCGGGGAACTGGTCGTCTATCACACCAGCGACGCCATCACCTGGTCAAGTGACAAACTCAAGTCTAAACCCTACGCCGAGCGGTTGGAGTTGCTCTTCGCGACGGATCGTGAGGTCTGCGGCATCATCAACTCCGACGGTGCCCCACCTCAGGCAGTCCGCACACAGGATGGCAAGACCTGGACCGCACGCAAAGCCCTAGTGGAGGACTGGCGCGTGATGGTGCATGATGCTCACCTCCGCCGCGTGGCGAGGGGCAACGGGCGGATCGTCTTCACTGGCGACTACGGCGCACGGCTCTCGGGAAAATCGCTCGATGACAAGTTCCAAGCCGTCCCGAAAGCCTCAGCGAAGGACACCCTTATCGACATTGCTTTTGGCAACGGTTATTTCGTCGGCAGCGGATTGCACGCCCTCCGCATGCGGAGCAAGGATGGGCTGGAGTGGACCGACCGCACCGTCGGTGAAGAAGGCGAACACATCAACAGCATCGTTTTTGACGGCAAGCAGTTTGTCGGCATCGGCCAGGGGGCGACTTACACCTCGCCTGATGGAG
>Ga0308411_10001189_pt1 | contig 17653 bp, 14 predicted proteins | sample HotsprottomLayer_2_FD_203530 | JGI IMG/M metagenome (GOLD analysis project Ga0308411, IMG submission 203530) | Hot spring phototrophic mat microbial communities from Octopus Spring, Yellowstone National Park, Wyoming, United States -... | ecosystem: Environmental > Aquatic > Thermal springs >...
GCGGCGCGGCGGGATCGGCGCGCCTCTGCCCCCGCCCGCCGATCAGGAGGCAGCGTTGCTTGCCGCCCTGTACGGGCCGCTGACCGGCCAGCCGCTGGCGTCGGACGGGGTGTGGGTGACCGCGCATGTCGCGCAAAGCCTGGACGGTCGGATCGCAACGCGGTCCGGCGCCTCGCGTTGGATCAGCGGCCGCGCCGATATCGTCCACACGCACAGGCTGCGCGCCCTGCACCAGGCGATCGTCGTCGGCGCCGGAACGGTCGCGGCAGACGACCCCCTGCTCACGACGCGCGAGGTCCCCGGCGATAGCCCGCTCCGGGTGGTGCTCGACGCCGATCGACGCCTCCCCGCAGATCGCCGCGTGTTCTCGGGCGGGCCGCCGACGATCCTCGTCGCCGCGGACGATGTTGCGGGGCCGGACCAGCATGGCGCGGCGGAGGTGCTGCGCCTGCCGCGCAGAGACGGCACGCTCGACCTCGCTGCCCTGGTCGCGAAACTGCGGGCGCGCGGCATCACCCACGTCTTCGTCGAGGGAGGCGGCGTCACCGTCGGCCGCTTCCTCGCCGCCGGGCTGATCGACCGGCTGCATGTCGCTGTCGCGCCGCTGCTGCTCGGCTCGGGGCTTCCAGCGCTCGTTCTGCCCGACGTCGCGACGCCGCAGGACGGACTGCGCGCGCCAGTGCGGACCTTCACCCTCGGCACAGATACGCTGTTCGACCTCGCGATCGGCCGCGCAAGGCCGCACTCGGCGCGATGATCGAGGCAGAGGCCTTCTGGGTCGTGGCACCCGGCAGAGGCGAGATCCGCAAGGAGGCGCTGCGCCAGCCTGGCGCGGGCGAGGCGCTGGTCGAGACGCTCGCCTCCGGGGTCTCGCGCGGAACCGAGAGCCTCGTGTTCCAGGGCCGCGTGCCGGAAAGCCAGTACGTGGCGATGCGCTGCCCGCTGCAGGAAGGAGAGTTCTGCCTGCCAGTGAAGTACGGCTACAGCGCCGTCGGCGTGGTGCGTGACGGGCCGCAGGCCCTGGTCGGGCGACGCGTGTTCTGCCTCGCACCGCATCAGACCCGGTTCGTCGCTCCCGCTGCCATGCTGACGCCGGTTCCCGAGTCCGTGCCAACGCGGCGCGCCGTGCTCGCCGCCAATATGGAGACAGCGCTGAACATCGCCTGGGACGCAGCCGCCCTGCCCGGGGAGCGGGTGCTCGTCGTCGGCGCCGGCGTGGTCGGGCTGCTTGCCGCGCATCTGCTCGCGCGAATCCCCGGCGTCTCGCTCGCTGTGGTCGATCCCGATCCTGGAAAGCGGAGGGCTGCGACAGCGCTCGGCCTCACCTTCACCGCGCCTGAAGAGGCACCTCGAGAAGCCGATCTTGTCGTGCATGCCTCCGGCGCGCCTGAGGGGCTCCGTTTCGCGCTCACGCATGCCGGCTTCGAAGGGCGCATTGTCGAGGCCTCTTGGTTCGGCGATAGCGAGGTGGCGCTGCCGCTCGGCGAGGCGTTCCACAGCCGCCGGCTCAGGCTTGTCTCATCGCAGGTCGGCCATGTCGGTGGCGCGATGCGCGGCCGCCGCAGCCACGCCGAGCGGATGGCGCTCGCGCTCGCCCTGCTCGACGATGCGCGCCTCGACGTTCTGCTGGACGGCCACTCCCGCTTCGCCGATCTTCCAGCCACCATGGCGCGGCTCGCCGCCTCCCCGGGCGTTCTCTGCCACGTCGTCCTCCACCACCCGGATGCCTGAGGTGACCCTCGTGTTCAGCCTGACCGTCTGCGACCACGTCATGATCGCCCACTCCTTTCGCGGCGAGATCTTCGGCCCCGCGCAGAAGCTGCATGGCGCGACCTATGCGGTGGAGGTGGAGTTCCGTGTCCCTTCGCTCGACCAGGACGGGCTCGTCGTCGACATAGGCCTTGCGCGAAGCGAGCTGCGCCGCGCGCTCGACAGTTTCGACTACGAGAACCTCGACGCTCTGCCGCAATTCGCGGGGAAGAACACCACCACCGAGTTCATGGCGGCGCATGTGCATGGGCTCGTCGCTGCCGCGCTGCGCGAGGGGCGCCTCGGCGAGAGCGGCCGGCGGATCACCGGGCTCAAGGTGCTGTTGCGGGAAAGCCCGGTCGCCTGGGCCGCCTTCGAGGGGCCCGTCTGATGCGGCTTGCCCTCGTCGTCCCCGCGCCATTCACCGCGGTGAGCGGCGGCTATGCCTATGACCGGCGGATCGTCGCCGGCCTTCGCGCGCGCGGCCACGCAGTGCGCGTGATCGAGCTCGACGGCCGCTTCCCGCTGCCCGATGTCGCTGCCGAGGCAGCCGCCTGGCAGGCGCTGGCGGAGCGCCCGGACGGCGAGAGGCTGCTGATCGACGGACTCGCCCTGCCGGGCTTTGTGCGCTTTGCCGATGCGGTCGAGGCAGCCGGCGCGGCCGGCCTAATCCATCACCCGACGCCGCTCGAGAAGGGGCTCGGGGAGGCGGAGGCAGCCCTGCTGCGCGAGAAGGAGGGCGCGCTTCTGCCGCGGCTTGCGCGCCTGATCGTGACGAGCCAAGCCACTGCCCGCACGCTCCGCGGGATGGGGATCGCTTCTGAGCGGATCGCCGTGGTCGAGCCCGGAACCGACGACGCGCCGCGCGCCGAGGGCAGCCGTGGCTTGGGCTGCGCCATCCTCTCTGTCGGGGCCGTGGTCCCGCGAAAGGGGCACGATCTTCTGCTGCGCGCGCTTGCGCGCCTCACAGACCTCACCTGGCATCTCACGATCGTCGGCTCGCTCGAGCGCGACGCCGCGCACAGCAGAGCGCTCCGCGCCCTTGCCGTCGAGCTCGGCATCGCCGAACGCGTCACTTTCGCTGGCGAGGTTGCGGATTCGGCGCTCGAGGCGCTCTGGCGCGGCACCGATCTGTTCGCGCTTGCGAGCTGGCACGAAGGCTACGGCATGGCGGTCGCGGAGGCACTGAAGCGCGGCGTGCCGGTCGCGCTCACTGCCGGGGGGGCACTCGCCGAGCTCGCGCCGACAGAGGCGTCGGTCATCGTTCCGCCAGGGGACTGGATGGCGCTCTCGCGCGCGATGCGGCGGCTGATCTTCGATGGCGAGCTGCGCCGCCGAATGGCGGACCATGCGCACTCGGCAGGGCAGAGGCTGCCGTCTTGGGAGCGGCAGGTGGACGCCTTTGCCGCAGCGCTTGCCGGCGCATGAGCGAGGGGTTCACAGCAGCGTGGCTCGCCCGCCGCGAGCCGTTCGACGCCAAGGCCCGATCCGGCGCACTCGCTGACCGTCTCATTGCCGCCTTGCCCAGCCGCCCCCGCCTCCTCGAGCTCGGCGCAGGGGCGGGCTCGCTGTTCCGCTGGCTTGCCCCGCGCATCGGCCGAGCGCAGGCCTGGACCCTGCTCGACGCCGACGCGGAACTGCTCGCCGACGGTCTCGACCGCATTGCCGACTGGGCCGCGCGGCAGGGCTGGACGGTCTCCTCACCCTATGGCGCGCTGATCGTGCACACGCCTCGCGGCGCCTGGCGGGTGGAGGCGCGCGTATTGGATTTCAGCGCCGGCGCCGAAGCGCTGCCGCTCTCCGGCCACGACGCGGTGGTGTGCTCGGCCTTGCTGGACCTCGTTTCTGTGGCCTGGGCACGCGCCGTCTCACGCCTGCTCGCTGTTCCCTTCCTCGCCTGCCTCACAGTCGACGGGCGCGACAGGTTCATCCCGCCGCTTCCGAGCGATCGCCTCGTAGCGCGTGGCTTCGCCCGACACATGCGGCGCGACAAGGGCTTTGGCCCAGCGATGGGCCAGAGAGCGGCGGCAACATTTGCGCGCCTGCTTGGCGAGGCGGGCTTCGCGGTGGCGACAGCGCCCAGCGACTGGCGGATTCCGCGCAGCGCCAGCGCCATGCTCGCGGACATGGTCGACGGCCACGCCATCGCCGCCGCCGAGGCGCTGCCCGCCGCAGCCGCGCGCATCGCCGCCTGGCGTGCGGCGCGCCTCTCCGCCGTTGCGGCGGGACGGCTCGGCATCGTCATCGGCCATCGCGACCTCCTCGCGCTCCCCCGAAAGGACTGACGCCATGTCGATCCTGCTCGGCGCCATCGCCGATGATTTCACCGGCGCGACCGATCTCGCCAACACCCTCGTCAAGGGCGGGATGCGCAGCGTGCAGATGATCGGCGTGCCAGAGCCTAACGCGACAGTCGCGGAGGCCGATGCTGTGGTGGTGGCGCTGAAATCGCGCACCGCCCCGGCCGCGGAGGCGGTTTCGCAGAGCCTCGCGGCGCTTGCGTGGCTGCGCGCGGCCGGTGCGAGCCAGGTGATCTTCAAGGTCTGCTCGACCTTTGACAGCACCGACAGAGGCAATATCGGCCCGGTGGCTGACGCGCTGCTCGCCGCTCTCGGCACGACCTTCGCCCCCGTCTGTCCCGCCTTTCCGACCAACGGGCGCACCGTCTACCAGGGCCATCTCTTCGTGGGCTCCGCGCTGCTGAACGAGAGCGGCATGGAAAATCACCCGCTGACGCCGATGCTGGACGCAAACCTCGTCCGCGTGCTCGGGCGGCAGAGCGCCGGCACGGTCGGCCTCGTTCCCCTCCCGACCGTCGAGCAGGGAGCCGAGGCGCTGCGCCGCGCCTTCACGGACCTCCGCGAGCGCAGCTACCGCTACGCCATCGTCGACGCCGTGTCGGATGCGAATCTGATGACGCTCGGCGAGGCGTCTCGGGATCTGCCCCTTCTGGTCGGCGGCTCTGGCATCGCGTTGGGCCTGCCAGCCGCCTTCCGCCGTGACGGGCGTCTTCCGCAGAGCGAGGTCGCCGATCGTCTCGACCTGCCAGAAGGCCACGCCGCGGTCTTGGCTGGCTCCTGCTCGCGGGCCACGCTCGACCAGATCGGCCTCGCGCGCGACCACCTCCCCACGCTCGAGCTCGACCCGCTGGCCGAGCCCGATTCGTCCGCCCTCGCTGCACGCGCTCTCGACTGGGCGGAAACGAGGCTTGGGGAGCGGCCCGTGGTGATCGCCGCCTCCACCACGCCCGACCGTGTGGCGATGCTGCAGCAGCGCCTCGGCCGCGAGGCCGCAGGCGCTCTCGTAGAAGAGGCGCTTGCCGCGATCGCTGCGGGGCTGGTCGCGCGCGGCGTGCGCCGGCTTGTGGTGGCAGGCGGCGAGACCTCGGGCGCGGTGGTGCAGCGCCTCGGCGTCAGACGGCTCAGGATCGGACCCGAGATCGACCCGGGCGTCCCGTGGACGCGCGCCGAGGGAAGGGACGGGCCGCTCCTCCTTGCCCTCAAGAGCGGCAACTTCGGCGCGCGCGACTTCTTCCTGAGGGCTTTCGCGATGCTTGAGAGGGTGCGATGACGATCGAGGAGTCGCAGGCGCGCGAGGAGATGGTGATGCTCGCCGCCTCGCTCTTCGCGCGCGGCTTCTCTGTCGGCAGCGCGGGCAACATCTCGATGCGCCTTGCCGACGGCTATCTGATCACGCCGACGAACGCCTGCCTGGGCCGGCTCGACCCCGCGCGGATCACGAAGCTCGACGCTGCCTTTGCGCATGTCGGCGGCGACCGTCCTTCGAAGGAGGTGTTCATGCACCGCGCGTTCTACGCCTCGCGCGAGGACGCAGGCGCGGTGGTGCATCTCCACTCCACCTGGGCGACAGCCGTGTCCTGCCTCGAGGCGGTTGATCCCGAAACCCCCATTCCGCCGCTGACGCCCTATTTCGTGATGCGCATCGGCCGGGCTTTGCCGCTCGTTCCGTATTTCCGACCAGGGGATCCAGCAATGGAGCCGGCGATCGCCGAGGCAGCACGCCGCGCGCGCGCGGTTCTGCTCGCCAACCACGGCCCTGTCGTGTCCGGCCGCACCCTCGCCGAGGCGGTCTACGCGGCGGAGGAACTCGAGGAGGCGGCGAAACTGTTCATGCTGCTGCGAGGCGAACGCGCGCGCCTCTTGTCGCCGGGCCAGGTGGACGAGCTGGTCGCGACCTTCAGCTGAGATGGAAGGAAACGCGCCGGCAGGGCTGCCCGCCGGCGCGCTGAGGCTCCGCTCCCCGCCCGCGCGCGGGCGGCGGCTGTGTCAGGTGGTCGGCGTCTCCGCGGGCGGGGCGGGCGGGGCGGCGGCCTTGCGGGGGCGACGGGTCGCTGGCTTCTTCGCCGTCGTGGCCCTCTTCGGCGCCGCCTTCTTCGTCGCCGCGGCGCGCTTCGGTGCCGCCTTCTTCGCCGCGGGCTTCCGCGTTGCCGTGGCCTTCTCGGGCGCCGCCTTCTTCGTCGCCGCGGCGCGCTTCGGCGCCGCCTTCGTCGCCGCGGCCTTCCTCGCCGCGGGCTTGCGCTTCGGCGCCGCCTTCTTCGTGGCAGCCCGCATCGCCATCGGCTGTGCCGGCACTTCGCCGGAAACCGACTCCCCTGCCGCGCGGATGGCTTCGACCGCCGCCGGCACGACCTTCGTGGTGGTCACGTGCATGAACTCCTTCCTGATGAGGCCATCGGCCGCGATGCCTTTCCCCGCTGCACGGGATCGCCGCGGCGGCGCCAGCGGGCCGCCTGGGCAGCGGGGAACCGGACGGTGAGGCAGGGCGTGCCCCGGCACGCGACGCAAAGCGTCTCGAACCGGGAACGATCGCCCGTGCCACGCCGTTCCGGGGATGCCGTCACCGCAGAGGCGGCTTCGACAAACATGCGGTCCATGGACCGTCCTTCCCTGCGCGGTGCACCGTGATGCAGCGATCGCGCGTGCGAATCGGAATGCATCTGCATCCGCAACATCACGCTATGCGTGCGGTGCCGAGGCGTGTCAACAAAAACGACATCGCCGAGACGCATTCCGTGCGCGATGTACGCATCGTACGCCGAAAGCGCAACCGCGAACCTGTCCGCGCGCGCGAAAGACTGCGGCGCGCCCAGGCCGATGCCCTCGTGATCGACCTCGCGCTGCTTGATCGGCACGCCGCGCTCCTCGAGCACGGGGATCACCCTGACGCAGGTCATGCGCTCGAGGATTCGGCAGGTGATCGAGGGCGTGACCGCGACGTCGTCGCACACCAGACAGACGCACATGCCCCGCTCCTCGGCGCGCCTGGCGCGGTTGTCGAGCGGCGGCGCAGCGCAGCAGCCATCCTCACGCGCCTGCGCCGCGAAGCGACACCACCTGCAGCTCGCCGGCACCTGCACAGGCATCGGCAGAATCTTCTGCCGCGGTCACGGACGGTGGACGACCCTGCGACGGTTGCATGGTCGAGGCACGGCGGCAGCGCCGGCCGCGACCATCTCGCCATCGTCCCCGATTGAAGAGGGAAAGGCCTCGAACGCGCGCTCCTCGGCAGCGAGGGCCTGAGCGCAGCCGAGGCCGCGCGCGGCGCCTCAGCCGCGGGCGCGCAACGGCACCACCTTGCGTTCCGCCTCGCCGACATACTGCGACAGCGGGCGTATGAGCCTGTTGTCCTGCATCTGCTCGAGCACATGCGCGGCCCAGCCGGTGATGCGGCTTGCCACGAAGAGCGGAGTGAAGAAGTCGATCTCGAACCCCATCATGTAGTAGGTCGGGCCGGCCGGGAAATCGAGATTGGGGTGGATGCCCTTCTTCGCGAGCATCTCCTCGGCAAGAATCCGGCTGATCTCGAGCCATTTCTCCCCACCGCGCAGCTTCGCCACCTGGTCGCGGTACTTCGCCATGGTGGGGACGCGGCTGTCGCCCGAACGGTAGACGCGGTGGCCGAAGCCCATCACCAGCGCGCGGTGCTCGAGCCGGTCGTCGATCCAGCCTCGCGCCTTCGCGGGCGTGCCGATCTCCTTGAGCATGTGCATCACCGCCTCGTTGGCGCCGCCGTGCAGCGGGCCCTTCAGCGCCGCGATTCCGGCGGTGACGGCGGCATGGATGTCTGCCTGGGTCGACGTCACCGTGCGCGCGGTGAAGGTGGAAGCGTTAAAGCTGTGCTCGGCATAGAGCGTCATCGAAGCGTCGAAGGCCTTGACGATCGCCGGCTCGGGCACCTTGCCGAAGAACATGTGGAAGATGTTCTCCGAGAAGCCGAGCTCTGCCTTCGGGCGGATCGGGCGAAGGCCGCGGCGTATGCGCGCGATCGCCGCGATCGCTGTCGGGATCTTCGCGTAGAGGCGTAGCGCCTTGCGACGCGTCGCCTCGACGGAGTTGTCACGCGCCTCTGGGTCCTCCATCCCCATGAAGGACACCGCGGTGCGCGTTGCGTCCATCGGGTGCGCCTTGCGGGGGAACTCCTCGATCACGCGCACGAGGGCGCGGGAGATGCCGCGTTCGGCGGCTTCGGCCCTGCGGAAGGCGTTGAGTTGCTTCCGCGTCGGGAGTTCGCCCTCCAGCAGCAGGTAGGCCACCTCCTCGAAGCGGCACTGATCGGCGAGGTCCTGCACCGGATAGCCGCGATAGGTGAGCGCGTTCGTCTCCGGCATCACCTTCGAGACGGCGGTGACGTCGGCGACTACGCCGGCAAGACCCTTGTGCACCTCGGGATGCGTGATCTCGTTCATGGCGCGTTCGCCTCCTCCTGCCCGCTCACGCCTTGCGCGTCTTGACGGCCGGCACGCGCGGCCGCTTCGCCGCAGCCCTCCCAGGCGCCCGCGCGGCCCTCTTTCCGGCACTTGCCTGCTTGCGCGCCAGCGTGCGCTGCTTCTCGCCTGCCGCGCGCGGCTTGCGCTCTGCGCGCATCTTGGGCTTCGCTGGCGGCGGGGCGTCGAAGATCCCCTTGCCCGGCGCAAGCGTCAGCGCCTTCGGCGGGATGGCGACGTTGAGCACCGCAAGCCCGCCAGGCGGGATGGAGGCGAGGTCCTGCACGTCTGCGAGGAAGCGGTCGGCCTCGCGGGCTGTGATGATCCCGTCCGTCAGCGTCTGGAACTTGCGGATGTAGTCCGGCCGCGCGAAGGGCTTCGCACCGAGGCTGTGGGCGTTGGCGACCGCCATCTCGTCGACGAGCTTCGTGCCGTCCTTGAAAATGATCTCGACACGCCCGCCGAATGCTTTCTCCTTCGGGTCCTCGGAATGGTAGCGGCGGGTCCATTCCGGATCCTCGCGCGTCTCGATCTTGTGCCAGAGCGCGACGGTGGAGGGACGCCGCGCCCGGCTCGGGGTGTAGCTGTGGATGTGGTGCCACCGGCCATCCTCGAGCGCGACGGCGAAGATGTACATGATCGAGTGGTCGAGGGTCTCGCGCGAGGCGTTCGGGTCCATCTTCTGCGGGTCGTTCGCACCGGTGCCGATCACGGAGTGGGTGTGGTGCGAGGTGTGGATGATGACCTTCTCGATCGCGTCGAAGTCGGCGATCTGCTCGCGCAGGCGGAAGGCGAGGTCGATCAGCGCCTGGGCCTGGTATTCGGCGCTGTGCTCCTTGGTGTAGCTCTCGAGGATCGCCCGCTTCGGCTCGCCCGGCTCCGGCAGCGGCACGTGGTAGATATGGTCGCGGTTCTCGCGGCCAGCGAGCATCCAGGCGAGCACGCTGTCCTCGCCCTCGTAGATCGGGCTCGGAGCGCCTTCGCCGCGCATGGCGCGGTCGACCGCCTCGACCGCGAGCTTGCCGGCATGCGCAGGCGCGAAGGCCTTCCAGGACGAGATCTCGCCCTTGCGGCTCTGGCGCGTGGTGAAGCTCACATGCACCGCCTGCTGCACCGCCTGGAAGATCACCGCCTGCCTGAGCCCGAGCAGGGCGCCGATTCCTGCCGCAGCGGCGGGGCAGAGATGGGCGATGTGGTCGATCTTGTGCCGATGCAGGCAGATGCCCTTCACGAGATCGATATGGATCTCGTAGGCGGCGGCAAGCCCGCGGATCAGGTCTCGCCCCGACCGACCCATCGTCTGGGCGACCGCGAGCACAGGCGGGATGTTATCGGCAGGGTGCGAATAGTCCGCAGCGAGGAACGTGTCGTGGAAGTCGAGCTCGCGCACTGCCGTCCCGTTCGCCCAGGCTGCCCATTCCGGGCTGACAGTCCTCGTCGGGGGCATGCCGAACACCGTCGCACCACCCTTGCGCGGGTGGGCAAGCGCCATCATCCGCGCCGACACGACCGGGCGGCGGTTGATCGCAGCGATCGCGACGGCGGCGTTGTCGATGATCCGGTTGACGATCATCTCCGCCACGTCCTTCGGCACGGCGACCCTGTCGGCCGCTACGCCGGCGATCTTCCAGGCGAGCTGCTCCTCGCGCGGCAGGAGCTCCTTCGAGGGATGGACGCGGACGGAATGGAGCTTCATGGGGGGCCTTCTCTCCTCCTCGGGCGTGTCTCGGACACCGCGCGGTCGCGCAGGCGGCCCTTGATCGTCTCGGTGTCGCGGTTTTGACTGGTGGCCCTTCCTAGACCCGGCACGCACAGACGTGCAAGCGACTGGTCCTGAACCGCGGAGACAGAGCAGAAATGAACCCGACGCCCGACGCAGTGTTCGACCGGATCGTCCGCGGCGACATCGTCACCTCCGAGACGGTGCTGGCCGACGGCTATGTCGCGATCCGCGAAGGCCGGATCGCCGCGATCGGACAGGGCGAGTCGCCGGCTGCGCGGGTCGTGTCTGACCATCGCGGCAAGCTCGTCTTCCCAGGCCTTGTCGACGGCCACATGCACACCTCCTCGGCGATGGGCTGGGCGGGGATTGAACATGCAACGCGCACGGCAGCAGCGGGCGGCGTGACCACCGTCTGCGACATGCCCTACGACATCCCCCGCCCGGTGACGGACGCCGCCATCTTCAGGGAGAAAGTCGCGGTGGTGGAGGCGACCGCGCATGTCGACGTCGCGCTCTACGGCACGATCACGAAGCAAGGCGGCACAGGGGCGATCCTCGGCCTTGCCGAGGCCGGAGCTTCGGCCTTCAAGCTCTCCACCTACGAATACGACGCAGTGCGGTTCCCGCGCATCGATCACGTCGAGATGGAGAAGGCCTTCGCCTTCATCGCCGAGACCGGCCTGATGGTTGCCGTGCACAACGAGGACCAGGAGCTCGTCGAGAAGCTGACGGCAGGGGCGCTCGCCGCCGGTCGAACCGACCCGATCATGCATTGCCGCACCCGGCCGCCGCTCGCCGAAAACCTGGCCAACGCGACGATCTTCGAGATCGGCCTCGCGACGGGCGCGCACGTGCACATCGCCCATTCCTCCCTCGCCTCCGGCTTCGACCTCGCCGAGCTCTACCGCCGCCGCGGCATGCAAGCCTCCGGCGAGGCCTGCATCCAGTATCTCTGCATGACGGAGGAGGACATCCTCCGCTTGGGCGGCAAGGGCAAGTGCAACCCGCCCTTCCGCACCGCCGAAGAGGTCGAGCGGGTGTGGGAGAGGCTGCTCAAGGGCGCTGTCGCCTATGTCTCGACCGACCACGCTCCCTGGCCGATCGAGCGGAAGGAGGATCCCGACATCTTCAAGTGCGCAGCGGGGCTTACGGGGCTGCAGAGCTTCGCGCCGCTGATGTTCACGCTGCTTGAGGATAGGCGCCTGTCGCCGACGCTCATGGCACGCTACTGCGCCGAGGAGCCAGCGCGGTTCCACGGCCTGTTGCCGAAGAAGGGGCGGATCGCGGTCGGCGCCGACGCGGATCTCTGCGTGATCGAGCGCGGCAGGTTCACCTTCGACGAGACGATGATCGTCGACCGGCCCGAGTGCCGCTGGAGCCCCTATCACGGCCGGGAGATGAAAGGCCGCGTCGCTGCCGCCTATCTGCGCGGCGAGCCGGTGTGGGACGGGCATCGCGTGCTGAACGCCCCGGGCAGCGGGCAGTTCGTGCCACGCCAGAAGGGCTGACGCTGTGGCGCGCATCGTCCGCGTCGCTGCCTGCCAGATGGGGCCCGTGCAGCGCGCCGATGGGCGCGACGCCACGCTCGCGCGGCTGATCGCGATGCTCGAGGAGGCGGCGGCCAGGGGAGCGCGGCTTGCGGTGTTCCCGGAACTTGCTCTCACCACCTTCTTTCCGCGCTGGCCGATCGAGGACGAGGCGGAGCTCCTCTCCTATTTCGAGCCGGCGATGCCGAACCCGAACGTCCAGCCGCTGTTCGACCGGGCACGCGCCCTCGGCATCGGCTTCTGTCTCGGCTATGCAGAGCTCGACCGTGCTGCCTTCGACGACGGCCCCGGCGGCAACGGCGCGGTTCGCCGCCGCGGCTACAACAGCGCCGTTCTGGTCGCGCCGGACGGCACGATCCTCGGCAAGTACCGGAAGGTGCATCTTCCGGGCTCGGAACAGGTCAGGCCCGGGCAGCGCTTCCAGCAGCTCGAGAAGCGTTACTTCGCCTATGGCGATCTCGGCTTTCGAGCCTTCCGCACCTCAGCCCCCATCGGCCCCGGGATCATGGGAATGCTGATCTGCAACGACCGCCGCTGGCCCGAGGCGTGGCGCTCTCTCGGGCTACAGGGCGTCGAGATGGTGCTCATCGGCTACAACTCGGCAGCCTACGACCCCAATGGCGGCGAGGGCGAAAGTGCCGAGCTGCGCACCTTCCACTCCACGCTCGTGGTGCAGGCCAACGCCTACATGAACGCCACCTGGGCGGTGGCGGTCGCGAAGGCCGGCATTGAGGATGGTGCGGGGCTGATCGGCGGCTCCTCGATCGTCGACCCGAACGGGCTTCTCGTGGCGCAGGCGGCGAGTCTCGGCGACGAGGTGCTCGTCGCCGACTGCGACCTCGACGCAACCGCGCAGGGCAAGACGAAGATGTTCGACTTCGCCTCCCACCGCCGGCCACAGCATTACCGGCGCATCGTCGACCAGGTTGGCGCCGAGCCTCCACACTGAGACGCCGCGCTTTGGCTCATCCGAGCTCCTCGCGGAGCTGGCGCGCCGCCGCCACGAGATTCGCCATCGCCGGCTTGACCTCCTCCCAGCGCCGCGTCTTCAGGCCGCAATCGGGATTCACCCAGAGCCGCTTTGGCGGGATCCGGTTGGTGGCGCGGCGGAGAAGCCCGGCCATCTCCTCGGCCGAGGGCACACGCGGCGAGTGGATGTCCCACACGCCAGGCCCGATCTCGTTCGGGTAGTCGAACTCGAGGAAGGCCTGAAGCAGCTCCATGTTGCTGCGCGCGGTCTCGATCGAGATCACGTCGGCGTCCATCGCCGCGATCTCGACGATGATGTCGTTGAACTCCGAGTAGCACATGTGGGTGTGGATCTGCGTGTCGTCGCGGACGCAGGCGGAGGCGAGGCGGAAGCAGGAGACGGCCCAGCGCAGGTAGTCGGCGCGGTCGGCACGGCGAAGCGGCAGGCCCTCGCGGAAGGCCGGCTCGTCGATCTGCACGATCGGTATGCCTGCGCGCTCGAGGTCCGCCACCTCATCGCGGATCGCAAGCGCGATCTGCCGGCAGATGGTCTCGCGCGGGATGTCGGTGCGCGGGAAGGACCATTGCAGCATGGTCACCGGCCCGGTGAGCATCCCCTTCATTGGCCGCTTCGTCAGCGACTGGGCGTAGGCTGACCAGCGCACCGTCATTGGCGCCGGGCGGGAGACGTCTCCCCAGATGATCGGCGGCGCGACGCAGCGGCTGCCGTAGCTCTGAACCCAGCCATGCTTGGTAAAGGCGAAGCCCCGGAGCTGCTCGCCGAAATACTTTACCATGTCATTGCGTTCGAACTCGCCATGGACGGGAACGTCCACGCCGATCTCGTCCTGCCAGCGCACCGCCTCGGCAGTCAGCCGCTCGATCTCGGCCTCGTAGGTGGCCTGGTCAATCTCGCCGCGGGCGCGGCGCGCGCGCAAGGACCGCACCTCCGCGGTCTGCGGGAAGGAGCCGATTGAGGTCACCGGTAGCATCGGCAGCTTCAGCCGTTCCGCCTGCACCTTCGCGCGCTGCGGATAGGGGCTGTGGCGCCGCTCCATCTCAGGCGTGAGCGAAGCGAGCCGCGCCGCAACGGCTGGGTCGTGCAGCCGCGCATCGGCGCGCGCCTCGGCCAGCACCTGGTCGCTCTCCTCGAGCGCTGCGGCGACGGCACCCTCGCCCTCGTCCATGGCGCGGGCAAGTGTGGCGACTTCCTTCAGCTTTTCGTTGGCGAAGGCGAGGCGGCGCTTCAGGGAGGGGTCAAGCGCCGTCTCCATCGCGAGGCTTTGCGGCACGTGTAAGAGGGAGCAGGAGGGAGCGACCATCAGCCGCCCCGCGAACCCAGCCTCGGCTGCCCGGCGTGCGACGGCGAGAGCATGCCGCAGGTCGGTCCGCCAGACGTTTCTGCCATCGACGAGGCCGAGAGAGAGCCAGCGCTCCTTCGGCAGGATCTCGAGCGCCGCATCGAGCTGGTCGGGTGCGCGCACGAGATCGATATGCAGCCCCGCGACCGGCAGCGATGCCGCAAGCGGCCAGTTCTCCCGCAAGCCTTCGAAATACGTGGTGAGCATAAGGTTCAGCCCGGGAGCCGAGTCTGCCAAGGCCTGGTAGGCCGAGCGGTAGGCATCGTCTGCCCCGGGCGGCAGGTCGGTCACGAGGCAGGGCTCGTCGATCTGCACCCAGGAGGCGCCCGCCGCGGCAATGCCGCGAAGCGCCTCCGCATAGGCAGGCAGGAGCTTCGGCAGGAGCGAGAGCGGCGAGGTGCCGTCATCGCTCTTTGAGAGGAGCAGGAAGGACACCGGACCGAGCATCACGGGCTTCGTGCGCACCCCTTCGCGAGCGCCTTCGGAGAAGGCCTCGGCCCAGCGGTTCTCGAGCAGCCGGAACCGCATGCGCGCAGAAAGCCTCGGGACGAGGTAATGGTAGTTCGTGTCGAACCACTTCGTCAGTTCGAGGGCGACCGCGTCGGCAGGGATGCCGCTTTGCCGTTCCGCCTCGCCGCCGCGCGCTCCGCGCGCAAGCGCGAACATGGTCGCGAGCGTGACCGGCCCCTCGCCGGACCAGCCATAGCCTTCGGGCACGGCGCCGAGGGCGCAGGCTGTCTCGAGCACGTGATCGTACAGCGCGAAATCGGCCGAAGGAACATGGTTGATGCCGGCGCCGATCTGCAGGGCTCGGGTGCCGGCGCGCAGCGCGGCGGCGGTGGCGAGCAGTTCGGCCTCGGTGGACTTGCCGGCCCAGAAGGACTCAAGCGCAGCCTTCAGCTCGCGGCGCGGGCCGATGCGTGGATAGCCAAGATTGGCGGCGATGGTCATGAGAGGGCTCTCCGACGCTCCGTGCACCCAGCCGGAGCGATGGGGGTGGCGCGCTCCCGCAACAGCGGGCTGCACGGCGCCGGCAGGTCTCCTGGCTTGCGGGTGGCGGGGCTTTCGCCCGTCGCTGCCGGCCCTGCCTTCCCGCGCCCTCCGGCGCAGTGGCGTCCCGCAGCTGGGCCTCAAGCCCTGCGGGGACACGGGCCGGCGGCTTCCCGCCGACAGTTGCTGGGGCAGCGTCCGACTTGGGATGTCTCCCGCACGGACTTCCCTCTTCGCCCGCTCGCGCGGGACCGGCACGCCAATCTTCTGCCCCGGTCGGTCGGCGCCGGTCAATCGCTTCTCGGCAGCGGGGATTCCCTGCCGCACGATGGCGTGCTGCAGTTGCGGCAGAGGACAAAAGGAGGAGAAGCATGGCACGTCGCATCACTGTCGGCGCCGCGCAGCTTGGCGCGATCCAGAAGACAGACAGCCGCAAGGTCGCGGTCGACCGGATGCTCGCGCTCATGGCCGAGGGGCACAGGCGGGGCGTCGAGCTGATCGTCTTCCCGGAACTTGCGCTGACCACCTTCTTCCCGCGCCACTGGGCTGAGAGGATCGAGGAGATGGACCAGTGGTTCGAGACAGCGATGCCGTCCAATGAGACGGCGCCGCTGTTCGAGGCGGCGAGGCGCTACCGCATGGGATTCCACCTCGGCTACGCGGAACTCGTCACGGAGGCGGACGAGACGGGAACGGTGCGCCCGAGGCGTTTCAACACAGCCATCCTCGTCAACCCAGAGGGGCGCATCATCCTCAAGTACCGCAAGGTGCATCTGCCCGGCCATGCCGAGTTCGACCCGAACCGCAAGGTCCAGCATCTTGAGAAGCGCTACTTCGAGGTGGGCAATCTCGGCTTCCCCGTGGTCCGCTCCGCCATGGGGCGGCTCGCCGAGGGGCTGAACATGGGGGTCATGATCTGCAACGACCGGCGCTGGCCGGAGGCATGGCGCGTGCTGGGGCTGCAATCGGTCGAGCTTGTGCTGCTTGGCTACAACACGCCCTCCATCAATCAGGACGCAAGGGGGTGGGAGGCGCACCATCTGCGCGTGTTCCACTCCCACCTCTCCGTCCAGGCCGGCTGCTACCAGAACGCGACCTGGGGCGTTGCCGTCGCCAAGGCAGGGGTTGAGGACGGCGCGGAACTCTTCGGCCATTCGATCATCGTCAACCCGCAAGGCGAGATCGTCGCAATGGCGGACAGCTGGGAGGACCAGATCGTCACCTACGATTGCGACCTCGACATGTGCCGGCTCGGGCGGACGACCATCTTCAACTTCGCCGCCCACCGCCGCCCCGAGCACTACACACGGATCGTCTCACAGGTCGGTGCGGTCGAGCCGCCGGTGGTGTAGGGGTGGCCGCAGCTCGGGCAGGAGCATCCGGGGAGGCGAGGGCGCGAGGGCGCGACCGCCGCGGCCTCTGCGCGAGCGCCGAAGCCGCAAGCCGCCTGGATCGGTGCCTTCGCAAGGAAATTTGGCGGTTGCGCCCGGCTCGTCAGCGCCCGGCTCGCCACTGTCTCGCGCGTCCCGAGCTTCACCGCGGTCGGGACGATGCCGTTTTCGCCTCGGAACAGTGGCGGCGTAGGCCGCGAGAGGGCCTCGCCGGTTCGCCTCTGTCAGCACCGCGCGGCGTAGGCGTGGTTGCGCTCTGCGCGCTTGGCGAAGCCGTCGGAGACGGGCGGGCGATGGCTGCCCGCCGCTTCTGCACCTCTTTTGCACGCGCCGCACGCGAGCGGCATGACGCCATGGCGGGCGCAGGCTAAGCGTTTCCCGGGGGAGAGGGGAGGCGCGAAGCGGTCATCGGCCGCCTTGTCCCGCCCGGCCGGCATGGCGCAGCGCGAGAGCGAGACAGACTTGCTTGTCGGCCATGCTCCGGATCCGCGTCGCGCCCTCGATCAGCCAGGGAATGGCAAGCCCGAACCCCGCCGCCCCGAGGAGACCCCTCGCCCGGCGCCAGGTCCTGATCTGCTTGCGCCGTCTCGGCCGGAGGCGGAGCGATCGGGGCGGCCGGCGAAGCAGAGAGCGCCCGGAGGAGGCGCCGCGCGCCTTCATTCCGCCGCGCGCCCGATTGTCGCCATGCGTGCAGGGAGCACGCGGGCGAGGGCGGCGGCGGCCTGGGCAGGCTCGACCACGGGGATGCCGGCGGCGTCCTCGACGGCGGCCCTGTGCTGGGCCATGCCCGCGCAGCCGAGGACGATTGCGCCGGCGCCTGCGGCGGCGAAGTCACGTCCGGCCGACACAAGCTGAGGCCGCACCGCCACAGGGTCGAGCAGCGCCTCCATGGAGACATCGAGGGCGATCTCGGCAGCGAGGCGCTGCTCGAGGCCGATCTGCCTGAGCGCGAGCGCATGCCGCGCGATGGAGGCACGCGCCAGCGCGATCACGCCGAAGGCAGCGGCGAGCGAAATCGCCTGGGCGACCGACGCTGAGAACATGCCGAACACCGGCTGCCGCGTCGCTTCCCGTGCTGCCGGCAGCGCCGGGTCGGAAGCGCAGGCGATCACGAAGGCATCGGTCCGCGACTCCTCGCGCGCGATGCAAGCGAGGATCGGGCCGGAGGCGGCGAACCAGTCCGCCCAGGAGCGGATCGC
>Ga0308411_10001193_pt1 | contig 17629 bp, 16 predicted proteins | sample HotsprottomLayer_2_FD_203530 | JGI IMG/M metagenome (GOLD analysis project Ga0308411, IMG submission 203530) | Hot spring phototrophic mat microbial communities from Octopus Spring, Yellowstone National Park, Wyoming, United States -... | ecosystem: Environmental > Aquatic > Thermal springs >...
AGGCAAAGCTCTTTGAAGGAGTAAGGCCTGGCACGGTTTCAAAGTGCTTTGGTCAGGGACACTGGGCATACGGAAAGGTTGCCACCAAAGAGTTCAATAAGACTCCGAGGGGCGGCAATAACAATGACCTTATGCCTTTTGATGTAGAGCGTATGACAGGTAGTAACTGTAGAAACGGCGGCTTTACCGCAGTAAAAATAGAGAAGGTTTAAGGAAAGGAGGTAAAGATAGATGCCTAAATACGGAATGGTCATAGATTTACAAAAATGCGTAGGCTGCGGCGCCTGTGCAATCGGATGCAAAACAGAAAATAACACTCAAGACAGGGCAAAGTGGCAAACATTCAACTGGGCTGATTTTGTGATGAAGACAGAGGGCAAGTTCCCAGATGTAAAATTTACACCAATGCCTGTGCTGTGCAATCACTGCAGCGATGCTGCTTGTGTAAAGGCATGCCCTGTAACGCTAAAGGCTATGCACAAGCATGAAAACGGCATGACGATTCACAATATGGAAAGATGCATCGGATGCCGTCAGTGTCAGAGATCATGTCCCTACAGTGCTGAGGATGTGGAGAAGGCTGGAGTTCAGTATAGCGTTATAAGTTTCAATGACTTCACCGATGAAGTTCATCCTTTCTACAAAGACACAAAGTAGGTTATCCCCGGCTGTACATCATCAGGCGCGGATGTCTCCAAGAGGGCTGGAAATATGCCTCCTCACCGTACAATGTATAAGCACTCTGATTATGCAAGTGTCAGAGAAAAAGGCAAGGTCGAGAAGTGCATGTTCTGCGAGCACAGGGTTATGAACGGCGAACAGCCGTACTGTGTTGCGTCATGCCCGGCTAAGGCGCGCATCTTCGGAGACCTGACCGACCCAAACAGCGACGTGAGCAAGGCCATTAAGGCGCACAAGGCTGTGCAACTTGCCAACAACAAGGGCGATGTCTTAAAACCTGGCGAGAAAGGCACACAGCCTAATGTTTATTACATCAGGAGTTTCAGAGGCGAAGCCAAAAAAATGGCGGCAGCCGCTCCTGCAAAGGCAAAAAAGTAGTATAATCCTATTTGCTGACGGAGTGAGGGAGTCTTGTATTCCCTCACTCCAATTTTTTCTTGGTGTTATAATGCTTCAATATTAGAGAGGTAACTGTGGATATTAAGAATTTTATTGTTCGTGAAAAAGCCCGCTGCGACAGCTTCAAGCTTATGGCGGCATGTTTTTATCAGCCTCAAATGGATATTTTAAAGGAAGATTTATTACAAAACCTTTCGGAATCTCTGAAGGTATCATGCCCGGAGGCTGCCGTATATTCGGAGGAGATGATTAAACTCCTTTCGGCATATTCGGAAGAAGAACTTCTTATTGATTACGCTAAACTTTTCGTAGGTCCAAACGAGCTTTTGGCTGCTCCCTACGGCTCTATTTATCTGGAAAAAGATAGGCGGGTAATGGGCGATTCTACTATGGAGGTTATTGAGTTTTATAAATCTCACGGTCTTGTTATGGATGAAGATTTTAAGGAAGTCCCGGACCATATAGCAGTGGAGCTTGAGTTTATGTATTACCTAATTTTCAAGGAAATAGAAGCTATTGAAAAATCAGATATGGCGTCAGCTATTGCTACTATTGAAGCTCAGGAGTTTTTTATGAATAAATTTTTGCGCTCTTGGGCGGATAAATTAGCGGAAAAAATAATAAAACACGCTGAAACCAGCTTTTACAGGGCGCTCGCGGGATGTCTTTCCGCTTTTATAAACAAAACAGAGATTCAGGACAGCTTGCCTGAAGAATTGAAGGCCGCTGCAATATCATATAGTGCTTAAAGACAAACTCATAGGCAAAGCCTTGAGCGGCGCTGACTTGCCTCTTACAGTTGATAGGTCGCGTTGCCTAAGGATGCGTTTTAATAAGAATGAATGTAATGTCTGCATTTCCAACTGCCATGCTGATGCTCTGATATTTGGAGATGACATTGCAATTGATGCGGATAAATGCACACTTTGCATGGTCTGTGTATCGGAGTGTCCGGCTGACTGCTTTGAAATAAAAGGGCATGATTTTTATTTGGTAATCTCCAAACTCAGAAATCTCGAATCCTCGATAGAATCCCTTGTATTAGGCTGCAGGAACAATGCAAAAAAACCTCATCACGCGCGGACATACTGTTTCGGCTATTTGTCGGAAGAGCATATAATAGCCCTTTATTTATACATGCGGAATCCGCTCCAAATAGACATGACCGGATGCGCTGACTGCAAAAACGGTTTTATAGCCGAAATCCTGCAAAAAAGGATAGCCGATATAGAAACAAAAACATCGCTGAATATCTCAGGAAAGATAAAACCTGTTAGAGACATCTCCGAACTCGACTTTCAGGACGTTTCATACGACAGGCGGGGGTTTTTCAACGCCATAAAAAATCTGACCTTTATTCAGGCCGCGGGACTATTCGACAATGAAGACGATACCGAGCATACACAGTCGTATTCGGCCAAAAAACTGCCTTTAACGCGCGAACTGCTCAACAGGGCGATCAAGATGCTTCCCGATGAAAACCGGAAAGAATTGCTGAAAAATTACTACTATGACGTCAGCGTAACGGATACCTGCAATAATTGCTTCGCATGCATAGGAATGTGTCCTACAGGAGCATTGAAAATAGAAAGTAGGGATGACGACAGGGAACTCTTTTTCAGCAGTTTTTTTTGCAACGGATGCGGCCTTTGCAGGGATTTTTGCATGGCCTGTTCCGTAAAGATAGAAAAAGGATTTTCCGGCGATAACCCGTTTGAATTTTACAGCGCCAAAGACGTATTATTATGCGAGGGTTGAAACGCAATGGACTTTGAATCTCTTTTAAACGAATCGGTAAAGATCCACGGCCATCTCTGTCCGGGGCAGGTGCTCGGCGTAAAGATGTCGATGCTCGGATTGAAAAACGCGGGTATAGAAGAACCCAAAGGCAAGGACAGGAAGAATATCATCGTTTTTGTGGAGATGGACAGGTGCGCCACCGACGCGGTTCAATCCGTAACCGGATGCAGCCTTGGTCACAGGACGATGAAGTTCATGGATTATGGCAAAATGGCAGCTACATTTGTGAACCTCAAGACAGGCAGGGCAGTGAGGGTTCTTGCAAAAGAAGAAGCAAGAGACAAGGCAAAGGAGATGTTCCCACATATTGAAAACAAATATCAGGCTCAACTTGAGGCTTATAAGATAATGTCTGATAATGATCTTTTTGATGTCATGGAAGTAAAGGTGGAACTCAGGCCTGAGGATATGCCCGGGAGGCCTTTAGGTCGGATTATCTGTGACCACTGTGGTGAGTATGTCCAAGACAGGCGTGAGATACCCAAAGAGGGCAGGAACCTTTGCAAGGCCTGTGCTGAAGGGGGATATTATGAAAGGGTCTAAGGCTGAGGCAAAGAGATACCTTTTGGTGCGAGGATATACAGTCTCCTTACTAAGGTAATCCTATCGCATCCACAAGGTGTGAGGGACAATCTCCTGCCCTCTACCTTCTTACAATCGCTCAATTTAGGTAGTAGTTTTTATGTCTGTCGCTATGCAAAAATGTCATAGCGGTTTAAAAGGAGTGAAACTATGGAGATAAGGTCAAAGCTCTGGATTGAGGTAGATAGTGAGCCTGTATTTGGTAGAGGAAGGATGATGCTCTTAAGGGCCATAGATACCTACGGTTCAATTAGTCAGGCAGCAAAGGAGATTAACATTTCCTACCGCAAGGCCTGGAGTTATATCAAGGCAATGGAGGAGCGGCTTGGGATAAGGCTAATTGACAAACAGGTTGGAGGTAAAAACGGTGGTGGTGCCCACTTGACCCCTGAAGCGAGGGTGTTCATTGAGGACTATGAGACCCTTCAGAGGGATATAAATAGTTATGTAGATAAGAGATTTGCAGACATATTTAAGAAAAGATCTTGGGAGGTATCAGATGTGTGAGACCCTATGTGGAATGGATACTCTGAGGTCATCACTTAAGACCATCCCAGTGCATGAGGCCATTGGTATGGTGCTTGCCCACGACATTACAGAGATCAGAAAGGGGGAATTTAAGGGTAGGGCCTTCAGAAAGGGGCATATAGTAAGACAGGAGGATATTGGTCATTTGCAGAGGCTTGGAAAGGAACACCTCTTTGTATTGTCAATAGCTGATGACGAGATTCATGAAGATGAGGCAGCCTTAAGGATCGCAAAGGCGTTGGCGGGGAAGGGTGTGACCTATGAGTCAGAACCAAAGGAAGGCAAGATAAACCTCATTGCCCAATACGATGGCCTACTTAAGATTGACCAGCAGAGATTACTGGGACTCAACATGCTTGGCGATGTGATGTGTTCAACCCTTCATAACAACACAGTAGTCAAAAAGGGACAAGTCCTGGCAGGCACAAGGGCCATACCACTCATCGTTGAAAAGGACCTGATTGAGAGGGCAGAGGGGGTATTGAGACCTCTGCACGCAACCAGTGCGGTTATTGAGGTCAAAAGACTAAGGAGGCCAAAGGTAGGGATTGTGATTACAGGTAACGAGGTCTATTATGGCCGTGTTAAAGATGCCTTTGCGCCAATCTTGACAAACAAGATTGGTGAGTATGGTGGTGACATAGTGGATATCTCTTACGCACCCGATGATGTTAGTCACATTGAGGCACGACTTCGTGACCTGCTCTATGCAGGGGCTGACCTATTGATCACCACCGGCGGGATGTCTGTTGACCCCGATGATGTCACGCGCTTTGCCATTAGGAGGCTCGGTGCCACAGACATTAACTACGGCTCAGCAGTGCTGCCTGGGGCAATGTTTTTGGTAGCTTACATTAGTGCGACAGTGCGACAGTGCGACAGTGCGACAGAACAAAAAGGTGACAGTGCGACAGAAAGACAAGACGAAAAGATCACAAGGCGACAAAGTGACACCATTCCTATCTTAGGAATACCTGCCTGTGGTATGTATCACAAGAGGACCGTCTTTGACCTCATACTGCCAAGGATACTGGCAGGTGAGAGGATTGGTCGTAGTGAGTTGGCAGAATTGGGTCACGGAGGGCTCTGTCTAAACTGTAAGGAGTGCAGGTATCCTGTGTGCCCCTTTGGTAAGTAAGCCTGCTACTTCAGTGCCTTGACAATTGACAATTTGGCCAAATAGAGTTTTTAAGTGTTTGCTTCATCTCTTAATTCTTGTAATTCCTGTTTCCTGCCTTCATAACTGGGCAGTTTAGACAAATGGGATGTTAATAACCCATTGTTGTGATAAAACTTCCACATCCCAAGCTTCACTATGCTAGTCTTTAGTAGGCAGCATCTACATTGAAAATGATGGTCCACAGCGGGTAAAATATTTCACCTTTCAATACGATGTGGTGCATTCCCTTTAATCATTAAAGATGTCAGACTGATAGACCATTCTAAAGAGGTGAATTAATGGAGAAAAAGATCACAAAGGTCTTAGTAGCAAATCGTGGTGTGCCTGCGGTAAGGATAATGCACACCTGTCGGGATAGACGGATACCTACCACCGCCGTTTACAGCACCCCTGATAGACTGAGCCACCATGTATTTATGGCCGACACAGCGGTCCATATCGGTGAGGCGCCGCCCATTGAGTCCTATCTCAATATGGACAGGATAATAGACGCGGCCCTAAAGACAGGCTGCGATGCAGTGCATCCTGGTTGGGGCTTTTTGGCAGAAAATGACCTCTTTGCCCAAAGGGTAATAGATGCTGGTCTTGTGTGGATCGGACCATCGCCAAAGGTCATAAAGATGATGGGTGACAAGATAGAGGCCAAGACCATTGCCCAGAGGGCCAATGTGCCTACAATACCAGGCATCAGCAATGTGACTGAGCCATCGCAGATAACCCGATGGATGGAGCAGGAGAAGGTCTCTTTCCCCATCATGATAAAGGCCTCTGCAGGCGGTGGGGGAAAGGGCATGGTGAAGGTTGAAAATTCTGAGCAGATACCCCTTGCCTTCAACCAGGCCCGTTCAGAGGCAAAGAAGTCCTTTGGCGACGATACCCTTTTGGTAGAAAAGTATATTGAAAAGGGCAGGCACATAGAGGTGCAGATCGTTGCCGATGAGTATGGTAATGTGATACACCTCTATGAGAGGGAATGCACCTTACAGCGACGCAATCAGAAGATAATTGAGGAGGCGCCCTCTCCGACCCTAAACGACGACATCAGGCAAGAGATATGCTTTACCGCCGTCCGCCTGATGCGCGAGATAGGCTATAGCACAGCCGGGACAGTAGAGTTTATCTATGACTGCAGCAATAAGAGGTTCTATTTCCTTGAGGTCAACACCCGTCTTCAGGTAGAACATGGCATAACAGAACTAATCACCGGTGTAGATATCGTAGATATAATGATAGATGTGGCCCTCGGTAAGAGGCTACATTTCAAACAGACCGACATCCGCCCAAACCGATGGGCCCTTGAGGTACGCCTTAATGCAGAAGACCCAAAGACCTTCAGCCCCTCCTTCGGAAAGGTCACTAGGCTGGAGATCCCCCATGGCCCTGGTGTAAGGATATCATCAGGCATATACGAGGGGGCAGACATACCACCTTATTATGACTCGCTCTTTATGCTATTGATGACCGCAGGTGCAGACCGTGAGGACGCCGTAAGGACTATGGACAGGGCATTGAGCAGGAACCTCCGAGTGGAGGGTGTCAAGACCCTTGCGCCTCTTCTACTTAGCATAATCAGGCACCCTGCCTTTCTTAGGGGAGAGTTCTCCACTCGGTTTATTGAAGAACACATGGGAGAGCTTATCTCAATGTTCAGAGACAAAAACAGCGAAGACGAGGTGCTTAAGGTGGCAAGATATGTGGCCGAGATCTCTGCCCTCGGGCCCCAGAAGTGGATGTAAACAATGAAAAGACAAAAGAAGACCATTAAGGAGAGGATACAGGCTATGCAAGATTATGTATTTGTTGAGCCGGGCATGTCCCCAAGAGAAATAGTAGGCGCCGTCAGGAATCTAAAGGGTGTGTGTTTTATATCGGTTGGGATGCGGGATGCAGGCCAATCGGACTTCAAAAATAGGCACCGCATCTATGACCTCAAGACACTTGCCCCTTATTACAACAAGATGGGCCTCTTCAGTGCCGAGTGCCACGGTGGTGCACGGTGGCATGTGGGCATTATGAACAGGCGAGAGAGCCCCTTTGAGGAGATAAGGATACTTAGGGAACTGATGCCGAGAGTCCTGCTACAGACACTGATCAGGGAGACCAACCTCTTTGGTTATAGACCATACCCAAAGAATGTGATTGAGTATGTGGTCTCTGAGGTGGATATAGATGTATGGCGATGCTTTTCCTTTTTGAACGATGTAAGAAACATGCGCACCGTGGCCGAGGTAGTAATGAAGAGGGGACGGCTCTTTGAGCCCACCATCTCATTTACAGTGGCCGATTGGGCAACAAACGAATATTATCTAAGCGTCATAAGGGACATCATAAGCCTCTGCGGAGGCACCGATGAGATCGTGCTCTGCATCAAGGACATGGCTGGTGTAGGCGATATCGCTAGGATTTCAGAGCTGATAGATGCCATTAAACAGTCCTATCCAGATTTAATGATCAACTATCATCGTCATATCACCGATGGCCTTGCCATACCTGCCCTTTTGTCGGCAGCAAAGGCTGGGGCCAAGATATTTGATGTGCAGGAAGACTCACTGGTAAGGTTTTATGGACACTCGCCGATTATGAGCGTTAGGGCAATCTTTGAGGAAAATGGCATACCAGTGCATCTCAACAAAGAAGAGGCCTCTCAGGCAGTCCAGAAGATAAGAGAGTGGATAGGACACTATGACTGGGCCGAATCTCCCTTTAAGGGGCTAGACTATGCGGTTAGGATGCACAAGATGCCAGGTGGGGCCTTCCCCAGTAGCTTTGAACAGGCCGAAAAATCAGACTTTCTGCACCTGATGCCTGCCATCTTAAGGCTCATGTCGCTCTATAACAGGATCGTCAAGTACTTTGATGTAACGCCGGGCTCCCAGATTACATGGGTCACTTGTAGCGGCATTATCAATAAATACGCCAAAGAACGAGGCGAGGCAGGTGTTAAACACATATTAGACCTCATGACCCGTTTTGTAGAGGAGTGTAATCAGGACCTTGATGCTATGGACCCAAAGGAGCAGGATGAGTTATTGACCCTCTTTAGAAATGCCCCCACAGACTTTAAAAACCTCATCCTTGGCAATTACGGAAGGCTGCCTGTGGGATGGCCGGCCGATTGGGTCTATAAGAGCGCCTTTGGTGAAGACTGGCAGGAGAGGTTAAAGGACAGACAGGATGCCTCACCCCTTGAGTCCGTGCCTGAAGATGACCTCCAGAGGCTTCGTCAGGATCTCGCAAATACTATAAATAGAGAGCCCAGTGATGAGGAGTTTATCCTCTATCTTATGCACCCAAAGGATGCCATTGAGTTTATAGAATTTAGAGACAAATACGGCGAGGCACCTCTTGTATTGCCTACTGATGTATGGCATAATGGTCTCAGGAGACCGGGCAATAGGGTTGACTTTGAGCTCTGGGGCAAGCCCTACAGTATTGAACTGGTGTCAATAGGAGCAGAGTACGAGGGTGTAGTGCATGTAGTGATGAGGGTCAATAACAAGACCCGTGTCTATGAGGTAAACACCCCAAGGGCAAAGAAGGTAGAAAGGCGCATGGCAAGGGCTGCCAACGAAATAGGTGCCCCAATCAATGGTAACATCTGGAGGTTAGGTAACCCTGAGAGAGGACCCCTCAAGGTAGGCCATGTGGTTTATAAGGGTGAAGAGATTGCAAACCTTGAGGCCATGAAGATGGAAAATGCGATCCTTGCACCCTTTGATGGGCAGATAGTAGAGATATGCGTAAAACTAAACGAATCTGTTGTTGAGGGGCAACTGCTCTTTGTGATGGAAAGGGCTTAGTGCAAAAAAACAATGGTAGATACATTATTTCTGGAGGTGGCACAGGTGGTCACCTCTATCCTGCCATATCGGTAGCAGAAGAACTCCTTAGACAGGGCCTTACAAAGAAGAACTCAAAGGAAGACATACTCTTTGTTGGCACCCAAAGGGGGATTGAGGCAAGGGTCATCCCCCAAGAGGGCTATCGGATTGAATTTCTTAATGTCTCTGGCTTTGTGGGCAAGTCCCTGCCAAAAAAGATAGCTGCCCTTTTTAAGTTTGCCCTCTCTTTTAAAGATGCATGGAGGATCCTACAGCGATTTAGACCAGTGGCAGTGATTGGCTGTGGGGGTTATGCATCTCTGACAATGACCCTTACTGCGAGCCTCAAGGGAATCCCTACCATTATACTTGAACAAAACTCTGTACCGGGTCTTGCCAACAGGGTCCTTGGCAGGGTTGTAGATGCCGTATGCATAACCTATGCGGAAAGCATGGCATACTTCCCAAAGGAAAAGACCTTTCACACCGGCAACCCAATAAGGTCAAAGATCCTCAACGCTGAGCCCAGTGAGGCACTCAAGCTTTTCCCCATTGACAGTTCTAAAAAGACGGTCTTTGTCTTCGGGGGTAGCGCTGGAGCTACTGCTATCAATAACGCCCTCATAGAGGCCTTGCCTTATCTGCTTGACCTCAAGTTATACCTCCAGTTTATACACCAGACTGGAGAAAAGGATTATGATAAGGTGACTGAACATTATAAGAAGGCGGGTTTCAGTGCCTATGTATTTAAATTTATTGAACATATGGCAGAGGCCTATAGCCTTGCCGACTTGCTGATCTGTAGGGCAGGGGCATCAACACTCTCTGAGATAACCGCTGCTGGTAAGGCGTCAATACTTATTCCATATCCCTATGCAGCGGCCAATCATCAGGAAAAGAACGCCTTAAGGCTTGAGGCCCTCAACGCGGCAAGGGTATTAAAAGAAAGAGACCTCAGCGGTGAACACCTTGCAGCAACAATACGAAAGCTTTTGATTGAGAGTAAACAGTACTTGGAAATGGCAAAGGCAGCGTCACTGATAGGCATGCCAGAGGCCACAGAGAAGGTGGTAAGTATTATTGTAAGCACCATAAACAGATACCGTAGGTGAGTTGCTTTTTTGAGTTATACCAAAATATTGCAGTTAGCCCAAAAATACAGTCACAGTGGGACAGGACTGCCTACTCTCTTAGTTTTTCCAATGGGTCAAAATGGAGGTAGGGCACCCCTATATTAGTTGAGATGGTCAAGTAGGGCGCTAGTGCGACATAGATACAGTTGCAAAGATATTGGTTTTGTTCTATACTATTTGCACTTTATGGACTATACTATCAAGATAGGCGGAGAGGCTGGGCAGGGGATACAGACCATTGGTGAGACATTAGGAGTAGTCTTTGCCCGTGCAGGCTATCATGTCTTTACCAATCAGGATTACGAATCCCGCATCCGGGGTGGTCATAATTATTTCCAGCTGAGGCTTTCTGACAGACCTATCCATTGTGCCCGCTGTAAGGCTGACATAGTCGTAGCCCTTGACAGAGAAGGCATATACCGATACGAAAAGGAACTCACCGATTATGGCCAGATAATCTATGACTCCCAATCGCTGAAGGAAAAGAGACAAGACGCCCACTTTTTAGATGTCCCCTTTGTAAGTCTTGCGGTAGAGCATGGTGGCAATAAGATAATGGCCAACACAGTGGCCACGGGTGCTGTGCTTGGTATGCTCGGCATGGATATAGACATACTCTTAGGGGTCCTCAAAGAGACCTTCAAGAAAAAGGGGCAAGAGGTTATTGAATCAAATGTCAATGCTGCGATGGCAGGCTATGATTACGCAGTAAAGAACTGTATAAAATGCTCCTTCGTAGCTGCACAGACGACCAGGCCTAAGATGCTCATCTCTGGCAATGACGCCATTGGTTTTGGGGCCGTGGCATCGGGGCTGAAATTCTATTCTGCCTATCCAATGACACCAAGTACAAGCATCATGCTATATGTGGCAAGCAAGGCAAAGGAGTATGGGATTGTGGTTGAACAGGCCGAGGACGAGATTGCGGCTATCAATATGGCTTTAGGTGCTTCCTTTGCAGGTGTTAGGGCCATGACAGGCACATCGGGTGGTGGGTTTGCCCTTATGGTAGAGGGACTGTCATTGGCAGCCATGACAGAGACGCCTGTTGTGATTGCCCTTGCCCAAAGGCCGGGACCTGCTACAGGCCTACCCACAAAGACGGCGCAGGCTGACCTACTTTTTGCCCTCTTTACTGCCCATGGAGAGTTTCCAAGGGTCATTATGGCGCCTGGCACACCAGAGGAGTGCTTCTTCCTTACCAATAAGGCCTTTGACCTGGCAGAGAAATACCAGATACCAGCCATTATATTGACTGATCAATACCTTGCCGACTCGCAGTGGACCTATGATGGTTTTGACCTTAGCAGGCTCAGATACACCGATTACAGGCTTAGGGGCGAGGCCTTTGACAAGTTGACTGAATACAAGAGACATGCGCTTACAGAGAGCGGAGTGTCACCACTCGCTGTGCCGGGCGATGGCACATGTGTAGTGGTCACCGACAGTGATGAGCATGATGAGGAAGGGCACATTACCGAAGATGCGGAACTGACAATCCAGATGACGCACAAGCGGCTTCATAAGAAGATAGAGGCCATTAGGGCCGAGATAGACCCGCCAAAGTTTTACGGTACTAATGACCCTGAGATAGTGCTTGTAGGATGGGGCTCTATGTATGGGCTCCTAAGGGAGGCCGTTGACAGTCTGGCGGGAAAATGCAAGATTGCCATGCTCCACTTCACTGAGATATACCCCATGGCCGATATCAACAAGTTTGACTACATAAAGGTACTCAACAATGCCAAAAGGGCAATATGTATTGAGCAAAATGTTACTGGTCAATTGGCACAGCTCATAGCCCTTGAGCATGGCTTTAGGTTTAAAGAAAGGATCAACAAATACGATGGAAGGCCCTTTACATTAGAAGGCCTTATAGGAGAGATCAATGCCCTCATTGGATGATTATAAGGGTCAGACACCTGCCTGGTGCCCTGGCTGTGGAAATTTCAGCATCCTAAAGGTCTTCAAGGAGGCAATGGTTGAACTTGGCCTTGCACCTCATCAATTTGTGGTCGTCTCAGGTATTGGTCAGGCAGGCAAGTTTCCACACTATCTGAGGTGCAATACCTTTAACGGATTACATGGCAGGAGCCTACCGGTGGCTACAGGCTTTAGATTGGCCAACAATAAGATGCCTGTTTTTGTGGTCTCTGGCGATGGTGACTGCTACGGTGAGGGCGGCAATCACCTCATACATGGCATTAGGCGAAACCTCAATATAAAATACTTCGTTCATGACAATCAGATATATGGGCTTACAAAGGGTCAGGGTTCACCCACCACCATGGAAGGGATGGTCACCAAAAACCTACCTTATGGCGTATTGTCAACACAGCTTAATCCCCTTGCCCTCGCTATTGCCCTCAACTGCACCTTTGTAGCTCGGGGTTTTGCGGGCGATCAGGAGCAATTGAAGTATCTCATCAAAGAGGCAGCAAGCCATCAGGGCTTTGCCCTTGTGGACATACTACAGCCCTGTGTTTCATTCAATAAGGTCAATACCTACGAGTGGTATAAAGAACGGGTCTATCGCTTAGACCATACTTACAACTGTGAGGACAGGGCTGAGGCCTTTAAGAAATCCCTTGAGTGGGGAGACCGCATACCTACAGGCATTCTATTTAGGTGCAGACGTCCTCTTTTTGAGGAAAAGATCCCCTTCATTCAAGACACCTCCCTTGTATCCCAGCCTTTTGATCCCTCAAAGGTCAGTAAGACCTTGCAAGAGTTCTTTGTGTAGCGTGCCCAGATCTGTTGCTATAAGTAGGAGCCTTTAATCTAAAAAAGGATTCCCCACCTTCCACAGGGTGGGTAACCACTTCACTATGGGAGCAGTGTTTCAGGTAAGCCGTGTGTTGGAGTTTACTGAGCCAAAGCTTAGAAAACTCCGAGTTAAAAGGGCCTTGGCAGTCCTGCCCCACTGTAACTGCATTATTGGATACAATACGAAATGATAAAAGGGTGATAGGTATAGAAAAATGTCCTCTGAACTTGTAGGTCCATTTAGGTGTTGGGATAAAATAGTGATAATCAGAAGGTGAGAAATGTCAATAAAAAACCTTGATGTCTTCTTTAATCCTAAGAGGATTGCCGTTATCGGCGCCAGCGAGGACAAAAACTCCATAGGGTACTATGTATTTCGCAATCTTATTGGTAGGGGATACAAGGGTGTCGTCTATCCAGTTTCAGACAGGTATGAGGGTGTCCAGGGTGTTCAGGCCTATAAGAGTATTATCACCACACCACACCCTGTTGACCTTGCCGTTATTGCCACACCACCAGAACAGATCTACAATGTCCTTGATGAGTGCGGTATAAAGGAGGTCAAGGGTGTGATAATACTGACGCCAAACTTTGAAGTGAGGGCTGCAAAACCCGGCCTCCTTGAGTCACAGATCAAGAACCTTGCAAACATATATGGCTTTAGGGTCTTGGGGCCAAACTCCCTTGGTTATCTGAGACCTGGGAAGAATCTCAATGTTAGCCTCTTTCATCACTCACTACAAAAGGGCAACATAGCACTTATATCACAGGGGGGGCTTTTCTCATCGGCCTTTGTTGAAAGGGCAGTTAGTAAGAATGTGGGTTTCAGCTACTTTATATCCCTTGGTGAAAAGATAGACATAGATTTTTCTGACCTGATTGATTATCTTGGCATTGACCCTGAGACAAGAGCTATTATCCTCTATGTGCAAAACATAAGGGTAGGCAGAAAATTTATGGCCGCTGTAAGGAGTTTTGCAAGCAGCAAGCCTATAGTAGTTGTAAAGTCAGGGAAGTATGACCCAACGATACCAAACCAAATGACCCATTCAGGCCTCCTTGCAGTGTCAGACAAGGTATATGATGCGGCCTTTAAGAGGGCAGGTGCTGTAAGGGTGGATGAGATACTTGACCTCTTTTACATGACCGAGACCCTTGCTAAACAGAAGAGACCAAAGGGTAAGAGGCTTGCAATAGTATCCAACGCCACTGGGGCTGCAGAACTGGCCACCGATGCCCTTTTGAAAATGGATGGACAGATTGCCCAACCAAGCCCAAAGACCCTTGAGGAGATAGAAAAGGGCCTTGTTATAAAACGAAAGGTATATAATCCTGTCTTTCTCCTTGCCGATGCCTCACCTAATGAGTTTGAAATGACCGTCAAACACCTGGTAAAGGACACAGAGGTTGACGGCGTGATGGTTATATACCTGCCCTATCCAAGTCACGATCCAAAGGATATTGCAGAGGCCGTTGTCAATGCCTTTAAGACAAACCCCAACATGCCTGTATTTACTACCTGGCTCGGTGATGAGTCTGTCTTAAGGGCAAGGGAGTATCTAAACAGCAAGGGCATCCCAACCTTTGTTACCCCTGAACAGGCCGTAAGAAGCTTCATCTATATGTACCGCTACGACCTTAATATCAAGCTACTTCAAGAGACCCCTGAGGCCATACTAAAAGACTTCATCCCCGATTCCGAAAGGGCAAGACACTTGATAGAAAAGGCGGTGCAAGACAAAAGACAGATGCTACAACTTCATGAGGTCAGAGAGATATTAAATATCTACGGCATACCATTTGTTGATACCCACATAGCAGACAGCGAGGATGAGGCCGTGAAGATTGCCGACAGCGTTGGCTACCCTGTGGTGCTTAAGATTGACTCTGTCAAATTGATCCACAAGTTTGAAAAGGGAGGGGTGGTATTAAATCTCTATGACAGTCATTCTGTAAAGGCCGCATTTGTTAGACTCAGGCAGCTTGCCATTGAGATAGGAGATGAAAAGGCAAAGGTCTTGATCCAACCTATGATCATTACAAGGGGTTACGAGTTGGCCATTGGTGCGAAAAAGGACCAGAGCTTTGGCACAGTGATACTATTTGGCACAGGCGGTGAGTTCCTTGAGGCACTTCGCGACTACGCTATTGGTCTACCACCCCTTAATCAGGTCCTTGCCCGCAGGATGATGGAAGAGACAAAGATCTTCAAGTACCTTGAGGGACTACAGAATTATCAAGGTGCCCTCAGGTATATGGAGGAGATATTGGTAAAATTCTCCAGGCTGATTGTGGACTTCCATCAGATCAAGGAGGTTGATATCAACCCCTTTATGCTCTCTGAGCAGGGCGGTCTTGCCATTGATGCAGATATACTTTTGGATGAGGAGTGTTTTAAAGAGGAACCTCGCCACAGGGATAGCCTCTGTCCACCCCATCTATGTATCGCCCCTTACCCATTTCAATACATCAAAAAGGTAACCACCAGTAGTGGTGAGGTAATTACCATACGCCCCATAAGGGCTGAGGACGAACCCCTCATCTACAGGCTCTTTAAGGGCCTCTCAGATGAGACGATACAGTTTAGGTTCTGTCAAAAACTGGTAGATATCCCCCATGAAAAGCTCGTCCGTTACTGTCAGATAGACTATGAGAGGGAGATGGCCTTTGTGGCTACCGTATCCGATGAGAACAACGACGAGACCATTATAGCCGATGTAAGGATTAGCAGAATGCCTGACCTTGAAAATGCAGAGCTTGCCATTTTAGTTTCCGATGAGTGGCAGGGCAAGGGCATAGGTGCAATGCTGATGGAATACTGCATCCAGGTAGCCAGAGAGATTGGCCTCAAGGGACTATGGATGGAGATACTGAAGAACAACCAGAGGATGCTCAATGTGGGTATGAAAAGTGGTTTTAAACAGGCCTATGACGACGAAGACATGGTTAGGGTAGCCTTGCAGCTCTAAGACTTCTCTGTGAGATACCTCCAGTACCTTACAGACATGCACCTCCTCTGAAGACGGGGATTTAGACGCTGCCGAATACTTATAGACTTGAAGTAACACTGCCACATCTTTCTGACCCTCTCTTCTTGCCCTGCAAATAGTATATCCCTATCATCTATACAGGCATGAACCACCTCTCTTGTAAGGTATTAATAGTGCGATGGATATTGATTTTATGAGAATGGCTCTGATAAAATCTGTCCTCTTAAAAACTATTAATACCTTACTTAGGAGGCTTTGATTTGGCAACAAAGACTACCACAAAGAAGAAAAAGAAGTTATCGGTTCTCAAAAGGGCAAGGCAGGCAAAGAGGCGTGAACTACGAAACACGGCGATCAAATCAAAGATAAAGACCTATATAAAAAAACTTGAAGGCCTTTATGCCAATAAAGACAGAGAGGCCATTGAAAAGTGCCTGAGGGAGACCATAGCAATCATAAGTAGTGCAGCCTCAAAGGGTGTTATACACAAAAACACGGCCTCAAGAAAGATTTCAAGGGTAACACTGAGGACGAATAAGGCCTTGACTACCTTAACATCTACCACAGGTATTTAGACAATAACAACTACAGAAAAAAGTATCTCTCTATTTGACCACCTTTAAAAGCCTAAGTGCTGTAATCTCTTCAGTACAGAGGGCGGCCCTCTTTACAAGCCGGTCTGATTGATAGAGGACATATAAGGTGTCCTTTAATCTATTACTATCCTGTGGTGGCCGTGTAACATAGTCCCAACAGAGGGCGCCTAAGAATTGATAGGGTTCAATGGAATTATCAAGCCTATCAAGCCCCTTGAAGGTCTCCTTTATATTGCCCCTCCTAAGATGGGGTATCACCTCAAAGACCCCATAATCGGCACCTTCATACACAAGGTCGCTTATATCTTTGAGCTCTACCACAGGCTTGTTAAGTGCCCTAAACTTTGCTACCTCAGAAAGGAGTAAACCGACACTATCCCCTACTACAGCAATCAGATATTTTAATGCCTCCTCAGAAAAGGTAAAACCAAGCTCCTTTGCCTTGCCGCTTATCCAATGCCCAACTTCCCGCGAAGTCAATGAGAGGTCTAAATGAACGACTCCTTGAATTGATTGTAGAAGGTCCCTCTTTGCCCCAGTGCTCAGTGTAAATAAGACCAATAATGAAGAGAGATTTGGCTTATTGGCGTAGCCTGCAAGGATGCCCACATCTCTTTTTGAAAACCTCTCTGCGTGTCTTACAAATACTGTCCTTCGGCTACCCATAAAGGGCATCATATTTAGCAGTTCAATCAAAGACTCGGCACTGACCTTAGAGTCAGCAAAGGAGAGGTCATAGTCATCAAAATTGAAGTCCCCTATCTTTAAAAGCCCCTTTATAGTCTTTGCCGCATCGTTTAAGAGAAACTCATCCTTAGAAGACAACACATATAGTGGTTTATTAAAGCCACTCTGGCACTCCCGCTGAAAATCTTTAAGACCCATTAACACACCCCTTTATTGATATAAAACCCCACTATCTGCCTCTTTGTCTTACTGAACTCTATGCCGATTAAATAAATAGGGGCGTATTGTAATACGCCCCTACATATTCCTTTATACCTATCTCCATATCCCCTCTTCTTTATCTGCTCTAATGCCTCCCCTGTCCCTTCCTCTCCCTCTACCACCTTAAACTCAAATACATACACCACCTTCGGCATCACCACCGCCATGTCTACCTTCCCATAACTCGTAGGCTCCTCTGCCTTCA
>Ga0308411_10001196_pt1 | contig 17620 bp, 8 predicted proteins | sample HotsprottomLayer_2_FD_203530 | JGI IMG/M metagenome (GOLD analysis project Ga0308411, IMG submission 203530) | Hot spring phototrophic mat microbial communities from Octopus Spring, Yellowstone National Park, Wyoming, United States -... | ecosystem: Environmental > Aquatic > Thermal springs >...
GCACCGACGCAATTTGGGGGAAACTGCTGTTTGGTCGTCCATGTGAGTCGGCTCCCAGGAGTTCATAGGAGACAATTTGGGCTGTCCGTTCATCGCGCCTTGCAGCGGTAGTGCCTTCGCGGTGTCGCAGTCGTCCCGGGAACCGGTCTGCCGCTGCTCCGGAGGACGACGCGCTTACCCTATTTTGTTAGTGGGGGTTGGCTATTCTGATTTTCAAGTGATTAACGCGGACGATTGGACCATGGGACTTGCCGGAGTTGGTGCCGCGGGGTATTTCGGTCAAAATTGGAACCTTGGGCCGAACGCAACTCGCGGGCGACCATGGGACGAGGGGTGTCTTGCCAGGTGTAAGACTCGCACGCAATAAGACGAGCTCATCATTCCCGCGCGGAATCACCGGGCGTGGCTCGCAGTTCCCCCGTCGCCCGTCACCCAAAGGAGGCACGATGGCGATCGATTGGTCCGAGTTGGTGCAATTCATATCTCGTCATCAGCGATTCTTGGTATTGACCCATGTTCGTCCCGACGGCGATGCGATCGGATGTCAACTCGGCATGGTCGATCTGTTGGAGCAGATGGGCAAACAGGCGCGACCGGTGATTGCAAGCCGTTTCCCATCACGTTATCGGTTCATGGATACGGACAAGCGGATTCAACGGTTTGGACCGGGTAACGATTGTTTCCAATGGGCCCAGGCCCTCATTATCGTCGATACCGGCGTTTGGGGGCAGCTCGGTGATTGTGGCCGCGCCATCAAGGAACGCGATCTCCCACGGTTGGTGATCGATCATCATTTGACACAAGACGACGTGGGAGCCATTCAGCTTGTCGATACCACAGCTGAGGCATGCGGTCGTCTGATCGTGGAGGCATTCGACGCTTGTGGCAAGTCGCCCTCTCCGATGGCGGCATCGGCCTTGTTCGTTGCCCTGGCGATGGACACTGGGTGGTTTCATCACAGCGCTGTGCGAGCGGATACTTTTGAACTGGCGTCGCGGCTCGTCCGCAGTGGGGCTGAGCCGAGCGTGATTTACCAACATTTGTATGAACGTGGGAGCTTGGCGCGAACTCGTCTCTTGGGCCGCGTTCTCGAACGAATGCAAACCGTGGCGGAGGGGCGCATTGCCTACAGCGAAGTGCTCTTCAGTGATTACGCCGCGACGGGTGCGGTCCCCGAGGATACCGAGGACTTTGTGCAATACTGCCGAGCGATCGATGGCGTCGAAGTCGGGATTCTGTTCATCGAGCAAGCGGATGGAGCGATCAAGGTCAGTTTTCGCTCACGGGATCAAGTCAACGTGGCCGACATTGCTCGCGCTTTTGGGGGCGGGGGGCATGCCCGAGCGAGTGGCACGACGCTTCCGGGGCCGATGATCGCCGCACGGACCGCAGCTTTAACAGCAGTCGCAGCGGCGTTGGTCGATGGCCCGACACGTCCTCTACCCGGTGAAGCCTCGGAGGAGGAAGATTAAGTCCTCACACAAAAATCCCAATGCATGGACGGAAACGCTCCAGCGCTTTTACCAAGCTTGTTGCAGGATCTGTTCAAGATCTTCAACAGTTGCAGGTCGCGGATTCACCCGGGTAATACGCCGGATGGACCAGGCGTTTTCGGCTAAGGATCGTAACTGATCATATCGAATGCCCAGTTCTCGAAGCCGTTCGGGAATCCCGATGTCCCGCTTCAGTTTTTCGACAGCACGAATCGCGTTTTCGGGCAGGGGCGGTTCGCCGAACCACTCGGCGATTTGACTTAATTGAGCCTCTCGCCCCAATTGATTGAAGTGCATGACAAAAGGAAGCAACAGGCCGTTGCCAGCGCCATGGGAGACCGGAACGGCGCCTCCAATGGCGTATTCCAAGGCATGTACTAACGCGACGCCGACGTTGGAAAAGGCAAGTCCTCCGAGGGTCGCAGCTAAGGCCATCCCCTCGCGGGCCTCCATGTCTGAGCCTTCTGCCACGGCGCGGCGAAGGTACCGCGCGCTGAGTCGGATAGCCTCGCCGGCAAAGAGGTCCCCCATGGGGTTTTTCCCTTGGTAGTTTGACCGCTCACCGGGTGGCAGGGGGAAGTGGGCATTGTCGATGGCGGTGTAGGCCTCGATGGCATGCGTCAAAGCGTCGATGCCACTTTCCGCGGTGACTCGTGGCGGGCAACTGCGGGTCAAGTCCGGATCGACGATCGCAAGTCGTGGTCGAAGGTATTCGCTGAGCATTCCGGTTTTGACGCGGCGTTCGGTGTCGGTAAAGGCGGCGGCGTGAGAGACCTCCGAACCAGTGCCCGCCGTCGTGGGGAGACACACAAGCGGGGCGATCGGTCCGGGGACTTTGCCCTCCCCGAGATAAGTACTCGATGAGCCGGGATGACGCAACAAGAGGGCGGCCATTTTGGCAATGTCCATGTTGCTTCCGCCTCCCAGACCCACAACTCCCTCCGGGTTCAGGCGGCGAGCCTCAGCCGCGCACCGGTCCGCCAGGTCGAGCGATGGTTCCGGCTGACCTTCCGGAAAGAGGTGCCATTGCACCGCGGCTGCTGCCAGTGATGCATGCACGGATTCCCAGACGCCGGCTTCGATGAGTTTCCGATCGGTCACCACAAGCACGCGGGAAATGCCCAGGCGGCGGAGGCTATCACCCAGTTCAGCGACGGCCCCTCGCCCGAAGAGAAGCTGGGTCGCTGAGGCAAAAGTCCAAGTGGTACGCATCGTGATCTCCCTGTAAGGAATCGTGGTTGCGGCTCGTACAACCCGGCAGGCGACGGCTCGTTCCGTTACCTGTCGATTGGACAAAAAGTTCAAGTCGAAGCGGCACACGGAGCCTTCTCGCTGCTATACTAAGCCGCGATCATGAATGCCACGAATCGAACTGTTCGCATCGGAATCCTCACGATTTCGGATCGTGCGAGCCGGGGTGTTTACGAGGACAAAAGCGGCCCCGCGATCCGAGAATGCCTTCATGAAATCCTGTCATGTTCGTGGGAGCCAGTCGTCCGCCTCATACCGGACGAGCGGCCTCTGATTGAATCAACCCTCGTCGAGCTGTGCGACCAGGAGCATTGCTGTCTCGTCGTTACCACCGGGGGTACCGGCCCAGCGCAGCGCGATGTGACGCCGGAAGCAACCGAGGCGGTCTGCGACAAAATGCTGCCCGGCTTTGGCGAGTTGATGCGGGCGGTCTCATTGAAGTCTGTGCCGACAGCGATCCTGTCACGTCAGACCGCGGGAATTCGCGGGCAGAGCCTGATTGTGAATCTGCCGGGCAAACCCAGTGCCATACGCGAATGCCTGCTCGCCATCTTCCCGGCAGTTCCTTATTGCATTGACCTGCTCGAGGGACCATACCTCACGACGCACGATCAGGTCGTGCGAGCATTTCGACCCAAACCGAGTTGAACGATGAGCGATGTTCTCGGTGAGTGTCGATGGTTCTTATGAAACGAAAGGAAGTCTCCATGCCCCGCATCGTGGTTCTGTGGCTCGTGCCCTTACTGGTCGCTCACGCGGCGCAAGCCCAGTCACGCGAGGAACGACAGAAGTCCGTTCGATGGCTTCAGTCGTTACAGACACCCGATGGTGGGTTCCGGCCCTCTCCCGATGCGCCAGAGCAAGGGAGTTTACGAGCTACATCAGCGGCGGTCCGGGCTTTGAAGCGATTCGGCGGTGAGCCGGTACGCCCAGATGCCGTGTCTCGATTCGTCGAGCAGTGCTGGCACGCAAAAACTCGGACGTTTGGCGATCGGCCCGGGCAACCAGGCGACGTCATTCTGACTGCCGTCGGGTTGATGGCCGTCCGAGAACTCGGGCTGCCGATGGACAACTACCGCCAGCCAGCACTCGACTACCTGGCCGAAAATGCAAGGGAATACGAGGAAATTCGCATGGCTGCGGCCGGGATGGAGGCGGCCGGAAAGGTTCCTCCAGACGCAGCCCGGCGCTGGCTTGAGCAGTTACGTTCGATGGCCCAGCCCGATGGGTCATTCGGCAGTGGAGTGCAAAAAGCTCGTCTTACCGGAGGGACGGTGGTCGCTATCCTTCGGCTGGGCGGCGATGGTTTCGATCCGCATGCCATCATCCAATTATTGAACAAATGCCAGAATTCGGATGGTGCTTTTGGGCACGATGAGAGACTCGGGAGCGATTTGGAGACGACATACCGTGTCGTGCGATGTTACTCCATGTTAAAAACCCGACCCGCACGGGCGGACAATTTGAGGAATTGGGTCGCTCAGTGCCGTCACGTCGATGGCGGCTACGGTATCCGACCGGGTCAGCCGCCCACCGTGGGTGCGACTTATTTCGCGGCGATGGTTCTTGATTGGCTCACGTCTCGTTAAAGTGCCGGGATCGGTCATCCCCAAATCGTGAGATCCGAAATGAACGCGGTGGAATCGCTTGGAACCAGCCAGTTTGTCGCACTCAGGTATGAAGGTCCGCATGTGGAATGCACGGGCATAACGGCAGTCGTGAAGCAAGAACTGCGGACCTTCGATCAGCGCGGCGGTGTGGTCATCGCTCCCTGGTCGGGCCGCATGGTGTCGGCGCGAAAGGCACTCCAAACGGGCCAGGTCGTGGATACTGGTCTCACATTCCCCGTGGAAACGAGTTATGCTCGTCCGGTCAACGTGCGCGTCCTGGCGAACACCGCAACCCGGCAAGCTCCCTTGTTTTACCTCGCGGCTGAGGGCTACTTCGAGGGGGTCGAGTCACCTTACGACACACGAAGTCTGAATCGGGATGTGTTGTTTTTCGGCCTCGCCGTGCATGCCCTCGTCGAGCGGAATATCCCACCCTCGTGTTGGATCTGGGGTGCGGATTGGCAGACGGTTCCCGCTGCATTATTACTTCATTCGCGGCATCGGACGGCCCTCACGTTACACAACACGTTCGACAGCTTTCTGGGGGACAGCCTTTGGCAATTTGATGAGCCGAAGTACAGCATCTTTCGCCGATACACGGCTTTGGAAACAGCCTTGGTTCACCTGGATGTCATCACCACGGTGAATCGAGGCTACGCCTACGGATTGAGAAACGAAGTCTTTCACACGCAGGTCATGGCGAATCATCTGCAATTCGGTGTGCATCGCATTGTGGGGATTGACAATGCCAACTTTGTCGATCCAACATCCGATGAATTAGCGTTGGCGGACCTCATTGAGCACGACTCAGGGAAGGGGTTGGCACGTCTGGAGCAGATGCAGCAGGATGCGACGGCGCAACTACCAGCCGAACTAGCAGCGAAGATCCGCGGCAAGACACTCTGCATCGCAATGGGTCGGCGTTCGAGTCAGAAATTGCATGACGTGGTCGCGGAGGCCGTAAGAATTGCTCTGACTCATGAACCCGATTTACCTCTTTTTGTGTTCTTTGCCACAACACACAGTGATAACGGCAGCCCGGCGCGTCTGGAGCGAATTCAACGGCTGTGCGAGGAGTTTCCCCAAAATGCGGGCTGGTCGGATGGTCGTGTGCCCTATTATCCGCAGTTGATGAAAGCAGGCAGCTATAACTTGCTGTGTTCCCTTTGGGAGCCACACGGCGGAGCCTTCGAGTCGACCATTGTGCCGATTGCCCGTGCGGTCGATGGGTTGGTCACGCAGATTAACCCGTTGCAGCGCCAGGGGCTTGCGGGCCAATTAGCGGATCTTTGGCATCCCCCTGGAACACTCCCGAGCGGATTGACCTTCCGGGAGGAACCTTCCGAGACCTACGCCGATGATCTCCGCGAACTTCTGGAACGAAGTCCGGCTTCGCCGAATATAACGTCGCGACGAATGGCGCAACTGTTGGCAAGCACGTTGATTCAAGCCGTCCAAATCCGACGGCATCGACCCGCCGATTACGCGCGGATGGTGCTCGGAGCTATTCGGCAACAAGCAAAGCGAAGCTGGCTCATCAATTTTGGTGGCATGCAATCTCTGATGGAGCTCGCGGGGATCCGCCGAACCGGCACATCTCGCAAACTCGGAACCGAGCCGCCCCGAACAGTGTGATAAGCTGGGAAAATGGCGTCCGTTTTGCGGCTTGGATCAGATATAATGGCGAGCGTCATGACTCGGCTCCTGATGCTCCTGGGAGTTCTCGGCGTTGTCAGCGCCCTCACGGCTGCTGACCCACCGATCGAGAATCTTTCGGTGAAGCCTCGCCAACTGGATGAACTGCCGATTCCCCCCGGCACGATTATTGTCTTGCGCGACCCGAAAGATGCTGTCGGAACGGTGCAAGGCGTTCTCCTTTCACCAGACGAGTACCGCAAACTTCAAGAAACCATTGATCGCTTGCGCAAGGAGTTGACTCCGAGCCGACCGCGGATTCCCAGTGTTTGTCGGCTGGTTGGCAAGGTCGTGTCCCGTGGTTCGCAGGAGGTCGTCACCCTGCGTGTCAATTTGGAATTTTCGAGTAGCGAAGGGCGTTCGAACTGGTTTCTCGGATTCCGGCGGGCTTTAATCGTCAAGGCGACTTTGGATGGCCAAGAGACGCCTGAACTCGTGGACTCGGCAGAAGGGCTGACGGTTGTCATCGACAAACCGGGACGTCACACATTGACCTTGGAGTTGGAGTTGCCATTGCAATCACGGGGGCCTCAGGCGGGCGAGCGGGGCTTGGTTGTCTCACTTCCCGGTTCGCCGATCACTCTCATCGAACGCTTCGAGTTACCCCCCGGCGTCTCCGCGTTGCGACTCAGACCCCTAGCGCCGGCAGGTTCGTCGTCTCCTGCTCCCGCGACCACCATCGACGCACGAGACCTGCTTCGGGAGCCGGGACAACCGCCCAGTGCGGCACTCGGACCCGTGGAAGGCGTCGAACTGACCTGGGATACCCCGACAGCATCAGGTCCGACGGAGCCGTTGCTGGCGGCCGACGGCGAAATCGTCGTGCAGGTTACGGATTCGCATGTCGAGACATCGGCATTGTTGCAATGTCGGTCACTGCGAGGACGACGATCGGAATGGCGTCTGCTAACCCCCGCGGCAGCGGATGTCTCCGTTTCTGGGGTGGCGGAACCTGCGCCAACCATCACACCGACCTCCGCGGATCGTTCGCAGTGGTTGATTCAATCGCGGCAAGGTGAAATTGAATCGCTCAAAGTCGAAGTGCGGGTCCGGGTGACGGAACGACCGGGCAAACCTTTGCCCATCGGCCCTGTTCAACTCGTCGGCGCGCTCCGCCAACAGGGAACGATCCGTTTGGTAGGGCCCAATCATTTACGGATCCGCACGAGTCGATGGCGAAGCGATCTCAGTCCGATGGAGATTTCCAAGGACAGTTCGAGCGCCGCGAGGGGGTTAGTGGAGTTTGTGCAAGCCGGTTTCAATTACGGCGTCACGGCCACGGCCGCGCCTCAAGAACCTTGGCTGTATGTTGATCGCGAGCCGATTCAAGGCGAGACCCGTGTCCAAGTTGCTCATCAGTTGAACCTCACGGATGCGGGCTGGCGCTTAACCATGGATGTCCGAGCCGTTCCGATCCGCACCGAATTGAACGTGCTGGAGATCGATGTTCCGCCCGTGTTGCATTCCACCATTGAGGTCTCACCCCGGGAAATTGTCGAAAAGTTGGAACGAGTCGATAGTGCCTCGAACCGCTGGCGGATCCGTTTGGCCCACCCGCGACAAGTGGAAACCACGATCCGCCTTGAGGGACTTTACCCGCGTCCATCGTCACCCACGCCTTTGTTGAGAGAGTCAGCGAGTTTGATTTTGCCACGTTTGCAACAAGTGCTGGAGCGCGAGAGCCGGGTCACCGTGACGGTTCCGGAAGGCATCGATGTGAGCGGGACAATTCGTGAATGGGACCGGGATCGGGCTACGGGAAGCGGCGTTTCATTGGAAGTGCAGCCGGGACAACCCTCCACCTTGGCCGCCGTTGTCAGCCGAGCGGCAGGTGTTGTCGATTTGACCTGGGCTCCGCACGGCGCAGCCACTTCAATTCCCTCAACTGCCGACGTCGTCTTTGAGTCGCACCAGGCTCGTGTGTGGCAACGTTTTCAATTGGGAAACGCCTCCGCGAAACGAATGACGCTGCGGCGCTACGGTTCGGCGGCGATCGAACCGCGCCTCGTGTCTCCAGGAGTTCTTTCACCGCGTGGCAATGCAGAATGGATCGTCGATGGAAGTGCGGGTGCGAATTCCGAATCGAACGTCGTCCTGACCTGGGTACAACCCATTGTCGATGTCGCAGGACAAGTGGAACTCAGCCTGCTGGCTCCTGTCACAGTCGGTTCGGTCGAAACGCGGGTCCGGATTTGGACCAACGACGGTTTTGGCTTCCGGCCCGTGCCATCGTCTTCTGCCTGGGAAGTCTTACCGTTGGAGCCAGTGAACGATCGTCCTATCTGGCCCTGCTTGCATCTGATGCGATCACCATCGCCTGGTCCATTAGTTGTGGATCTGATCGAAGCTGCTCCATTGATGCCCCGGGCGTTGATCGAACGCACGTTGATTCAATGCTTTGAAGCCGATCATCAGCGCATGCATTGCCGTGCCTGGTACGCGATACGCAATCTGGCCGCCAGGTTCTTCGACATTGAATTGCCGGAAGAATGGGTTTTAGGAAGCCCCGTCTCAATCTTCTTAAATGGTCAGCAGCTGGATACCGCTGCCGTGGCGTTGTTGGAGACATCGGGTCGAATGTTATGGCGGATCCCCGTCCCGGCAGTCGAGCGGCTGGAGATGCAATTGCTCTACACCGTCGAGTCGCGGCCAACGGATTGGGCCTTCCTGGGCCGCCGCTCCCGACGATTAAACCCACCACGGTTTCATGGCCCTGTTTTTACCGAGGTGGTCTGTTGGGATGTCGAAATACCGGGCAATGCGTTTGCTTTGCCCCTCTGCTCGGATGGGGTTTTGGAACAAGCTTGGAGTCTGCGGCGTTTGATGCCAACTCTCAAAGCAGCGCGCTCACCGATGGAATTGGAGAATTGGGTGCGAGGGTTGCCTGGGAATGAGAGCGAACCAGCGAGCACCACTGAAGACTCGGAACGACATATCGTTATACGGCAGACCAGCGATTCTTCGATCGAACTCGTGTTAATTCCGCGGCGGCTCTGGTATTTGATCTGTTCTTTAACCGTCCTTGCTGCCGCGGTTTTGCTGGGGAGGAGCCGACGCCTCGGTGGCCTCTTCTGGCTGGTCATCGCTGCTTTTGTGCTGGTAGCGCTTGGGATCTCGATGGAATGGCCTGACGGCACATTACTCTTCCTCGTCGGTTCGCCCCCCGGAATCCTGGCGATTCTACTGGTGGCCTTGTTGCAATGGTGGCAGCGACGACAGTATCAGCGGCGGATGATCTTTCTCCCAGCTTTTGAACGTGCGAGAGCTTCTTCCACGCCGTCTCGTCCGAGCAGTCGCTTGCGACCGCGCGAAATTGTTTCGCCGTCGTTGGGTAACACCCCGTCCGTTTGAAGTCGAACGACCATGAGCAAAGGTACACGAGGGCCGGGATTTCACAGGATGGCGGTGTGCCTCACGCTCCTCGTGGGTATCGTAACGGTCCGAGGAGAGTCGCCCTGGTCAACCATTCAACGAATCGAGGTTCCCGCGGAGCAAGTCGCCGCTGAAATGAAACGGGTCGCGCAAGGCGCCTTGGTGAGGTTGCCACGGAAGGAGTTCGAAGAACTTGTGGAACGCGCGACAAGGGCAGCGGCAGCTCAAGGGGATACGCCTCGCTTGATCCAAGCCCGTTACGTCGCCAGTTTGCAGGGTGACGGTTTAGCGGGAACAGCGGAGTGGCGGTTAGTCTGGAACCATGACGTTCCCGGTCGATTCCCGTTGGACACGCTCGCCCTTGCGATTCGGTCAATGCGATGGGCTGACTCAACACCCGTGATCGTTGGCATATTGGATCGTGATGCCTCCCGGCCCATTGCCCTGCTGGTTCCGCAACGAGGTGAACATCGGCTCCTCTGGGAATGGTCCGCACGAGGTCTGCCAGATCCGCAAGGGTTACGGGTCGATTTTCGCATTCCCAACAGTTTAATCGGTTCCCTGGATCTGGATCTGCCCACTGACTCGACTGTGCATGTCGATCGAGACGATACGATCGTTTCAGGGCCCATGGCATCGCGTGATCCCTCGCGCCATACCTGGCGCATTCATTTTCCCCGGCAGGTAAGCGGCAACAGCATTCGCCTGAACATCCGTCGGCCAGCGTTGCCCGACCAGCCTGCCTCACTGCTCCGCGTTCGAACGACGTCGACGCAGCGCCTCGCGCCGGGTCAGTTGGAAAGTGAATATCAATTCGACGTCCGTGTGGCGCGGGGCGAACAACGACGGATGGCCATCTACCTTGATGCGGGGGTCCGTCCTCGGGAACTTTTGTGCTCCGAGGCCGATTCGTGGCATGTGACCCCGTTGGATGGTGGGCGGTCTCGAATTGACCTGGTGTTGCGAGCTCCTTGGCGCCAAGGGCGCATCGTCCTACGAACCGTGATGGCACCACCGGCGAATGACCAGTTCTGGGTGAGTCCGGCAGCGAGGATCGTCGACGCCCTGGTGGAGAGCGAGCGACTGGTAATTTACGTGCATCCGGATTTGCGCATCGATGAATGGTCGGTGGGGAGATTTACACCGATTCCGCCGCCAAGCGATAATTCGGGTTGGACGGTATTGGCGTACCAGGCGGGTGCGGCCCAGGGGGAAGCCGACTCCAGACCCCGTGGACGAATTCGCCCCATGCCTCGAATCCTGCGAACGCGTGAACTGTGGGAATGGCGTCTGTCACGTGATCGCGGCGAACTCGTGGGTGAAATCCAGGTCATGGCAACGCGCGGTACGAGTTTGAGCCACCTTTGGGACATTCCCGCGGGGTGGAAAGTCGAGGATGTCATCACTCGTGCGGGAGACCCGGAAGTTTCTTGGGACGTGACGTCGTCACCCACGACACCCGGCTCGCTTCTGCGTGTCGAGCCGATCCGACCGGATTTGCTGCAAGGGCATGACCGGTATGTCCTGCGTTTCAGCTCGCCATCCCTGACCTGGGGAAGGTCCGAGCGTGGGGAAACGGCCGAGACCATCTTGACCCTGCCACGGTTGAAGGAGGGAAGTGGACGCGAGGGCACCATCACGGTCAAGTTGGACCCGACGCTAACTCACGAACCGTTTGCTTCGACTATCGAACCCGACAATCCCGTGAACTTTCGAGGAACGATCGAACCCCGCATCCGATTGCGGCACCGGAGTGACCCGCTCCGGGTCCAAAGTGAAGCGCGCTTTAACGTTGGTCAGCGGCACATCCGAACTACCTATGCATTGACACTCACGGCGACCGAGGCATCGCCCCAAGAGCTCTTTCTGTTGACTCCAGTACCTTGGCGTTGGCGATCCTGGCGGGTGGTCGCGGGTTCGGTGCGGATTCGTTCGCTTGAGCCGTTCCTGGGGTGGGGAATGTTCGGTCACCAAGTGTGGCGGGTGTCGCTCGATCGGCCGATCCGGAAGTCCGCGTCGCTCGAATTAACCGCCGACCCCATCTTTGTTCAGAACAAATCGATCCCCTTAACGATTCCGCAGCCAATTGGTGCGGAAATCGTTGAGTCCAAAGCGTCGATCCAGGTATTACCCGGTTCGCCATGGCAGGTGGAGACGGACGCACCCCTAGAAGTTCGCCCCGCTTCGATCGAACAGGGGGGAATCGAATATTCGGCGAGCGTCGGACCAAAAACCCGGCTGCGCCTGCGAGCTGTTCATGAGACCCAACTGTCTGGCAGGGTGGCATATGCCGTTCTCATGACGGAAGTGCGAGGGGATGGCACTCGGCTTTGCCGTGCCCGAATGGTGGTTGGGAATTGGTCAAGTCGTGAGTTGCCCATCGGCGTCCCTGCGGAGGCAGTGGTGGTCTCCGTGCAAGTGGGTGGAAAACCCATGATGGTGTCCTCATCCCGGGTGGACAGCGGTGCGACGTTGGTTCTGCCGTGGAATCCCGCGAACGATTGGGAGACGGTCGAATTTGTCTATGCGTTACCGAGACATCCCGTGAAGGGATGGGGGCGCATCAGCGCGGAGCCGCCTCAACTCCCCTTCGCTACGGAGTGGAACTATTCCTGGCGCTGGGACCGGCAATATGAGCGATTTTCACCGCACGCACCTTGGCAAGAGGCCGTTGGTTCGGCGGCCACCATGGACGCGATGGAAGAGTGGGTGCCGGAGGACGCGGGCCAACCTACCATTTGGTTGGTTAACACGACGACGGTTCGGCTGGCTTCGGCTCTTGGCTACCTGATCCTTATCGCTTTATTGTTGGTTCGACCGAGTCGGCATCGGGAATTGTTCAGCCTGGGGCTGTTCATCATCGGTTTGATCACGATTTGGTTACCCCGGTCGCTCTTTGGTGGTATCGGAGTCCTTCTCGGTGCGGGGGTAATTTTAGGACTTTTGTTCGTTGGTGTTTCGATTCGTCGCCGCCAAGTTGCTAAGGAAAATCGGAGTCGATCCGGATCGGCTTCCGCGGTTGTCGCGGCCTGTCTCGTTGGTGGCTGGGTGGGTTGGATGTCGGCAGCGCCACCTCGACCTGCGACGGTCTTTCTGCTCCCCACCGTTGCTGGTGACGAGCAGGCGGTCCTCGCGGCACCTTCGCTCCTCGATGAACTGAAAGCCGCTTGGGACCGCACGCAAATAATCCCGCCCGTGGTCCTCGAAGCGAAATTGGAGGGTCAGGCTGCGGCTCGGGAAGTCCGCTGGACAGCCCGATTACTCGTGCACTCGGCGAGCGACTCGTCGAATGTTTTGCCTTTACGCCTCGGCGACGCACGTTTGCTTGCCGCAGAACTCGACAACGAAGCAGTCCTCCCCGAAATAGGGGCTGAGCCTGGGCATTACGAGTTTGCGATCGCCGGGCGCGGAGCGCATACGTTGGTTCTTCGCTTTACATCAGCGGCGTCGAACGGACCCGATCATGAGAGCCGCTTTGCCTGGTCGGAATTCCCGATCTGCTCGGCAACTGTTGAGTTTCCCGCGGGGACAACCGAGATGCAATTCCTCGCCTCTCGGGGTATCCAAAAAACCGATCTCGGTCGGCACGCTCCGCGACTGGAAGCCGATTTGGGGCGAATCGGTGTGGTCCATATCCGATGGCGATCGCCTGAAACCTCCCAAGGCCCGCCTGGTTCTGCGGAGGCTGTCCATCTATGGGATGTCACCGAGGGACAATCACGACTCCTGTCCGTCTTTCGCCTCCGCCTCGGGCAGGGTGCACTACGACGTGTCGAGTTGGAGGTGCCCGTCGGACTTGAGTTGACCGACGTCGTGATACGTCCCGTCGATGATCCGTTCAACCTATTCGGTTTGACCAGTCCCAAAGATTGGCGGCAAACCATCCAGGATCAGCAGGTGCGGCATCGCTTGGATCTGGCTGTCCCACTTTCCGGACAAGTTCAAGTCGAGATGGAATTGGTTCCCCGAAACGATTTGCCCGATCGATGGATCGTCGATCTTCCGGAGATCGTTGGAAATTACGAACGGGAGACATTGGCAGCGGTTCGCTTTGCAGGTCGAGTGCTCCAAGCGACGGAATCTGTCGGTTGGGAAGCGATAGCCCCCGGTGATTTCCTTAGGCGTCGTTGGCGGCCCTTGCGTGTCGATGCCTTGGACCGGGAACCTGATGCGGCTTTTCGGTATGTGGGGAAAATCGAACGACCGCTCGTCGTAACAAGTTCCCGACCGGCCAAAACAATCGTTCGCCAACGAGCCGATTGGCGGCTCGGACCAGGACGCGCCGAGGTCCAGGTGGTGGCTTGGTGGTCTCACGTGGTGAGTTCAGCGCCGATCGAATGGGAAGTTCCGCCTCACTTAACGATCAATGAAGTTCGTGGTGAGAGTGTCACAAATTGGTCACGCGTTGGTACCGTCCTTCAGGTTTGGTTATCGCCCCAGCGAACCGAACCAACGGCCGTCACCCTGGATGGCTTTATGGCACTCCCTGTGACGGATGGACCGCCCTTCGAACTCCCCTCGCTTCGTCCCATGGGCATTCGGAATTCAGCGTTGGAACTCGCGGTGTCCGCACGGGAGGACTGGCGTCTTTCGCTCGTTGAGGGGGGCTCGTATCGACAATATCCCACGACCGAAATCCCCGGCCAACGTTGGGTCGGTTTTGCCGAGCACCCAAGCCCGACGATCTGGCGGTTGTATCGAGCGGATGCCCGTATCACAGGCGATGTACTAACGGTTGTGGAGCCGATCGATCGGGAGTTTGCTTTCCGCGCGGTGGCACGAATCGATTTGAACGTGTCGGCTGGGTCGGAAGTTGCCACGTGCTGGCTGGAAGTACGGCATGGTGGGAGTGAATTACCGCGGATTCAATTGCCCCCCGGAGTCGAAATACGGGAGACACGACCAATTCCCCGGGGGACCCGTTGGATCATCGACGCACCGACCGGGCCCCTTCATGTGTCTGTCGTCGGGCGATCACCCGTTGAGGAAACGCCTTTCGTGAGTGTGCGTCAACCCGCTGCTCCGAGTTTTCCGGCACGTCATTTCCTGGTCGTTGCACCCAGTTGGCGCTTACGTAACCCGCGGGATATCGTGCCCGACCAACCTCCGCCCGAGTTACTTTCGGCAGCCTTGGTTCCGGCAGATTGGACCGGCTGGAAAATTGCAAACCCTATGGCCGACCTTACGTTGATAACACAAACAGGGTTGCGGCAAACCTGGCTCGAAATGACTGTCACTCGTTCGGCTAAGGGATGGTTGGTGCAGCTGGCAGGCTGGCTTGCCATCGAACCGACCGCCACCGTGCTCGCACCCGCACAGGCCAAGTGGGTGTCCGTCATGATCGACGGCAAGGAAGCGACACGTTTGGCCCATTCTGTGGATGCAGTTCCGATGCCGCGCGGCTTGCATGTCGTTTCCTTCATTTGGCAATCGGATTTTTGCGACCTTGCCCTGCCGCGACTCCGACTCGACAGCGAGACCACCCCGCTGACACCCGTTTTTCTCTCTTGGCGAGGTCCTTCTCCCAATAAGGTCCGTTCCTCTCGTGCCGCTCTCGATACCGTCGAACGGGAGCAATGGCGGCAAGAAACTTGGAACGATTTCATTCGTCGCCTGGGGTCACAGTGGCTTGCACCCGGCGAATTATCGCCGCGGGTTCCACCACGGGAACCAACAATCGAAGTGGCGGGCCGACCTCTTGATGCTCCTTTCGTCGGTGGTACGCGATTGTACTGGAAATGGGCTGAGAACGGAAAACCAGACATTACCGTCCTCGAAGGTCAAGGTCATCCGGTGACGGTCCGAGTGTTCGCTACGTTGATCTTGACCTTGTCACTGCTGGGCCTGATCCTGGCGCGACGCGCTTAGACTTGCTCGGCTGCTCCAGGACACGACGCCGCATGACGACCCTGGTAGCTAGCCCACAAAGCGTCCATGGGGTGAGCAACCCAAATGTGGGGGTCGGTCCGTCGGATATGTCTAAGAATTTGGAGCAGGCAGCCTGGATTAGCAGTCAAGACCGCGGTGGCGCCCGTGGCTCGGATGAACTCGGCCTTTCGTTCGCCCAGCCGTGCGGCCATTTCTGGCTGACTCAGATTGTAACTCCCTGCCGCACCACAGCACACCTCGGATTCTTCCAACGGCACGAGTTCCAGTTCGGGAATTGCGGCAAGTAGTTCCCTCGGCGGCCGGCGAATTTGCTGAGCATGATACAGATGGCAAGCGTCGTGATAGGTCGCTCTCATCTTGAGTGGGTGTTCCGGTTTGATGAAGCCGAGCGAGCAGAGAAACTCGCTGACATCGCGAACCCGGGAGGCGAACCGCTCCCCCACCTCTGCCCAGGGCGTCTCCGCTAACAGGTGACCGTAGTCTTTCAGCATTGCGCCACAACCTGCGGCATTCACAATCACGGCGTCCAATGGCTCACCGGATGCTTGGTTCCCAAAGCCAAAGGCTTCGATGTTCTTCCGTGCCAATGCCCGCGCCGGTTCCTCTTCCCCAAGGTGATAATGCAGTGCTCCACAACAGGTTTGCGACTTCGGGATCACCACATCGCAACCATTCTTTTGCAACACACGAATGGTGTTCCAGTTTGTCTGGGGAAAAACCGCATCGGCGACGCAACCGAGGATCAGCCCCACTCGTGCCCGTCGTGTCCCCTCCGCCGGCAGGATTTCGGGCAATTGACCATAGTGGGAAGGGAGCCTGGGAAGCATCTCATGCAATCGGCGAAGAGAAGTCGGTAGAAGTTTCGAAACGCCAACACGTTCCAACGCTCGATCGATACGCAATTGTTGCATCCAACGAACGGGCTGCAGCACTACGCGGTTTCGCCGCCGATAGGGAAAGACATACCGAAGAACGAGTCGATGGACCCACGACAGATGCTCGGTCTTTTGCCCGGTTTGGGTCAGATAAACACGGAAAGGTTCGATCAATTTGCCGTACTGCACGCCGGACGGACATGCCGTTTCGCATGCCCGACAATTGAGGCACAGGTCGAGATGCTCTTTAACGATCTGGTCGAGAGGGATACTTCCGCTGATCACACCCCGCATCAGGTAGATGCGGCCACGTGGACTATCCGCTTCGAGACCGGTTTCCAAATAGGTCGGGCATGCCGCCGTGCATAAGCCGCAATGGACGCAATCGAGGAGGAGGTCCTCGTCGATGTGGGGCCGAGGATTGGCCAAGGGTAGTGAAGTTCGCGAAGCGGCTCGAGTTGTCGTCATTCAGTTGTTGTACCAGAGTGCCTGTCGGATGGACGAGTGCTCTTCGATGGTCGGGGATTTGGGGGATCGACCGATCACGTTGTTACAAAGCGACCAGGATTGAAAAGCCCGTTCGGGTCAAGGTGACGTTTGATCGCCCGCATGAGTTCCCAATCGGAGCGGGATGAACCCCACACCTGAAGCGCTGGTTTCCATGCCGCCGGACAACGCCAGACCACCACGCTGCCTTGGGCCGCCTCGGCATAACGGCGAAGGTCGTTCAGATCGCTCTGAACTTGGTCCAGCTCGGCGGCGCTCGTGGCACGGCCCCAAACAATGCCACTCAGAGCTTGAGCCTGCCAACGGAATCGGTTTTTCGGAAAGTTTTGCACAAAGGGGGCCACCGCAGACGGCCGGAGATTCGCCTTCCAAGTCCATCCGCCGACGGCGTGAACGCGCTCCCACATGTCTTGCAAACGTCGCTCGGCTTCATCCCCATGAAACACTTGGCAGATCCTTCCCACCATTTCGCGCTGCAACTGCTCCACCTGCCAAGCGACGGCGGCGCCATTTTCTTCAAAACCGACTTCCAGTCTGACATCGTCGCCGTCGCTCATGGCCTCGACATAGGTGGGGCGTGTCTCGGAGTGATGAAGGCGGTCGAGCGTCGCGCCCAACTCCTCATACGGGCATGTGAACGATACCGCAGCGTGTTGCTCGGGTATTGGCTTGAGTTTGAGGGTGACCTGAGTGATGATCCCCAGGCTGCCCCATGCTCCGGTGTGCAGCTTGCATAAATCGTAACCGGCCACATTCTTGACGACGCGGCCTCCACCTTGGACTTCGTTGCCCTGTTCGTCGATGAATCGAATGCCAATGACATAATCACGGAACGTCCCAAACCCCAGTCGCCTCGGACCGCTCAAATTGATCGCGATGGAACCCCCCAAGGTGGCCCGGTCCGAAAAGGGAATGTCGATGGGAAGAC
>Ga0308411_10001197_pt1 | contig 17614 bp, 26 predicted proteins | sample HotsprottomLayer_2_FD_203530 | JGI IMG/M metagenome (GOLD analysis project Ga0308411, IMG submission 203530) | Hot spring phototrophic mat microbial communities from Octopus Spring, Yellowstone National Park, Wyoming, United States -... | ecosystem: Environmental > Aquatic > Thermal springs >...
AACGCCCAACGGTCGGGCCGTAACAGTTACGCGAATAGCTCTAAAGGCTTCCGCGTAACAGTTACGTCCCTCCCTGGGCTGCGCTGTTATGCCCAGGAGCCTCCTTAACCCTATCCCTTGCAAGGCGGAAATGGTGGGAGGGAGGGCTCGTAAGCTAGTAGCATTCACCCGCGCCGCCGCGTGCACAGGCTAGCCCCCCGCGCCAGAATACCCAGAAAGGCCTCTATTTTGACCGTACAGCGCGTCTGCCCCTCGGGACGTGTTCCAAGACCTCCCGCACAAAAAGGCCGCCTGAAAAGCCAAAATAAGGCCCTCTCCCCGGCGGGCCCCCGCGGCCGCCCATCATACCCCGAGGCGGTCTTGATTTGAAGGACGCTGCCAAGCTAAACGCAAGGCTTAACAAGGACGGCCCGGGGCGTCCATATTACACGCAGGATCAACAAGGGCGCTGCGGCAACCCACACTCCCAGGCGGTTGTTCTTAGCTCATAATATTCCCCGCACGACCCCTGCCGGGTGTGAGAGGGTAAGGGATCCCCGCAGCGTGACTGGGGGAGGGGGTAAAAGGGGGAATGATACTACCATTGGACGGCCAGTCATCCTACCATTCTACCTTTGCCACTCTCCCGGCAACCCGGCAACCGGCAATTGGCATAAATCCCGGCATAATCTCCCGCGGCATTCCCGGCCGGTACGGCAATAGCTGAGGATATCCGGGAATGCCGGGAGATATCAGCAGCACCAGCGGCGGCAGCACAGAACCGTATGTTCTAAGCTATCCCGGCCGTCGTGATAATCAGCTCATCATCAGCGGCCGTGACTGGCCGGAGAAAGGAGAGTGGGATGCAAAGGTCCAATGATACTACCATTCCACCATCCAATCATCCAATCATCCTACAGGCACCCGGAAACCGGCCTAGGCCGCGATACCGCGCCGCCCGGCGCAGCACCCGCCGCCAGTACAATATAAGTAGGTTCTCCCGGCCGGTTCTCCCGGCCGGTTCTCCCGGCCGGGAAAGACCTGCAAGATTTTCCCGGCCGGGTATTGACAACCTGCCCGGTATATGGTATACTAGCCATAGACAACACAACACCAGCCGGGCAGTCTGCCCGGCGAGAGAGGAGAGAACAAGATGAAGGTCACGCTTGCAAACACTTTCCATGGAACGCAGACAACACTCGACTATCCGGGCGGCGTTTACGCCATACCGGAAGAAGTGTTGGAGGAACTCTGTCCGCACACAGGGTGTACGTGTTTCGGGACACCCTACGGTTTCCCGAAGGTAATCTTTACCGGCGGCGTACGGGTGGACTTGGACGAGGAAAACTACTTCGTACTTATCCCGGCGGACTAATCCGCCGGGATAAGTACTCCCGCTTGCCCGGCCGGGCAGGCGGGAGTTTTTTATGTCTTATGTTCCCATGATAATCACATGTTCATCTCATTAGCTGATTATCACAACGGGAGACGGCCGGAAAAAACTGCAAAATTTCCCGGCCGGGCATTGACATTCCGGCCGGGATATGGTATAGTCATAGTGTAGAAATCACCGGCCGGGCAGTCCCGGCAAGAGAGGAGAGCGAAATGAAAGGAACAATAGGAGAGAGAGTGGCGCAGGAAGTCACGGAACGAATGGTAAGCCGTGATATGTCTCAAACCAAAATTGCAATGTTTGTGGCGTATACTTTGGAGAGTGAGGAAATAGTCTCACGTCAGTACTATGGACTACCAATATCCGTTAGTGACCACGCGGAATGGGTACGCACATTACTGGACAATTTCTTTGAATTTGACGTTCTTCCTGCTTGTCACAAGCGGCAGGAAGTGCCGCGGCCGGAAAAAGTGCGATATATGGTCTTTTTCCCGGGAGACTATATCCCGGGATTGCAGATATACTATCAAGTCTTGAGCTAATATTCTCCCCCCTGCCCGCAGGGCGGGCAGGGGTTTTTTATTGCTTCTCTCAGAGTGATAATCAGTTAATCATCTCACCACGTGATCATCACGTCTGGCGGTCTTCATCCTTATCACCTGATTATCACGCGGACTTACTCCCGGACTGTCGCGGCGCAGGACGGGGGCGGCGGAAAAGTCGAAAAAATTGCCGCGGGGGGGGCTTGACAAGCCAGTATGCCATATGGTATACTATAGCTGTAGAAACAACCTGCCGGGCGCGTCCGGGGGAAAGGGGGAGTATATGCGAAAACAAACTGCCGTGCCCGTAATCTTTCGCTACGGTCGTTCGTATGAAACGAAGGTGTTTCGTACGCCGATGGATGCGTTGGCGTACGCGGTGGACCGCAGTGCCTCAATCGCCGCTAGCTGGACGATTGAGTGGTGTTCTGCCAAATGGGAAGACCCGGAGTTTCACCCGGACGGCCGCCGCAAGATCAAGGGCGACATTTAGCGGCCGCTTCGGGTCTTTCGCCCCCCCCGCCCGCCGGGCGGGGGCTGCTTTGTTCTGTTCCTTGATAATCACGTGTTCATCAGGACCCGTCCTGCACCTCCCGGTGCTGCGGACGTACTCCCGGACTGGTGCGCCGCAGGACGCGGGCGGCGCGCTACTCCCGGACAAGGGCGGTAGAAAAAAAGTCGAAAAAACCCGGCCGGGTATTGACAACCTCCCGCGGGATATGGTATAGTAGCAGTAGACCACAACACCGCCGGGTACTTTGCCCGGCAGAAGGGAGGATTACATGGAAATCAGGATTGCCGAAATTAGCGCCCACGGAAAGGCTTACTTCGTCATGTACCCGCTCCCGTCTCCGGCCCGCGGGCCGGTGTTGATGATCCTCGACGGGGACGGCGCCCCGCTTTCCGCCGCGGGGGCGGGGGCGTCGAGACGCCCCCGAATCATGGCGGCGGCGTTCGCCGCCGTGGAGCGCGGGGACGGTGAGCCGCTCAAGGAGCGGCTCGACATTCCGGCTTTTACCGCCCTTGATCAGGCGGATAGGCTCGGCTGGTTGATTCTCCCCCCGGGCGGGGAGGCTCCCATCCTCCCCGGCCCGGGAGATACCCTCCCCCTGCGGGAGAACACGCCCGCGGTGGGGGGGATAATCCCCATCTCAGAGCTAAACGCCGTCTAGCAGCCCTTTGCCCTCCGCCCGCCGGGCAGACCCCGGCGGGCTTTTTTGTGCTTCCTCCTCTCTGATAATCACCTGATCATCAGGACGGGAGCCTCATCCCGTAGGCGGGGGGGCCGGTTTCAATCCCCACCGCTACAGCGGGGCTCGGACTCACTCCCGGACGGGTGCGGCGCAGGACTGGGGCCGCAAAATCCAAAATCGCCCCCGGGGAGACTTGACGAACCTGCGCGAGATATGGTATACTATGAGTAGAAATCACCACCGGGCCGCGCCCGCTCTTTTTTGTCTTTAGTTTTCAATCCCCCGGGGAATCGTTGCATTATATGCACCGGTTCCCTCCAGCAAGATGCTGGACTGTTTGAAGGCGGCGTAGCGGTTTGGTATACTGCCGCAGCGGCCGGTGCTACCGGCCGGAACGAGGCATAGGAGGTAGACCCGGGCCATGAAGGCCATACTGACGAAGAAGAACCTGCTACAAGGCATCCGCACCGCTTCGCACGCAATCACCAGCCGCCCCACTCTGTTCGTACTGGGGCACGTTCTCCTGTCCAGCGAGGAGGCCGCTATCCGCATCTCCGGGACGGATCTTGAGACCGGCATTTCCACCGTCATCCCGGCTCAGGTCCTGACCCCGGGAAAGGTGACTCTGCCCGCGTCCGTGGCGGCGGAGATCGCGGGCTTGCTCCCGGACGGGAGCGTGGCGTTAGAGCAGGACGGGAGCCTGATCCGGATCTCGTCTTCGCCCGCCGAGTTCTCCCTTGTGGGGCTTCCGCCGGACGAATTCCCGGACCTCCCGGAAGTGCCGGAGGATGTCTGGTTCGAGATGGAGGCGGGGCAGCTGCGGGCCGCCCTGAGGCGGACGGTGTCCGCCTGTTCCACGGACGAGCTGTACCCTGTATTGTGCGGCGTCATGTTCGTCTTCCTGGGCGATACTCTGAAGCTGGTTGCTACCGACACCCACCGCCTGGCCGTGGATACCCAGGCGGTGCCCGCGGGCAGCGGCCAGGCTCGCGCCGTGGTCCCGCTGCGCGCGCTGCGCGGGCTGCTCAAGATCATGCCGGGTCAGGGAAGTGTCCGCGTCCACATCTCCGAGCGCCAGATCATGTTCCGCTGGCCGGAAGCCACACTGGTGGCGGCGCTCATCGAGAGGCAGTTCCCCGACTATGAGCGCGTGATCCCCACGGACTTCGACAGGAGGTGGGTCATTCACCCGGAGCCGCTGGCCGCGGCCCTCCGCCGGGCGGAAATCGTGGCGCAGGAGGACATGCAGAGGGTGGTGCTTCGTTTCCGTGGCGGGAAGGTGGCCATCTCCGCCCGCTCCGGGGACGTCGGGGAGGCCCACGATGAGGTGGACGCAGTCCGGGAGAGGGGGGACGACCTCGAGATCGCCTTCAACTGCGGCTATCTGCTGGACGTGCTGAACGTCATTGAGACGGACGGGCTAGCTTTCGAGATGTCCGAGCCGCTGTCTCCGGCCGTCCTGCGTCCGGAGGGGGAGGATGACTACCTGTGCGTGGTCATGCCGATGGACAAGGGGGAGGAGGAAGGGGCATAGGGGCAGTGAACAAGAGTAGAAGCAAGCGAGATATCAGCAGTGCAATGGCGCGCTTTCTGGCGGCGATGGGGATGGACCCGGCCCGGGCGTGCGCGCTCGCCAGAGAAGCGGAGGCTGCCGAGCGCCGCGAGAGAGCTGAAAAATTCGAGCGAAAGAGGAGAGATAAATGAAAATTATTCATATCGCGTCGGCCCGTGGCGGGCCGGCGTACTGGGACGAGGACGGTAACCTCCGGGTCAAGTCGTCCTTGAGCCGTGACATCGTGCCGCCGGGGGCACAGAATGAGTGGACCCTGGTGGAGGCAACCCCGGATGAGGTCGCCGCGTTGGTCGCGGCGGGATACCGCCTGCCCGTGGGGCGGATCCGGACGTCTATGTCCCGGCTGCCGCGCCCGGTTTTCACCTGCCAGGCGTGCGGGCATTCCTGGCGGCCGCGTCGGCGCCTTGGGCGGGAGCCTCAGCCGCCGCGGCTATGCCCGCAGTGCGGCACGCCGCGCTGGCGCGGTGCGACCGAGCTCGTAGTGGACTAGGGCCGCCCTATTCGCGGTTTTCAGGCAGGAGCGTCCACCCGGTCAGGTCCTCCCAGATCCTGACCATCCGCAGGCGCTCCTCGTGTGACACGCCTGCCCGGTTGAACCGGATCACCGGGCAGGCTGCGACGTGCTCCCAGGCCCGCAGGACCCGTTTCTCCGGGTCCTGCTCCTCCTCTATCCGCCGCAGGAGCTCCTCTCCCGGCGGGTCAACCACCACGCGGACCTCAGCTTGCGTTTCGGGGCGTGTGCCGTAGCCGGCCATCGCAAGCCAGCGGCTTGCGTCCTCTCCCAGCGCAGCCGCCAGCTGCATGATCGTCCCCGCCCTCGGGCGGTCGCCCCGGGCCATCCGCAGGATGGTTGTGTGGGCCACGCCGCTGGCGGCGGTCAACCGCCGCAGCCCCATCCCTTTGCTCCGGGCGGCCGCCCGGATTTCGCGTGCCAGCGCTTCCAGTTGCTGACGGTCCATAGCTCGTTCCTCCGCCGGGGTTGTACTTAGTCTTGAAGAAAAAGTCAAGAAGTTTCAAACGCTACCCTCTTGCGTGCAAAGGCTACCGGTGCTATCATTAGGACCGTGCAGCCGCAGGGAAGCGAAAAACTGCTGGCGGTGGCGTACTTTTCGCGGGCGTCCGACCCCCGCCCGCGAAGCGAACTGACGCGGTGGCCACGGCTGGCGGAAAAGCTGCAAAGCTGGGACGAGAGGGAGGCCAAGGACGGGCCCCTCTGGTCCCCCACGCTCTATCGCCCCGGCGCTACCCGTGGTTTGTCCGGTGTGGTGCACGTCTCGTGTCTGGTGGCGGACGTGGACCATACGGCGGACGTTTCCGTCATTGACGCGCTCGAGCGCGCCCTGTCCCCGTACGCCTACGCCATGCACAGCACATGGTCCTGGGGGCAGGGAGGCAGTGTTGCGTCGCGCTGGGTCGTCCCTCTTGCGTCGCCCGTCCCGGCGGATCAGTTTCCCGCGGTCTGGGGCCGCTGGGCTGCCTGGCTGCGGACTGCGGGCGTGGCCATCGATCCGGCCTGCCGGGACGCCAGCCGTATGTATTACCTCCCGTCCCACCCTCCCGGCGGGGCGCCGGTGGGGTGGGTGAATGATGGTGATTGGTTTGCCTGGGACGCCCTGCCCGGGGAGGGGGAGCGTGTCCGGGGCTGTGCTCCCCCTCCCCCGTCCACGGCGGACATCATCTACCGCAGGGCGCTGGAGCGGGCGCAACCCGGGAACCGGAACAACACCGCGCTTTGGCTGGCATGCCAGCTGCGCGATAACGGTTATCCCCAGGACGCGGCCGCGGCCTGGCTGGAGCGGTTCGCACGCGAGGTCCCGGGCGATGGCTTCACGCTGGAGGAAGCGCGCCATGCTCTGATGCAGGCGTACCGCCGCCCGGGCAGGGAGCCCTGGGGCCGCAACCAGCGGAGGCCCCGGCCGTCCGCTGAGGAGGTCGCGTACCGTGTTGACCCCTGAGGTGCGGGTGCTGCCGGACGGCGAGGTGCAGGTAGCCTTCGGCGCGCTGGTCTGTGCGTTCACCGGCATCACCAGCGGCATCGCCGGGCTGCAGGCCGAGATGTCTGTCCGGCTGGGCGATGGGAGTCTGGTCTACGGCCCGTCGCAGGTGTCCTTGCTCTCGCCGCGCGACCTGAGGGATGTCACTCAGGCTCTGAACGCGCGCTGCACACCCCCTGAGGGAGAGGACTGGGGGCCGTATCTGTCTTCCGCTTTCGCCTGCGCGGCCTCTCGCTGGCGGCGCCTCGACGAGGTCGTGCGCCTCTCAGATGTCCCGCTCGAGGAGCCGTCCTGGCTGGTGCCGGGCGTGATCCCGGAAGGCCACATCGTGCTGTGGACCGCAGACGGAGCGAGCGGAAAGAGCTGGCTGGCGCTCGCGCTGGCTCTCTCGTGTGCGTGCGGTATGCCGTTCGCCACGCGCGCGCTGGAGCCCGCGCGCATGTGCCCGGTGATATACCTCGATTACGAGGCGGATGAACTGGTGCAGCGCCACCGCCTGGCCCGGCTGCTGCTGGGGAGAGGCCTGGACCCTTATACGCAAGTCCGGGACCTCTACTACGTCCGGGCGTCCCGCCCCGTGCGTGACTGCGTCGATGATATCCGGGATGCCATCGCCTCCACGGGCGCCCGGTTGTTGATCGTGGACACTCTGGCCCCCGCCGCCGGTGGAGGCGGGGCCGACAGCGCTCTTGCGATTCAGTTCATGCTCGCCCTGCGCTCGCTGCGGTGCACCACCCTGCTGCTTGCCCATGTGGCCAAGCAGGCCCGCAACTCCGCCGGAGGAGAGCGGACGGCCTACGGCAGCGTCTTTTACCGCAACCTTGCCCGGGGCGAGTGGTCGCTTGTCGGCGTGCAGGATGAGGGAGACGACGAGCTGCGCCTCATCCTGCAGGACGTGAAGCGTAATCTGGGCGGCCGGCGCGACCCGGTCGGTGTACGCCTGCGCTTCACCAGGGACGCGGTCATCCTGGAAGAGTTTTCGCCGGAGCTCGACCCCGCTCTGGCGGAGCACGCGCCGCTGCGGACCCGCATCCGGAATCTGTTGCTGCTGACTCCGGGCGGGCTCACAACGGCGGAGATTGCAGAGGACCTCGGAAGCCCCGAGGCGTCTGTCCGGACGACGCTGCACCGGATGCAGTCGCGAGGGCAGGTGAGACGTTCCAGCGACGGCACCCGCTGGGTGCCGGGAGAGGAGTAGAAGCATGCCGATTAAAGCAGTCCTGGTCTACATCCGCCCGGGAGAGGTGGAGGTAGAGTTCAACGAGTACGAGTCGCGCGAGCACCTGTTTGGGGTGCTGAACGCCGAGCTCGAGAAGATTGGGAAACCGGCGGTGCCGGTGGATTCAGACATTGTCGATCTTGTGGCGCGGGATTGGGGGCGTCTTCTGGTTATCCCGGAGGCGGAGCTGTTCATCCACGTGCCGCTGGGCGAGGGGGAGGAGGAGCAGTGTCATACAGTATCCTGACGCCTTACGGGGTGGAGTCCGTCGCGCCCGGTGCTCCGGTTATCGCGTCCATCTCCGCCGGTCACCGGGAGGTCGGCAGGGACGGCCGGGCGGGCCCGCCCCAGCGGTCGAAGGACGGCGAAATTTACCTGCACGTCCCCTCCCGCCGGCGGCTGAACACAGCCACCGGCGAGGTGGTTGAGCAGAGCGGGGCGCCCGGCCTGCAGGCGGCGCTGGAGCGGAACGCGTACCGGTGGCTGCGTGTTGCGTTCCCGTCGAACCGGCTGGAGGACGTTTTCCACCAGTCGCTGCGCCGCTACTCCGCCACGCGCCTCGAGGTGTTCGGGGACGCGGAGCGCCTCACGGAGATCCTCCAGAACGGCGAGCGGCGCGTGGTGGAGGCCGGTACGCCGGAATACCGGAAGCTCGCCCAGACGTGCAAGGGGAACTACTCCATCCTCTTCGTGCTCGCCGAGTACGTCGAGGATGGCGTCCGCCTGCTGATGCCGGATGGGCTCGGGTACTACCGGATCCGCACTACCTCCCGCAACAGCGTCCGCAGGTTCCTGGAGATGTGGGAGTGTCTGCGCCGCTATACCGGGGGGCGGCCCGCCGGTGTCCCCGTTGACATTTCGGTCCAGCTGGAGGAGGTCGTCACACCGGACGGCACCCGCCGCCGGGTGCCGGTCTGGCAGTTCGAGATGCGCACCCCGGACGGGTCGCCCCTGACCAGCCGCGTCCTGCCGTCCATTACGCGGCAGGCGATAGCGGAGAGCGAGCGCCTGTCGCTGCCGGCGCCGGAGCTTCCTCCGGATGATGCGGACGCAGACATCGAACCCCAGGACGACGACGTCGTGGACGACGTGGAACTGGCGCGCTCGTGTGATGCGGAGTTCTACCGCAGGGCGTGGTTTTCCACAGTCGCCGGCACGCCCTGGGAGTCCGACGACGCCCGCCATCAGTGGATCCGCGACTACACCGGAGGGCAGTGCGAATCCCTGTCGGCGTTCCTGCAGTCTGCCACTGAAGCGGTGGCGACCGAGATGCTCAATGCGATCCGGGAGCAGGTTGCATCCTGGCGGGACACACAGGAGAGGGCGGATCTGATCCGGGCGCTCAAGGCTGCCCTTGAAGAGCGCGGAATCACCGGCGCCGCTGCGCGGCGCTGGCTGGCGGAAAACTTCGGCGATGTCAGCCGCGTTGCCGCTTTGTCCAGTGAGCAGCTGCGGGCCGCGATTGAACTCACGAAGGAGGTACCCATTGCATCCCAACAGTAACTCAGTCGCCGGTGCGATCGACTCGGCCCTGGCCGCTCTCGGGCGCGAATCTCTCACGCTCGAGGCGGTGTCCATCATCCGGCGAGTATTTGAGCCCGAGGGCGGGAAGACCCCGCCGGTGGTGGAAGTCTCGGCGAGCGACGAGACCCTGCGCTGCCTGGTGTTCCAGGCCCGCCGCTACGAAACAGAGGCCCTGTGGGCTGTGCTGCGCCACAACCCGGGGCCGTGGGAGCGGGAGGTGGAGGCTCTTGCCTCCCGGCTCCCGCAGCTGGAGCGGGAGCTGCGTGCGGCCCGCTCGGAGATCGAGCGGCTCACGAACCAGAAGCTGGAGCTGGAGCGGGAGCTCCTTTTCTGCCCGGTTGAACAGCTCGCAAGCAAGCGGGCCGCGCTCACGGCCCTGCATGTGCAGCTCGACGAGCAGGTCCACCGGATGAAAGAGGTCAAGAACGGCCGCCCTTCTGACGAAGCGCCGGGGGGACGCTGATGGAACGGGAACTGCGCTTCGGCATTCAGGGGTTGCCACGGCCGCGCTACCCGATGCCGGTCGAGGTGGCACGGGTCCTGTGGCTTCTCCCAGCGGTGCGCTGGCTCTGCCTGTTCGCACTGGTGGTTTCTGTGTTCCTCGCCGGGCTTGTCACCGGTGTCGGGTTGGAAGCCACCCGCCACAGGGTGGAGGTAACCCCCGCCGCTGTGGCCGCGGGCTACCGGCAGGGGTTTCACCGGGGTCTGGCCGTGGGTCTCGAGCGGAGGGCACCCCTCCCCGGGCAGCAGGCCGGGCTGCCGCAGGAGTAAGTCAGTGGCCAGGCTCGACATAGAGTACCCCGGCTGGACGGCCGGTCATTACCGCCGGGTGACCTGCCGGCGCTGCGGCAAGCCGTTCGACGCCCGCCCCGGCGAAGGGCCGCTACGGTACTACCTGCGGCTCTACTGCTCACGGGCGTGTTACTTCGGGAAATCGAAAGGTGAAAAAGGGTGAAATCACACTTGAAAGCCGGTACGGTGAAACAGGAAAAAGTGAATAAGAAATTGGGGAAGGCTATTAAGAAAGCCGTGGGCCTCGTGATGAAAATCCGGGACATGAGTTTCCCGGAAGATGTGGTTGAGGAGATGTGCGGGGCACACTTCGAGATATGGGCACACATACCGCAGATCGATGACATGGTGTGGGATGAGGGGGATGGAAGGTGGAAAAAACCGGGGGAGGGCTGGAATGATATTGACGTAAAAGATGACATTGAAACCGTGGCGTTTACGGTGGGAAAAGCTTTAAAGGCTCTGGCGGATGAGTACAGCGAAGTCCGTGATGTTATAACGAAAGGCGCGGAGCTCCCGAACTTTTACGTGACACTCGAATACATTGCATTTAACAGGAACGGCGACTACTTGTGGACGGCGGAGGAGGAGAAGGAGATGACGGAAGTAATTATTGAGGGATAAAACTGGTCGACCGGTCATTACCGCCCGGGGGGGCTGCGGCAAGCCGTTCGACAGGTAAAAAACTACCCATAACACTTGACAGGCTGAAAGGGATTTGAACACCGCCCAGAAACATTGAGAGGAGTATGAAATTGAACAACTGGTATTACATGTATGCACATTACAAACCTGAGGAGCTGGCGCGGCGTCTCCAGCCGCCCGAGGGTGTAGAGCTTAATGTTGACGCCCTGGCCCGGATGATTGTCCAGAAGGGGCAGGAGCAGTTGGAGGCGCTCCGCTCGCTGGCCTCGGAGATTTCCGCCAGGGAGGCGGAGCGCGTGAAGAGATCGGTTACGGAGAGCGGGCACAGCAAATCCAAAGTGGACATTATGATTAAATACCCGTTCGAGCGCGGTACGGCTCTGGTCAAGGAGGCCACGGTGAAGCTCACTGACAAAGGCAAGAACCCTGCCGAACGTGAGATATACAGGTTCCTCATGGAGGACGTTATTGAGGACTGTGCGAGGAGAGAGACCGATGTTGACTTTCACAGGTTAGTTGTGAATGTCATGGCGGTCCGGCCTCTGTAATACCATTGACAGGGAGAAAACAGGATTAGTGAACACTGTCAACATCATCGGCAGGGTGGCCCGTGATCCGCTCGACCGCGAGACGGTCAACGGCGTCCCCTGCTCGCTCTTCAGCGTCGCGATAAACCGCCCGGGCGGCCAGACCGTCTTTGTGGATGTGGTTGCCTACCGTCACGTGGCTCAGTTCGTCAACGGGTACGTGACGAAGGGGCGGCTTATCGGCATAACCGGGCACCTGAACATCTGGGAGTGGCAGGACGACAGGGGTGAAAACCGCCGTACCGTGCAGGTGGTCGCGGATGCGGTTTACGCCCTGGACAAACCCGCCATGATCCGGCATAACATGGAGGAGAAACAGGAGTAAATGCTCGGTGCAAAGTGGGTCGTCGCCCGTGCCGCCGGGCACGACCGTTTCGAGTTCCTGCACGCAGACGGCTGGCGTCCCACGATCCTCGGGGCGAGAACGTTCGGGTGGGCCGAGACTGCACTGGAGGCCGGGCGTCAGTCCGCCGACGGGAGGCAGGTCATCATCATCGACCTGGAGTCCGGCAAGCGCCGGGAGGTGGCGCCCGATGTCTGAGATCAGGGAGTGTGCGGTGTGCGGTGGGCCGTTCCGCCCGAGAAAGCCGGAGCAACGTTTTTGCTCGCTGAGCTGCGCGGCCCGGCACCGGTGCCGCAAGATTGACGAGCGTGTTCCAGGATGGTCGGATGGCACGTATAAAAGGAAGGTCTGCGGGCATTGCGGGAAGCCCTTTGACCGCCGCGGCAGGGAATCGCCGGATGAGTACTATTCCCGCGCGTTTTGCTCCCGCGAATGCCGCTTTGCTTCTCAGCGGACTCCGGAGCGGCGCGAGGAAGCCCGCATCCGCTTCCTGCAGGCCGCGGAGCGGGGGATCGAGTACCGCATGACAGCGGAGGAACAGGCCCGCATGCGGGAGAAGATGCTTCTGTTCCTCGAGCTGCACGGCATCTCGCCAGAAAAGGCGAAGCAGATGGTAGATGAGGCTCCTCCCCTCGTGCCGTCCACGGACTGACTCAGGGAGGCTGGGTGTGGGACAACCAGCTTGCTTCGCCAGCGCCCCGGGGCGGGGGTTCTTGCCTCCCTTCCCTCCGCCCCGGGGCAGGACCATGCCATGAGGCAGCCACAGCGCCTGTTCATCCGCCATACCGAGCTGGCGGCGATGACGGGGATGACCCCGGGGGAGATTAAGAGGGCTGTCCGGCGCGGGGTGATTCCGGGCCGTATTGTGTCCAAGCAGGTGGTTTTGCACCGTTTGGACGAAATTCTGGAGTGGCTCGGGGTTGACAACCTTCCGCAGGGTTGTGGCATAATGACTTATACCAGAGCGCGCCGCCTGTGGCCGCACGTGGACAAAAAAGAGGAGGAACAGACATGCGACGAAAAAAAACAAGGAGAGCGAGAGGATCCCTCCGGGAATACAAACCTGGAGTCTGGCACCTCTTCCTCAGTCTTCCTGATCATACCAGAGGAAGAGTGAGGAAGTGCGTAACGTTTCACGGCTCCCGGCGGGAGGCGGAGCGGGAGCTCACACGCCTTCTGGCGGAAGTCGACCGTGGCGGAGCTCTCGGCCCGGCCACGCTGACAGTCAACGCGGTTCTCGATGAGTGGCTTGAGAACCGCAGGGCGGGCTGCAGCCCGCTCACCCTTTACACCTATCAGAACAGGGCGGAGCTCTACATCCGCCCGCACCTCGGAAGAGTCCGCGCCTCCAAGCTTACCCCCGCCCAGGTCGAGGCACTGCTGAACATGCTCCGGGCAAGCGGTTCAGCAGACGGAACGCCTCTGGGAGGCAGCACGCTCAGGATGGTCTACACCATCCTCCACGGTGCCTTTGACCTCGCCGTAAAACGCGGTCACGTGGCGAGGAACCCCGTAGACCTTGTGGCTCCGCCGCAGGCCGACCGCCGGGAAGGAGTCGCCTTCACCCCCGAAGAGCTGCGCGCCATCCTGGACGCTGCCCGCGGGACCCTTATCTATCCGGCTGTTCTTCTGGCGGCTGCGACGGGTTGCCGGCGCGGGGAAGTCCTGGCTCTGCGCTGGGAGGACGTGGACCTGGAGGCGGGGCTGGTGAGGTTCACCCGCAGCGCATCCCCCGTGCCCGGAGCCGGCACGGTCGACAAAGCGCCGAAGACACGCAAGAGCGCGCGGGTGGTTCCGATCGGCAAGTGGGTCGTGCAGGAGCTTCACCGGGTGAAGGCGAAGCAGGCGCAGGACAGGCTCCTGCGCCCGGATGAGTATGACCCTTCCGGCTGGGTGGTGGCGAACGAGTCCGGCCGGCGGCCCCATCCGTCGGCTGTGACGCATGCGTTTGCCGGCCTGCTCCGCTCTGCAGGTATACAGCGCGGGAGTTTCCATTCCCTGCGCCACACGCAGGCGACACTGCTCCTGCAGCAGGGCCACAATATCGCTCTGGTGTCGCGCCGGCTGGGGCACGCCAGCATCGGCATCACCGCGGATATCTACGGCCACGTCGACCCCGCGGTGGACCGCGCGGCGGCGGACCTGGTCGGTGAGGCACTGGGTGGTTTGGCATAAAGTTGGCATAAATCCATCCCGGGCCGTGTCAACTGGTCGCAGTTTGAGCGTAAAAAAGCCCGCCAGCGGGGCGTTCTGGCGGGCTTATCTTAGAAGCATTAGTTCTAACAAACGCACCGCCCGTATTGCATTTGAGCGTGGTGCGAGATTGAATGCAACCGCCTCTTAATCTCCCCGGTGATGCAGGACAGCTAGCGTTTGCGATACACTGCGAACCGTGAAGGGGCAAATTGGCATAAAAATTGGCATAAATCCCGCCCCCACACCGGGGCGGTCATGCCGCTGAACAGCCGCCGGAAAGGGGCCCGCGGCGAACTCGAGTGGGCCGCCACTCTGCGCGCTCTCGGATTCCCGGCGGCCCGCAGGGGGCAGCAGCACAGGGGCGGGCCTGAGTCACCGGATGTTGCCGGGGGGATCCCCGGCACACACTGCGAGGTGAAGCGCGTCGAGCGCCTCAACCTCTATGACGCCATCGAGCAGGCTGTGCGCGATGCGGAAGGGCGCATTCCGTACGTCGCCCATCGCCGCAACCGCTCAGCCTGGCTCATCACCCTCCGGGCGGACGACATCACTGCCTTCGCGAAGGCGGTCTTGGAGGGTCTTTCTTGAAACCACACTTCGATACCATTGCCGCCGCCGTGCGTGCGGCGGTAGCCCGCGCCTTCCCTAAACACCCCCTGCTGGAAGACCTTCAGCAGGAAGCGGTGGTGGCCGCACTGGAACGCTACCGGAGCAGCGGCCTGGAGGGAGAGGACATCGCGCGGACGTGCATCGCCAGCGGCCTGAATGCCGCCCGGGACCTGCACCGCGCGGAGAAGCGCTCCCGTGAGTTCCAAATACCGGACACGCCGGGGGGCGAGCCGACGGTGCGGGTCAACGTCCGGTTGCCGGCCAGCATCTACCACGAGGCCGTGGAAGTGGCGAGGGAGCTGGGGGTGAGCCTCTCGCGCTTCCTTGCGGGCTGTGTGGCCTGGTTCCTGCGTTACCGGCCCTTATGTTGATCATCAACAGAACCATCATCTACACCGGAAGGCGCGCCCGGGATGTGCTCATTGGCGGAATCATGCGCGTCCGCCGGAAGCTGCGCGATGTGTGGGCCCGCTCGACGTCCATTCCGTGTTCGTTCCCTCCCAACGGTGGGGCGTGGGATCCCGACTCCCCTGCTTTCCTCGACTATCTGCACGCCAGCAGCAGCGGACTCTTGCATTGCCCGCTGACGCGGCGGAGTGTGGATGAACTCGAGCGGATACTTCTGAGCCTCATCGCGCTCGACCCCGAGTGTCCTAACCCGCCGCAGATCTGGTCAGGAGGTGAAAATGCCACCCAAACGAACCCCTAGTATGGCAGTGAAACTGGCCGAGGCGGCCCGGCTCGTGCAGTCTGGCACGCCCTACGCCGAGGCGGCCGCGCAGGTTGGTGTGGGGACTACCACACTGTGGCGTTACGTGACAGAGGAGGGGGGAGATTCTTACGCTCTCCTCGAACGTGAGTGCCGCACCATCCTCCAGAGGGCTTACAAGAGTGTCCAGGACCGCGGACTGGTCGGCGCGAAGTTCCCCTGCCGCCTCATCTTCCTCGATGACCTGCACATCCCCTTTACAGACTTCCGCGTCATCCGTGAGGTGCTGGAGCGGGAAGGGGAAGCGGATATCCTGGTCACGTTTGAAGTGATCAACTTCGACTCGTTCAGCCGCTTTGACCAGGAGTACCTCGGGGACCCGGGCCTGGAGGAGATCCTTGCCCTGGCGGTTCTCTCGAATCTCCGGAACGCTTTCAAGCGTGTCGTCTGCGGTACGTCCAACCACATGACGCGCCCGCAGAAGAGCATCATGCGAGGGTTCCGCCCTGAACAGCAGGAGTACATCCGGGACCGGTTGACCTCAGTGTTCGACGCCCTGCGGGAGCTGCGCATCGAACACGTCAACTCCTCTATCCTGCAGGTGGGTGACAGCGTCTTCGGACACTACGACCGGACCCTGTCCACGCCCGGGAAAACTGCAGAGAGACTGCGCGAACGCTGCCGGGCCATGCATGATATCGTCGGTGTGAGCAAGCACCCCGCCGGCGTCTTCACCGGGCACACGCACAGGGTGAGTCAAACACCCTCGGGCAGCGACTACAATTTCGAGGTCGGCTGCGCCACATACGCGCCGCCGTATTCACTGGAGCATGGTAAGTCCGGGGCACTGGCGGGCTTCCGGATGGCCGTCGGTTACGGGGTGGCCGAGTTCGACAGGGATGGCCGTATCAACTACGCCCATTCCCGCTCGGTCCCGCTGGGCTGGGCACGCCTGCCCGAGGAAGTGCGGTGACCTACGAGGAGTACGTGGAAGAGTTGATGAGGCGGCTTTTCCAGGCCCTCGCCCGCCCCGCCCCGGGCGAAGAGGAGCCCGCGTCAAGCCAGGAGGGGGAAGGGCAGTCGACTGAAAAAAAAGACAAAAAATTTTAGTGCAGGGGGTTTACAACGTCTCGCCGATGTGGTATATTATGCCTGGCACGGTTAGGTAGCCGCCGGTCAGGAAAGGCCCGGGGATCTGCAGTCACCCCGGGCGCTAATGGCCGGCAGCCGGGGAGGTACCGCAGGACCCCGGGCGGGAAACCCCGGCGGAGCAGAGGCCCGACCGCTGGCGCGGCGTTGGCCGCATGGGGTGCGGGGCCGTGTGGCATGCCAAAGCCTGAACGCGGCCCGCGAGTAAGGGCCCGGCTTTCAAGCCGGGCCCTTTTAAGACACAGAAGGGAGGCAAACGCGCATGACTTTCAAGAATGTAGAGTCTGCCCGGGGTGCACTCAGGTGCGTCCCCGGGAACAGGATCCATGATTTCTGGGGGATGCCACTGACGGGCGAGTCAGCCCCGGCGGTGGCGGCGGCCAAGATCCTGCACAAGCAGGCGCCGGGGCTTGCGGCAGCCAACCGGCTGCCGCAGCCCGGGGAGCTCCCCCGGCGCTTCCGCGTCCGCCCCTGGCATTTCGGCCGGGGGCCACGTAAGCGCGTGGCGCGTGCGGTTCTGGCCGTGCCGGGCGGCATGGCCGGATCGCTCTGGCGGAAGGAGCAGTATTGGCATTGGCCGTTAAACTCCCGGGGGGAGGTGTCCGAGCTGGCCCTCCTCCCCTTCGGGGGAAGGGTGGACCCGTTCCAGGACAGCCTTTGGCTGCCGGTGTCCCGCCGTTCCTTCGGTTGGGCGCTGGCGAATCCACAGATGCTGGCCGTGGCGTCAGGGGATCTCCTCTGGCGGGCGATAGTGATCCATTATCTCTGGCTGCTCTCTGGTCGGCCGCCCGGGCCGGCCAGAGGGGCCTAACGCTTAGACACGGGAGCGGAGCAAACCGCTCCCGTCTTTTAAGCCTGCAACACCGGTCCTCTGTTACCGCGGCGTCGGCCCGCGCAGTGCCTCCGCCAGCGCATCCCCCAGCGCCAGCCCGTAGGCCGGAGCCTCCATCAGTTGGCGGTCAGCGGAATTGGTGATAAACCCGGCCTCAATGAGAATCGCCGGGCGCCGGCGGTAGTTCTCCCGCAGCACGTACAAACGCCGGCGGGGGGTGCTCGTGTCAGACTTCACTCCCCGGCTCTTCACGGTTATCCGTTTCAGCAGCGCCTTCTCCCACCGCTCCGCCAGCGCCCGGCTGCGTGAGTCCGGTTTAGCCACAATCCACTCCA
>Ga0308411_10001198_pt1 | contig 17610 bp, 13 predicted proteins | sample HotsprottomLayer_2_FD_203530 | JGI IMG/M metagenome (GOLD analysis project Ga0308411, IMG submission 203530) | Hot spring phototrophic mat microbial communities from Octopus Spring, Yellowstone National Park, Wyoming, United States -... | ecosystem: Environmental > Aquatic > Thermal springs >...
GCAGAATTTATAAACTTGTACATGCTCTTTTTTATCAGCTTGTTTCTGTAGAATCTTAATAGCAGCGACCTAACAAAGTCAGCCTCTGAGTTATATTTATATATCACTCCCACATCAATACCGTGCTTACTTAGTAGAAGTTTAGCAGAATCATCAGTAAATAAGTGTTCAGGGAAGTTGCTGATATAGACGTACCCATTATCTAGCTTAAGACAAGGTGTATCTTCTATGCAAAAAATGCGAGCCCCTTTAATAGCAAAAGCTAAAGAAAGTATATAGAAGTGCATAAGAGTAATTGGTTTTATCTTTCTAGTAGCACCCACCTTCAAAAGACTAAAATCAGAATAATCTGGCATTTCATGTGAAACGCTTAGTATATCTCTTATACTATCTATTACAACTGCTCGAGCTTGATTAAACTTTATAGTTCTTCTAGACTTAAGCTTTATGTTCTCAAAATAATCTACTATACATTCCATGCTTTTTGTAATATATTCAAAAGTATGGGATTTATCAAGCTCCGAACCTTCAATCAACATGGATAAACCACTCCACAAGTTCACTATGTCTTCGTATAATATGCCCGTGCGATGCTTAAACAATCTCTCTACTACAGATATAGACTGCTTACTAGTTAGTATTCTTCTAAGTATTTTCCTTTGGACAGATTCGTCTATACTGTCATGTATGAGACCTAGAATTAATTGCACATGCTCCGATTCAGCAATCGCGTTCAATCTGTCTGTAACAATATCACGACAATCACTATCAGATAATAAATAAATCATAGCTATCAGCTCATCTAAGTCTTTATATTCCACCTTAATAATATCTCTTACCTTTTTTATTTCTGCCCAATTTAGCTCCTTAGATTTCATAAGTATATAAAATTATTCTTATTTCAAATCGACTTGGCTTGGCTCTATATCACTCCCCTCTTCGACAGAAGACGCTTTTAAATTTATCTGTACTACTTCGCCATCATCACCGTATAGTTTAAAGTAAAGTGTGTCGGGTTTGCCATCACCAGTTATGCTCCCCCTCGATCCTACTTCAGCTTCTACCACTTCGTTCCAATCATTTATATGACCACCATAGGATTTGATATTAACATCTGTAAATTGATCACTATTTATCACAATTGCATAACTAGAGTCATATGAGGCAATATCAGATACACTGCTGCTAGTAGGTGTATAAACGCTATCTCCCTGATACTGATACCATTCGCGCTCCTTAGAGTATTTAGGTTCTATGATATTGTCATTTACCACTTCATAGTATATTATAGGTTCTTGCAATTTATAGAAGTCTGCTGGGACTAGGTAACTCCCAACATCACGGTTATGGATTACAGGTGCAGCTACTTTGTATACTTGTTTTTCACTTTCGGTCGCGATAAGGTTTATAACATGCCCCAGAATGAAACTACTAAAAAGATTCAACCAACGAACTTGAGCCGCTTTCAAGACTTTTTCATCACCATCTTTAATAATAAACCTATAGTTACTAAACTTATATTTTGATGTATTATACTCACCATTTTTCAAACGTTTATAGATAATTCTGAACAGCTTCCAAACTCCTGACAATCTTTCCTCGATAAGGCGCCAACGTGACTCATGCTCAAACAATAAAGACTTATCAGCATAACTACCTATGAACACAACACGAACTATATTATCTTCTGTCCCAGCGTTTCCTAAAGACTTAGGGCAATTTTCATCATCTAACAACAAAATATAATCCAACTGGCCAGAAACACTTTTGCCCGGTATAGTAGCTAAAACAGTATCTGGGAAAACAGAAGATATAGAAGCCGGATAATAACCAGCCTTGAATAAATCGAACATAGCATCCATGAGGTCTTCCAATGAAATAGAATCATTTAAATCATTTAATAATAGATTCCAAAAACTTATAAACTTATCCTCAGCCTCTTTTGGACGCAATGGTCGCACACGCTCCTCCAGCCGCTTCCCAATCCTCTCGATAAAATCACGAAAACGACTAGGCTTGACTTCATTTACTTTAACTGCTCTCAATAATTCTTCTAAAACATCCAAGTCTTTACGTATTTCTGGGAATCTATTTAATAAATAAGAGTTTTTCGCATAATTCCAAAAACTTTCTATGGCCTTCTTCATATTATGACCTATATTTATATAGTCTATGCTTCTATAAAATAAAAGTATTAATATGAAAGTACTAAGACTTACTTTATACTTAGTATCTGAATTATCTGAAGTATCAGCCAGAAGGTATCCTAAATCTACTTGATATATTTTGTCGTCTTTTAGCAAACTCAGAGCTAAAGCAGAAGACTTGCCATATGAATCGTACAGAAGATCTAAAAATTCATCTTTTATCAAAATAGGATTGCGATTCTTAGGGTCAATATAACCGAAAACTAATAGCCTGACCAACTTAGTTAGGTTACATTTTTCAATTATTTGAACTTTACTTCCCAGGTAAGGATGACTAGTAAGATCAACTGCACTAAATTTAGTATAAACCCTGAATAGGTAGTCTTTGAGATCTAAGTTACTCATATAGTAAATATACGAAGATTTTCCATTTATCCCTAAGTGTGCTCATGCTAAGAGGTATGGGGACAGAGGTAGGCAGACTGCTCAACATCTCACAGTTGAGATTTCTGCCTGGTCGCAGGATAGCTTTTAAATAGCTCGTAAAGGCTACATTCATCTATCAGACCACGCCTTTCACAGCATCCTAATATTACAAGACCAATGTTATGTATATTAGTATATTTATTTAGATGTTGCTAGTATATGAAAAACTTAATGTTCGTGTGTCAAAATTTTTCAAAGTCATTCTTCCTAAAAATACAGACGAAGAAGCTAATTTTGAGTCTATCATAACAAATATTATTGATGATCAGATTGTCTATCAACTGCACGGTACTCTTGAGATGATTACATTCTACAAAAAAGCTAATCTAAATATGTACAACAGAGTCCAAAATACACAAGATTACATACTAAAAGAACGCTTAAAAGTCAACATAATACCAAAAAATGTAGTATACGCTTATAAAGGTCATGATTTTATTGTATATCTTGCTAATGAATTCATTTTTATAGTTTATTCAAAAAAAAATAGAAAAACAGGCAGTGCTTTGACTTGGCATATACTGATATACGATACTAAACGTAATATCTTAACACGATATCATGATTATGCATACAAATCTTATGGCGGCATTTATGGATTTTACTATTTGAGAAGCTGTAAGAAAGTGATTTTACCAGTTGGTACCCCAACCTTTTCAGGCGAAGTCTTCCACAAGAGTCATGATACACGTAGAGGCTTCGCCTTAGAATGCTTCTACATCATATATCTTAATCAACCTACAAATAATGGATATTCACGTAAAACTGAATATATCGGTTGGCATGTAAAAAAATATATAGAAAACAATTATTTACATAAATTTAACCGCGTAATGAGAATGTACATAGATTATAACATAGATATAAATAAGGGTGTTATTTATACGGTTTGCAAAATTATATGCAGCGTGAATGTTGAATATAAAGCATATGTTCTAGTTCTGGAATATGATCTATGTAATGAGAGTCATATCAAAAGTTTTGAAATAGAAGTGCCTACTCGGATAATTGAAGTACCTACTTCCGTAAGTGAGGAGCCAGTAAGCAGTGATAACATACTCCTATATCTATCTAACAAGCAACTTAGGAATAAAGGCATGCCGAAGTATTTGCCTATGCATATATCCAGCGATTTTTATGACTTCATGAGTAATAAACTTTTTCATTCCGAAATGATTTTTAGTTCTCACTCAAAGCCGTTAGTTAGGGACAGACATTTCAATCGGATAGCCACTGTTTTAGCAAAAATTGAATCTCTAAAAGTTGCATCTCATATACCATTACAAGAAGATATAATAACTATGCGTAACGGGCGTAATAATAAATTGCTGGCAGTATTAATCATGAACGATGTGGCAATTGTCAAATCAGAAAAATAAGTCTATATTAAACTGGACTTCTCAATTGTAGGAAGTTGAGCAGTCCGGACTAACAAAATTTATAATTAACATAAATCAGAAGATGGCGAACTGCTAAGCCTTTTGCGGTTGAGATTCTCGCATCTCCACATTACTAACCAAAGTGTATGTTGAATTGATTTAATACAAATATAATAGTATCTTTGTTCAGTATATTTATACATGATAGGCTTATTTGTCTTTGCGAACTGTTCAACCGTAAAATACCATTTAATTCACATCCTGTGTGGCTCTTAAATCTTAAAAAGGCAAAATCTATGCGTAGTTTTTTGCCATCTACGTTCCGTTTGGATAGTTGGAAGAGTGTAACTCCTTACATAAGAATCCTCATGAATGACAAATGGCGAGACCTCTCTGATTTTCAAAAGTGGCTCCAAAGACTCAACGAGCTGGAAACTGTTATAAAAGAAGAAGCTACATGGAAGCTTATCCGTTATCTACAAAATATGCAAGATGAGGATAACAGGTTGGCCTATGAGCATTACCTAAAGGAGATAAAACCACGTCTTTCTAAGGCTCTATACCATCTGTATAAGCGCTACTGGCATTCTCCTTGGCGTTCTACGCTTCCAAAGGAAAAGTTTCTCAACTTTAACCGCACTGTTTATAATTACATTTCACTTTATAATCCCCAAAATGTCGTATTAGAGGCGAAAGCTGAACTTTTAGCTAATGAATGTAATGAAATTATAGGAATGATAGCAGAAGAAACCGTAGAAGTAGACGGGGAAATTTTAACTTTGTCAGAAGCGAGTTCATTTCTAAATTCGCAAGATCGAGAAAAGAGAAGAGAAGTATGGGAGAAGATTTATGAGGTAGATGCTGCTTATCAAGATCGCTTAGATGATATTATGTCCGAACTTATATCTATCCGAACACAGATTGCTAAAAATACAGGATTTGATAATTATTATGACTATCGGTTTCAGCAGCTAGGACGCTTTGACTGGAGCGTGGATTTATGCCACAAGTTTCATCGTTTAGTTGAAAAAGTAGTTAAGCCCCTCTATGAGTGGTTACTTTCGTATCGTCGGCGCCGTTTAGGACTGAAGACTTTGTATCCATGGGATCTATACTTGGACGTAAACGATGCAGACAAACCATTAGAGCCATTCCAGAGAGAGGATGAACTTATAGAAAAAAGCTTAAAGCTTTTTGAACGCTTACATCCTAAGATAGGTGCTTACGTGCGCTACCTACGAGAGATCGGACACCTAGACCTTTCCTATCGGCCAGGGAAAACACCAACTAGTTACTGTCTCACTCTACCTGAAAGCGGCTTGCCATTCGTCCTCATGAATGCGATCGGTATTCATAGGGACGTAGTAGAATTTATTCACGAGGTAGGACATGCTGTGCATGTGCTTCAGTCCCGACATATACCATATCTACTTTTACGTGAATATCCCATGGAAGTAGCTGAACTAGCCTCTATAGGTCTGGAAATGATGGCATTGTATCATATGGATGTATTCTATCCCTCTCTGAGCGATCTCGGGCGCGTATGGTTCGAACAGATTTCTCAAATAATCACCAGCCTACCGTGGATCGCTACAGTGGATGCATTTCAAGAATGGCTTTACAAGAATCCTCGCCACACTCCCAAAGAGAGAAGAACCGAATGGATTAAGATTTATCGTCGCTTTCACGGAGACGAAGCTGTATGGCCAAAAGAGGCTTTAGGAATTTTATGGCAGCGGAAAATTCATATTTTTGATTCCCCTCTTTATTACATTGAGTATGGAATTGCACAGATAGGAGCTTTACAGTTATGGTACAACTACGACCGCCAGCCTCATGAAACTATGGAACGTTACCTGTACGCACTTTCGCTAGGCTACACCAAACGGGTTCCTGAGATATACAAAGCAGCTCGCGTACAATTCTGGTTTGATGCGCCACTTATGAAAAAACTTGCTCATTTTGTTATCAGTAAGCTTAAGGAAGCCTATATATGGATGTGGGATGACTCTTATTTATAATAGTCATTGCTTGATTAATTTGAATGAAGTGATAGAATGTTCAGCCACAGTTATGTCATCAATCATAAGCAAAAGGCCACCGATTAAAGGCTGCGCAATGATTTTGTCTTGCGTCTTATACGTAATGCCTGCCATGCAGACGCCAAGTATGTCAGACAAGGATGGAATGAGAGTAAAGATAATGCAATGTGTATCATCTAAAGGCATGATGCCAACTTTTAGCATTGCTTTCAACAGAATACAAGAATACAAGTCAAAAACACGCGAATGGCAAAATTTGGAAGACATGATAATGCAAGAATTAGCAAACTTCGGTATAATCCCACGAGGCGAATTAGAACAGTCCCTCTACTTGATAGCCTATACCCTTTCGCCTCGTATGGACGAGATATTGACAATTACGCGTTTGGAACCATCTGAATGGGATATTGATATGTTTTTAATGAATCCATCATTAGATTCGCTTATATCAGAAGCTGTACATGAAACATTTTGTAGGCTAGAGTTAATATTGAGCCAAGAAACAATGGGTTTGTAAGCGGATTACTAAACTTTTTCATTTGAGCAGTTCGCTCTTATCTTGAAATACACCATTTTGCGCTTTTCTTGCGCCTTCATTGCGGATTTTGCGCCTTTCTTCATATTCGCTAAGCTGATGGCTCTCTACGTATGACTTCTATTTTGTTATTTTGGATGAACAGACTTTTTGAGATTTTGTTTTGTATAATGGGTATGAAATCTGGATTAATCTCGTATCCTATCACATTTCTTTGGAGTTCAAGCGCAACTTTTGCTGTTGTTCCACTTCCTAAGAAAGGGTCTAATACCGTATCGTTTATGTAGGAATACATCTTTATGAGTCTTTTGGGCACTTCCTCTGGAAACATGGCTTGATGTTCTTTTTGCCGCACTCCTGAGATTCGCCAGTGCCCTGAGAAGTATTCCTTCCATTCTTCTTTAGTTAGTTTTGATTTTTCTTTTATTTCTTTCGCTACTTTTTCTGATTTGCCTGGTTTTTTGAATATTAATATGAATTCGTAATCTACTTCAATCATGCCATTTGGTGGGTATGGATATGAACCCATGACGGTAGCGCCTCCTGTAGGACTCATTGTGGTTTTCTTCTGCCAGATGATAGAACCCATGTAGTCAAAACCAATCTGTTCACATCGGACAATTACTTCTGCATGTAACGGGATTACTTTGTACCTTCCATAATCAGTAGCCCGTGCAAACTGATCGCCTATATTGATGCAAATTCGCCTTCCTGGTCTTAATACGCGATAGCACTCTGAAAATACTTTATATAGATCATCCAAATACTCTTTTAGTGTCTGGTTATATCCAATTTGTCGTTCCGAGCCGTAGTCTTTTAAGTTCCAGTATGGCGGAGATGTAACGATAAGGTCTATGCTTGAATCCTTCACTTCTTTCATTTCACGACTATCGCCATTGATAATCCTGGTCACACAAACTATATAAAACTGTACATATTTAGTGCATTCGTCCCCTGACCAAGTAGGGAGGGACTAGCCCGTTTCGCCGCTCCTACCCAATCCCTTAAGAGGATTACCCTCTTCAAGGGAGAGAAGTCTCTGAAACTCTCAAGGCAGGAGAAGGCGAGGGCTACGGAGAGAACTTGCCAGCTTTTTTGTAGGGTTTGCGCCCTACCCCTCATCGGTTTCAGCTCACGATTGACCGCTTGTTGGGCAGCTGACTCACTCTCCCCGCTTCCCCGAAAGTGTATAAGTAACAAGTCTAATTCTTTTCGTGTTTTCCAAAGAACACTTTTTAGCCTGTTTCGTTTGTACTCGTTTTTCTCTTCGCGTATTTCATGTTTGAGTTTGGCAATCTTGCCTTTAATCTTTGCGATTGTGTAAGACAAAAAGTCTGCATCTTTCAGGAGCCCTCTGTAGTTTTCGGGCAGGCGTTCTTTGAAACCTAGTCCTCTCCGGGCTATTACATAAGCACCCGCAGTATCCTTGTCTATGTTGTAAAGTGGTGCGTACTTAAGCTTGCCAATGATTGACGTGTAAGCTGGATTGACTTTGATGACTTGAATCCCATTTCGCCTCGCTACAATCTCAATCTTTTGTAGCAAGCCTTTGTACACCCACTTTTGTAGTTTCTGTCTTAGCTTAGGCAGCCCATCACCTCTCTTACCTTTTGGGAGCTTTTCCAAATTCTCCACAACGATCGCTTTTCTTTCTCTTTTAGCGATTTCCACTACCTGATGAGCAACTTGCCAGCTTAGGTACTCTCTTTTTTCTGAACTGCCCTCTAATAGCTTGTCTAAACTGATTCGCTCATACTTCTCTAAGTTACCATCCTTTGTCGTATGAACTATCGCTAAGTGAAAAGGGTAAGCGTTGATGTCAATCCCCATGACACCATTGTCTTTTGTGATGGTCACTTCGGGGAAAGTCTCTTCTTTACTGAACTGTGCGTAGATTTTCCCGTTTCTTAGCTTGAGTCGTACTGCGTATGGGAACCACTCACCTGTTTTCTCGGCGTGCTCTATGTCACTGATGAAGCCTGTCCACTTGTCTGTTTTTCTTTTCGCTGAACGAATCACACTCGCCCACACATACTCGCCGTTACCTAGATTAATCCGCAGATGCCATTGATTGTTCAGATTGACAAGTCTGAGGTTTAGATTGCCCTCTTTTGATTTTTCCCCTCTTGAATACAAAACGCCATATCTTCTTTCCTCCCATTTTTGTCTTAGTTCGTCTCCTCTCTTACCTGCTAAGTGTTTTTTCTTCAGCTTTTCAAACAATTCTCTTGAACCAAACACAATCTTTTTAGGATTCTGTCCTCTTTCTACACAAGATTCCAGAGCTTGTTGTGCCAGAAGTATCGCACCGTCCGAATACCGGGCGTTTATTCCATACTTTCGGGATAGTGGTTTTTTCAGCTCTTTTCTTTTTGCTCCCTCCATTAGTCTTTTATAGGCAAACCTGACCATTGAAGAAAACTTACGCATGAGGGTTAATATCCGTCCTTTATCCTCATCTCTGTCAAATGCTAATAAACACTCTACTGTTACGAAGTTGCTTTCACTTTTCTTTTCTGTCGGCATTTTTAGAACCTCTTTGTTCATAGATTCTGTCTACCCCTATTGACTACAACTATCTCCATCTCAAAACTATCGAAACCCTTTTACATTCTTTTACACTTAGAAGCTTCATAGCCATACTATGTTATAAATGTACCAATTTGTACAGAAATTAGCAACTGTTTCTAGCCTCCTCTTGCTTGTTTTCCGACATACCAAACAATCTTTCTATATCCTCTACTCTGTATCTTCTTATTCCACCTGGTGTTCTCAAAGGTTTTATCAACCCTTTTTTTTCGTATTTTATTAGCGTTGCTCTGCTCAATCCATATATCTCCTTACACTCCTTTGTACTCAAAAGTTTCTTGGTCATATTATGTTATAAATATACAAATTTAGACAAAAATTTACATCCGTCCGTATCCACATTCTCTTTACATCAGGGGCTAGAAAGGATAGTCCCTCTGGTAATCGAAAATGACTGATGAAAATTCAAAAAATAGGCACATGTTCTTCTCTATGATATTCGTTCCAACTTACTAACGTCAATCTTCCTCATATTTTCAAAAGGCTGTATCATTACATCCAATCTCATTGCTATTAAGAGGCGTAAGTTTTGGCATTCTATTAGAAATATTTTGCTTGTGTTTTTTATTTCCTCTGACTTTATCAACTTATTAGCACTTTCTACGCATTCCTGATTGTTGTCTAACAAACTTCTCACATGCTCCCTTAATTCCTTGAATTTTTTAAATTTCTTTGTTTCTTTCACCAAATTATTACTATCCAAGATACCGATGTAGAAAATTTCTCTGAAACTGCGGTCGTAATCTCCATGTCGGTTATTTTCGTGTTTTTTAGCCATGTTATGAAGTTTTATCGAAATAAAAATGTTTATTTTTGTATATTTAGGATGTGATGGTTTTAGATTTGGTACAGTTCTTAGCGCAGCCTTCATACGGTAAGGTTATAGTGCCGCATACGCCGTATGATTTAGATGGCGTGTGCAGTGCCTATGCATTAGGGAAGGTTTTAGCTAGTTACGGGCACGAGGTCAAAGTCTGGCTGCCTCATAAGCCATCGGTCAGCTTCATGCAAGTTATAAATGCAGTAACATCTACTACAGAACATCCTTTATTTCATGTGGGATATACAATTGACGAGCAGGAAGCATATAACCAACCCATAATTAGTAACATAGCATCTGATTTATTAAACAATTACAAAGTAATCATGGTTGATAAAAATGCTCCTGACAAGCTATTTCCCGACGATGACGAACTTCGGGATGCGTTTATAAGGACGTTAGAGCATTTTGGAAAGCGGGGATACCTAGTAGTTATAGACCATCACGAAGTTGATAACAAATATGAAGGGGTTTTGTATTACGCGAAAGAACAATACTGCGCTAATTCCTTCTGGATGTTTGAAGTAATAACCACATTCTTAGAGAATATAAATGGCAGTCCTAACGTGGACTGTTCTATATTTTCTTTATTGGCTGCTGGCATATTGTCAGATACGTTATTACTCCGTTCCTGTGATCTTAGTGCAGACGAATACAAGAATCTATACAAGTTGTCGTACTATTTAGAAAGATGTGAAGATTGCTTAGGTAGGATAATGGATATCGTATCTAGTTATCATAAAAATAGCTTTTACTACGATCTGTACGAGTTAGCTAGACGCAAGGTTTATACTAACAGTTTAGTACCTGACTTGCTATTTGTGGTGTTATCCTATGCTGACTTATGGGCTATTTTTGAAGCGTATAGTGTTGAGAGTATTTTACACTACGTAGGTAGCTTAGCGGTAGACCTACTTAGCGAGTTTGGCAAATACAAAGCTGTATGCATGCTGTTTGAAGATATACGGAAAGGTAGTATTTTCGTCGCGCTTAATGCTAAGAAACATATAGACTTAACACTACTTCGTCGTAGTTTGGGAGCTATGGGGCGTAAAAACTATTGCACTTTCTATCATTCAGGTAGTTTAGACGATATTGTCGGGCATATGGTCAGTACATGGCGCTCGTACAACTTCTCATACAATAACATATGACAAACTATCACGATATAAACGATAATATAGAAAGCTTAGCAGGTAACAACCTACATAGAGGTAATGAAATCATACCAGTAGTATTAGATGCACTCACAAGTGATGTAACGGATATAGACTTGTTTGACTACGATTATATGTGGGCTGATTCTCTATTGTCTTTAGTACACATGGAGTGGCATTCGATGCCCGAGGTTAATGATGCGCATCCTACTGTTGAGCTAACTTTTACTCATCCTTACATGCCTACGCCGAGCGGATGGGCTATACTTGACCGCCTACAAACTAGACCAGCTATCATTCACAATGTCCTGCTGGAAGTCACGGTAGCTAAATACTCTACGGGTGCAACGGTTATAATAGATCAAAGTACAGGCTCACTTGGATACGAAGATATAGAAACATTTTACATCTATATCCCAACCGACGGTTACTATCACCACACAAGTCAAAAACTAAATCCAATGATTTTCTATTTAAATCGTGAATTGTACTATGGGTTAAAAGTCTGTATCGCTACTCTGCCTAAGGAAATAAGTATAGATTGGTCAAGTTTCAGAAATCCATACGGCTTATCAAACAATTCTCTGTTTATTCATTCTTTAAGGCATGCGTATAATGAAAAGTTGTTTATAAGAAAGATTAGGATTATACACACAAAATCTTTTATTGCTGGTATACAACCTATTAGGTTGAATAGAGATTTTTGGGGAAAGTCTGACGATTTAACCGTGGCGGCTATAAGGAGATTTTATGGCATGTTATTTAGAACTTCTAAAAGTTTTGATTTAAAGGTTAATTTGAATAATCAAAATAATCAGCGGTATATTCATATATGTCGTTATGAGCCTGTCTAGTTATTTTGGGACAGCACAACTATCCAAAGGCTATGCAGTCCACAATGCAAGAAAAATGCTTGTAAAAAATTTTACTATTGGATTCAAACCCTAACAACTGGCATACCACGCACCAAATTCAAATCAGCCAAGATGAAACTATAAGCCCTATTACAATAAAACCTTTTGTGTATATCACTAGTCTTTACAAGTGTCCTTTTAGCAAAATCTGGACAATCGTACATAATAACTATTATATTACCCATATTCCAACTCCAATCAATTTTCATATTGTAATTAATGCCCTGACTTACTATCTTTTTGCTTCCTCTATTGTAACTAAGATCCATAAAAGTATTGTTGTCATCATAATAAACATCCAAATTTTTCACGATATTTTTTCTTAATCTATATAGATGCCACTTAAATAAAGAATTGATTCCTTTGTTCACTCTTGCCAAAGTATTTACTGCGTATGCCAAAACATAAATTGACTTATCAAATGTAAGTCCTATCAACTTAAAATCTAGTTGTTTTTCCAATGAGCTAACAAATAAACCCATATATTCCGTTCCGTATAGTTTATATCTAGCCATAATATAAATTTTGCCTAATTTGTCGTCTATATGATACCATAAAAGATTAACATCATCTTCGTATGATCTATTTTTTGCTTTTTTTGATTTATTTTTCGAAGTAATTAAATTTTCAAATAGCTTGTGAAATTTATTAATTGCATTTACTATTAATTTCTTCAAATTGAATATACTGCCTAATTCTTTTATATCTCTATAAAATTCATCTGTGCATTCAGAAGTATTTTCTGCTTTAAGTACCTCTTCCATTTTTTCCACTTCTATAAAAAATAAACATTCCAGATTGTTTGATAAGAATATTAATCTATTCTTTACAGCATTGTGGTAGTAATTATAGATCGCTATACCTGCAGTATCATACCAAGTAAAATCGTCTATCTCCCATATCCCTATTGACCGACTCTCCGAATGTAGTACTATTAATTTTACGTTACGATATCCGCCAGCTGTGACTATAATAAGATATTGTGCGCAAGTATAAATTGCTGCATATGCCTCAAAGGTGTTTGAAAAATCATGCTTGCCAGGGATTCTAACCCCTTCGTTATTATGTACTATGTAGAGACAATGATCTTTGTATATAACACTACTTGTGTAAGTATTAACTAATTTTGTATTTATTATATACTCTCTTGATGCAAGACATAATGAACTTGTTCGATCGTCACGCAAAACACCATCAGCGGAGTCTTTGGGAGCTTTTTTAGACTTAAAAAACTGAAATCTGGCGTACTCAATACACATATAAAAATGAATAATGTTATCTTTTAATGACATTTTAATACCCAATTTCCTTATTTTATACTTATATTTTGTGCCTAATAAAGTAAAATCAAGTCTTAACTCAATCTCTTTTATATCATTTAATTTGGTCATTTTATGTCCAATATCTTCGTTGTACCTAATATGTGATACTTTACATTCCATTAATAGTAAGTTATTCATATCGATTTTTATGTCCTTAAACATATCAATATCAAATTCTCGTCTTAATGAACTTAACAACAAAGGCATTATATGTTCTGGAACACTCCAACTTATAAAGTCGTATTTTTTATTTGACAAATCAAACAGATGCAGAATAATTTCATGGTTAGTAACTTGCAAGATAGGAAATATGGCATCTGCTATAGGATACAAGTACTTTAGTAACACATTATTGTCTTCGCTAGCTATAAAAAGATTCTCACCTGTTTTCACATCAATTAGCGCTAGACAATTTTTTTGATTCCCGTAGTCTACCCCGTCTGAAATAATATACCATTGGCCTTCATCTGTTTTGATTAGTAAGTTTTCTGAACTATTAATACTATGACTTAGATTATTAAATTCAATTAGTTCATAATCACTTAGATAAGGTTTAAATCGAAAAAACCGAGGTGTACCATATAATTTTCTATGGTAAAATATCACATTTTTCTTCATGTGAAAATAGGTTGTAATGTCGTTTTTGCTTATACCGTAGATTAAGTTATATATACCACCATGATTTACCATCTTAGTTTTAGAAAAATCTATTGTGCCTTCTATATAAGGTAGCTTCACATGATAAGCAATTTTGGCACCAATTGTCTTATTAGGTCGTAGACTTAAAAACACATAAAATATACTGAGATTTAAAGTTAACTACAACGGAGCGCTAACTTGTTACATTTGAGCTTCCTGTTTCGGTGTCACCATTTGCCTAAAGGGCAGGTTGCCTCTGGGAGACGAAGTTTCAGTCGCAAGTTACAACCACAGATTCCACAGCATTCGCCGACAATAAGGCCACACTTCATAGACCACTTAGTCCGATGTGGGCATATCCTACAAGTTCTATATCTAAGGTCATACAGCATCTTACTAGGAGTAGGCCGTGCCAAATAATAGGTATGGTCAAGAATGTACAACCAAAGTGCTCGTAGTATGTCACCCCTATTTTTCCAAGCAGTCTTCAAGATTTTTAGCCAGCGCATGTAAGCAAATATATAAAAATATAATATAAGTCAAGATAGCTATTTGCAGATTGCTCAACACTGATAAGCGGACTACTCAACCACAAAAGGCTGAGCAGTCCGTAATTGAAAATTACAAGAATTCGCAACATTCTAAAAGGTTATTACTATGTGCGAAAATCAATGCTAAGACAAATCAAAATTTAATACTAACCTTTCACTTTCTGACATTGCTGTCTCGGACCATCCATTTTTGTTTAAATCTATCAGCTCTTTTACGTCTACATGATTGATAATAACATATGCTGCAATGGATCTATACCAAAAGTTTTGACTGTACTCAATCGGTAATACACCCAAGTACTTCATATTTTCGTGCATTTCTCTCACGGTCCAATATTGTATTTCTATTTCTAAATTCCTTAAACTAACCTCTAATAGCTTAATTGGATAAGTTAGCTCTTTTCTACTGAGTATGTCATAAACATCACGCTTTAATGATGAGTCGTGGGATCCACTAGACATTTGTTCTAATATTTTGTTTTTTAATTTTGGTAATTTAAGCATATTAAGCGACATTCTAACTGCTTCTTCTATAAGTATTTCATTTTTTTCGGCTATTTTGGCATTCCACGATGAATGATTGATCTCTATAAACTGTTCCATTTTAGGTAATATAAGGTAAGCTGAAAGATATTGATACCATATAGTATCGTCATAACTTTCTGGTAATACCTGTAAATCATTCAGCATTTCATGTATTTGTATCATTTCCCAGTAATGCAGTTTAATACCTGTTCCTAATTTTTTTAGTTGGAAATTCCTAAGGTTAACATCAAGTAAATTAAGTGGGTAAACGAGTTCTTCTGTATGGATTGCTTTCTCTAATTGCTCCTTGAGATTGAAGTTCAAAAAGTTCTCCCAGTGACTCATATTTTGTTTAACTATCTAAAAATTGACTTTATGCCTAGCCATGATTTAAAATCTAGCACTAATTCATCATTCCTCTTCTTAACCCAGTCATTCCATCCCTTTTGGTTCAACTCTATGAGTTTATCTACATCTAAGTAAGTAGCAATAATATAAGCCGCAATATATCTATACCAAAGATTGTAATCATACTCAGCAGGTAATATGCACGAACACTTCAAAAATTCATGCATTTGCATGATGGTCAAATATTGTATCTTAATCCCCATTTTTCTTAAGCCGATTTCCAATAAATTAACCGAATAAGATAGTTCTTTTCTACTGAGCACAGTGTTAAACAGCTCTTTAAAGGGCGAATTGGAGGATTGACTTGTGGCAGGTTTTTCTACTTTATTGATCAAGGTTTGTGAATCAAGCATTCTAAGTGAAGTCCTAACCGCTTCCTTTATAATCATGTCATTTTCAAATTCTACTTCGACATCCCATACAGATCGGTTAATCTCTATAAGTTCTTCCATTTTAGGTAATATAAGATAAGCCGAAATATATTGATACCACATATTATCTTCTAGTTTTTCTGGAAATACTTTAGAATCATCCAACAATTCATGAATTTGTATTATATTCCAGTAATGCATTTTAGCGCCTAAATGCTTAAAATCAAAATTCCTGATTCTAAAATCAACTAATCTAACTGGATACGCAAGTTCCTCAGTGTTTATCAATTTCTCTATCTGTTCCCTAAGATTGGTGCCCGAAAAGTTTTCCCCGTATTCCATATTTTAAGTACTAACAATCGAAAGCTACAATCAGGAGTTGCTTTATATCCAAAGCAGATTTTACAACCTTTTGCAGCGGATTTTACAACCTTTTGCAGTTGATTTTAATATTCCTGCTTATATGGGCAAACGAAGTTTCTGATCTACATTTAGTATATTTAAGTGTGATTTTGGATTTTAGTAACAAAACGCCAATTAGATGCAAAGTAGCCAAGTATATCCGATTGCCTAAGGTGCATAGAATAAGATACAAAAGTGATTACTGTTCATTTACAGCAAAAGCTAATGAACATTCAGAACTATGTATATATGAGTATGGCACCGATAGGACAATATTTTCCATAACAGGCGATATTATTAGGTTCATTAACCAGTCAATTGAAGAATATCGCGACACTAACCTTATTACACTATTTGACCGTAAAAATAACACATATAATCTTATAGGTATAAACGGTCAAAAACATAAAGAAGATCCTAAAATGTTTATCAAAGCACCTAACGGTGATCTATATTGTATTTTTGATTATAGCTCATTTGTGGGACTTGACAGTAAATTCAGGGTATTCATCATAAATAATCTAACAAAAGGGAAAGTATTGTTCAGTTACATAGATAAAAGGAAATATAAATCATACTGGGACGATGACTTAGACTTAAAACTATTCCCCACTTTTACATACACCAGCCCTTTGTACAACTCTTTTATTATAATAGTACGAACTGATACTCATAATGCACTTGAGACAAGTTCTATATATTTGGTTGATCTGGTAGAAGCAAAAGTAGAAGAAACCCTGTATGATTTAAAAGGCTATATAAAAAGTCACATTGATGATTTTGTCGATGGAATGAGAGGACATCCTAATATAGTTTTTACAGACGCTAGTAATTTTCGAGAGCCTCGCATAAAAATTTATCGCCTTCAACCTCCCGATTCGCTCGTAGCCGGCTGGGGAGAGATATCAGATGACTGCAAGCTTATAAAATATCAAAAGGAAATACCAATTTACAGTGAGTGCGAATCCACACTTTGGCTATACCTGAAAACTATTACATATCTAAGATACAAACATGAACAAAAAGAATGGAAAGAAGAACTAGCATGTGCTGTTAATATACATTTCTCAGTTTATGTGAAAGATAACGAGCTAAATATTTTATTAACCTGTAAGAGAATAAAAATAAGTGTATTTGGCTATAATTACAATAAGTCAAAAGATGATATTTTGTTGCACAAAAAATATCCAATACAAGGTAAATACAACATAGATGAATCTCAACTATACTCCATAACCACAATTACTAGCGATTATTTAATTAGAGATGGTTCTCTTCACAAGTTAGTTGACAATCAATACAAGCCGATATATAAGTTTGAGG
>Ga0308411_10001199_pt1 | contig 17610 bp, 13 predicted proteins | sample HotsprottomLayer_2_FD_203530 | JGI IMG/M metagenome (GOLD analysis project Ga0308411, IMG submission 203530) | Hot spring phototrophic mat microbial communities from Octopus Spring, Yellowstone National Park, Wyoming, United States -... | ecosystem: Environmental > Aquatic > Thermal springs >...
CAGCACTTGCTCAACAAGGAAGGCCAACTGGTGTTCGACACCAGCGACGAGATCACAGCTGGCGCATTGGTTTGCCGGGATGGAGAGATTGTCCAGCCGCAGGTGCGTCAGATTCTCGGTTTGCCGCCGTTGCCAGTCGTCGCGCCTAGCCCTGTTGCCGACGTACCAGCAGCAGCAACGAACTGAGTTGCTCAGATACAACCCCAGAGAGTACTCGCTCTCTGTTGTCCGTACCGTCGCCCTGATTACGAGACTTCTTCATGCACGATCTGTCCAAGGCACCCGATCTGGCCACGGGTCTGTTCGTCTTCCTCCTGGCGACCCTGCTGGGACTGGAAGTTGTTCGCCGTGTGTCTCCGCTGTTACATACTCCGTTGATGTCACTCACCAACGCCATCTCGGCCATCGCCGTCATCGTAGCCATCGAACTGTCTGGCGGGCCATCTACCATCGGTATCGTGCTGGGAACGCTCGCTCTCATCGCGGCCATGACCAACGTACTGGGCGGTTTCCTCATCACCGATCGCATGCTCAAGATGTTCAAGTCGCGGGAGGCCCGGAAGTGATTCTGCTTGCATCTTCCGAGGTAGCCCAACAGGAACTCGGATTTGGCTTTTTTGCTTCGCTGGCGGCAGCCGGCCTGTTCGTCTACTCGCTGAAGTGGCTCAGTCATCCCAGCACCGCCCGTCGTGGCGTGTTGGCGGGTGAAATCGGCATGGCACTGGCCATTCTCGCAGCCTTGCTCACGGTCTGGAACATGCCCAACGGCAGCGGTTTCGGCTGGATTCTCATCGGCACTTTGCTGGGTGCGGCAGCAGGCATCCCAATGGCCGTGTTCATGCCCATGACGGCCGTTCCCCAGCGAACCGCTCTGTCGCACGCCTTTGGTGCCCTCGCGGCTGCATTGGTCGGCATGGCTCACTACTACATCCACTACTTCGTCATCTTCCCCGATCCTGATCACGTCAGTTACGGCAAGGATGCCCACCCCTTGACGATGGCTTTCTTGTGCTTCGAGGTGTTGCTGGGTGCCTTGACCTTCACCGGGTCGCTAATGGCCTTCGGCAAGTTGCAGGAGTTGATCCCCACCCGGCCGATCACCTATCCTTACCAGAACTTCTTCAACCTCGCCTTGCTCGGCGTGGCTCTGCTCATCGGCGTTCTGCTGGTGATCTATCCCGGTCAGACCTGGCTGTTTCCGATCTTCGTGATCCTGGCGTTGATCTTCGGCGTGCTGCTCATCATCCCCATCGGCGGAGCCGACATGCCTACGGTCATCTCGCTGCTCAACTCGTATGCCGGTCTGTCGGCGAGCATGATGGGCTTCGTCCTCGACATGCCCTTGCTCATCGTCGCAGGCGCACTCGATGGCTCATCGGGTCTGATCCTGTCGATCATCATGTGCAAGGCCATGAATCGCTCGTTCCTCAACGTGCTGTTCGGAGCCTTCGGTCAGGTGCAAGAATCGTCTGCTCAGACCACGCAGAAGCAGGTCAAAGCCAGCAGCACCGAGGAAGCGGCCATGCTGTTGGAATCGGCACGCAGCGTCGTGGTGGTGCCGGGCTATGGCATGGCAGTGGCCCAGGCCCAGCACGCGGTTCGCGAACTGTACGATGCTCTGTCGAAACTGGGAGTCGATGTCAAGTTCGCCATCCACCCCGTCGCCGGTCGTATGCCTGGTCACATGAACGTGCTGCTCGCCGAGGCCGAGATCCCCTACGACCGATTGGTGGAGATGGATGACATCAATCCGGAGTTTCCCCAGGTGGACGTGGTGCTGATTATTGGAGCCAACGACGTGGTCAATCCTGCCGCCCGACACGACAAGAGCAGTCCGATCTTCGGCATGCCCATTCTCGACGTGGATCGGGCACAAACCGTCCTGGTCATCAAGCGTAGCATGAAGCCGGGCTTCGCCGGCGTGGAGAACGAATTGTTCTACCTCGACAAGACGAGCATGCTCTTTGGCGATGCCAAGGCAGTCGTAGCTCATCTGGTCAAGGAACTCAAGGAAGCGTAACCCGCTCCCATTCGCTCTCGTCGTGGCCGATTCCGGCTTGGGAAACATACCGAGCCGGAATCGGCAACCACATCGGCAGGTATCTCCTTTATCTCTGGCAAACTTCGTGGGATGTATCGGCTGTAGCGATCGCACTTGGCTGCGTCAGCATTCGATGCTTCGCCGCCCCATTCCCTCTCTTGCCCAGCCACTCTACTCCCTTTTATCCTGTCATCTGTTGCACCAACGATAGCAGGCAGGTTGAGTACAAATTCGCTCTTCGGCAACCTTTCTCGCTGTCCCCCCTTTCGAGGAGTGTTCGATGTACACCTTGGTTGCCGAGCAACTCTCCCGATCGTTCGGGCAAGGATCGGCTCGCACAACGGTCTTGCATGAGGTGTCGCTGTCCATTCGAGCGGGAGAGTTCGCCCTGCTCATGGGGCCGTCCGGCAGTGGCAAATCCACCCTGCTCGCCCTGCTCTCGGGACTGGCCCGGCCCGATCACGGACGAGTGCTGGCCATGCAGCAGGATCTCTGGGAACTCGACGACCTGCAACGCGAGCGATTTCGGCTGCAACACTGTGGGTTCATCTTTCAGGGGTACAATCTGTTCCCGGCTCTGACGGCCCGCCAGCAACTGGAGATGGTACTTCGCTGGACGGAGCCGATTTCCCTACGCGAGGCTCGGCTTCGCACTCAGAAAATGTTGGAAGACCTCGGGCTGGGCGACAAAGGCGGACTTCGGCCCAGTCAACTCTCTGGTGGCGAACGCCAGCGTGTGGCCATCGCTCGCGCCTTGCTCAAGCGACCGCAGTTTTGCTTCGCCGACGAACCAACCGCCGCTCTAGACTGGACAACGGGTCGGCATGTGGCCGAACTCCTGCGTAACTTAGCACGACGCAACGGAACCTTACTGTTCGTCGTTGCCCACGATCCGCGTCTGACTGAGTTTGCCGATCGCGTGTTTCACATCGACGGCGGCCATCTCGTTGAGGCCTGATCCGCCAAGGGGCGATCTCTGCCGGTCGGTTGTGGACAGAACCAACCGATCGGCAGAGACGGTTTACTTCTCGGGGTTCTGGGGCGAGGGATCGAGGTTCTCAAATGGAGGTAGCGACGGCATGGGAGGCAATTGTGGCCGACTGGCCTGCCCTGGCCCGAAGGGAATCGAGGGCAATTCAGGGCTGGGTGAGGAATTCGGCAACAACCAACTGCACAGCAACAACAGCCCTAAAGCAGCAGCCAGAGACAAGGTACTGACAGCGAGGAGCGGTCTGCGTCGTGGCAAGGGGAGCCGAGCCGAAGGGATGGTGCCTTGAGTTGGCACTCGGAAGGCTGGCCAGGGAGAGGGCATTTCGCGACGGTAGAAGTCGCGCAATAGCTGATCCAGGCCAGCGTTGTTCAACTCGGATGGGTTGGCGGGATGGTTCATGATCTCATGTCTCCTGTTCGCCGGAGTCGCAGAGGATGCCCAAGAAGGCTTTTTTTCAGGGAGCCTCGATCCCGCGAGCCTTGAGGCGTTCGGCGAGGCGTTGACGCGCACGGCTTAAACGCATGTGGACAGCTGTAGCATTGATGCCGAGTATCTCCACCAGAGCAGGGGTATCGTGATCCAAGGCATAACGCAATGTCAGGATCTCACGGTCGGCCTGGGACATTTCTTGAAGCACAGCACGCAACTGAGCATGGGTTTCCTGGCGTGCCAGTTGTTCCAGGGGGTCGTCGTGCCGAGCCGTCAACCCGTTCATGGTTTGTTGGGTCTGAGTGCCATGACGGTGGAAGGCACTTTTAGCCTGATCCTCACACAGATTGCGGGCCACTCGCAACAGCCAAGCACGAGGATTACCGATGACCTCCCCTTCTTCGCGTTTTTTCCACAGTCGCAGAAAGGCCTCCTGGGTGATATCCAGAGCCAGGTCGGCATTCATCCACCGCGCATAGCACATCGCCCAGACTTCACGACTGTGTCGCTCATAGAGAGTCTCGAAGTCTACTGACTCACAGTCCGCCGACAATTCGGCACCCGGCGGCATCTGTTCCAGTTTTGGCAATGGCACGCTCATGGTTTCCCTATTGTACCGCTCGGCGGTTCAGCCATGAGCCGATTCTCTCGACTTCTTCAAGACGAATCGCCCTCGGAGAACTAACAGGGCTGGGAGATTCGTCGCTCAACGGGCGATTCAACGGCCCCAGCGGAACACTTCTCGTACCTGGGGATTGACCACTTTCTCGGCCGGCCATTCTCCCCTGTAGAGCGACACGACGGCCTCAGCGGCGGACAGGGCCATATCATCTCGCGACCGCAAATCGACTCCAGCGGCGTGCGGAGTGAGGACGACATTGTCCAGTTTCAGCAACGGATGATCGCCCGGCGGTTCCTGCTCAAAAACATCCAGCCCCGCGCCGGCAATTCGTCGCTCCTTGAGGGCCGCCAGCAAAGCCGACTCATCGACCACAGCTCCGCGTGAGGTGTTGATGAGGTAGGCGGTTGGCTTCATCAATCCTAGGGCACGGGCATCGATCATTCGGGCGGTTTGCGGCGAAGCGGGCAGGTGTAGCGATACGAAGTCGGCCTGACGCAACAGTGTATCCAGATCCACCAGCGGCACCTGATGAGCATCGGCCCAGGCGGTATCGGGGTAAGGATCGTAGGCAATCACCTTCATCTCAAACGCTTGGGCACGCGGCACCATCGCCTTGCCGATGCGGCCTAGGCCGACCAGTCCGAGAGTTTGACCGCGGATCGGAATGTTGGTGCCGCGAGGCCAGCCGCCGGCCGCTACACTGTTGTGCTGCGCGATCAGATTCTTCACCAAAGCGAGCATCAGACAGAAAGTGTGTTCCGCCACCGAGCCCTGGTTGGTTCCTGGCGTGATCGTGACGACAACTCCGTGGCGAGTGGCGGCTTCGCAATCGACGGCATCGTAGCCGACTCCTACTCGGGCGATGACCTTCAATTGCGGATTCGCTGCCAACACTCGAGCGGTGTACGGCTCGGAACCGGCGAGCGAGGCTTCGATACCAGGCAGAACCTCAAGTAACTGGGTCTCGTTGAGTTGGGCCGATTTGCCGTGGTAGACCAATTCGAATCCGGCTTGTCGCAACGTATCGACGAATTGAGATTGAATGCCGGCCAGGGTGGTGGGTGCGATCAGGACTTTTGGCATGACTCGTTCCGGTGCAGGAGATATAGATAGCCTCGCTGCTCTCATCCTATCGACCCGGCAAGAAAGGCCAGCAAGCCCGATCCAAAAACGGATCGGGCTGCCCGATTATTCTTGGTGCAGCCGGGCCTCAACGCGAAGCGTTGCCCTCGATCAAAACCGTGATAGGCGTTTCCTGCATGGTCGTGCGAATCTTCACTTCGCGTCGGAAGGCACCGGCATTGTCCAGCTTGCACTTGAAGGTCAGGAAGTGAACGGTTTCTTCCATCGCCGGAAGAGCGCCCTCAATCTCGATCCCGTCTCCAGTGCCCTGGACACCTAGGATGCGGAAATTCTTATTGCCACGAATCACCACCCGGCGTATGTGGGGCACTCCCGTTTTGATCTCGCCCAGAGAAAGTGTCGATGGAGTTACAGACAGAGAAGATTCGACATTCGACTCAACTAGAACAGGAACCAAGGGGCTGGCGGGGTCGTTGGTTCGCAGGTAGAGATAATGCTTGTGGGTGCCGACTGGAGCGTCAGCCTTGAGCGCGACTTGCAACCGATAACCGACCTGACCCGGACGACGATACATCTCGCTGATCGAGGCCGTATAGGGAACTTCCTGAGCAAGAACCTCGCTGATCTGGAAATCGAGTCGGCCGGCATACTCGACATCGATGGATTGTACGGGCGTCTGTCCGCGTGTGACGGTGCCAAACGTCACTTGGCCGGGATTGAAAACGATGTCGGCCCTACTGTTGGCCGTGAGCCTCAGAGTAGCTGTCGAGACGAATTGAGGGCCAACCGTCACCTGAACGGTGTAGGTCTTTGGCCCGCTGAACCGAGCACCATCGAGACGAACGTCAACGGTGCCCGACTCACGGGGCTGGAGTACTCTTTTGGAGACACTAGCGGTCACACAGGTGCAGCTGGTTTTGCTGATGGTGATCTCTAGAGGCACCGCATAGATGTTGGTAATGGGAAAGCTATGATCCATCTGCGATCCGCGTGGCCGGACTCCGAAGTCGTAGGTCACGCCTTCCTTGAATAACTTTTCCGCCCAACCCTGTCCGGGGGCCGATGCCGTCAGGATAATCAATCCCAGTATCGCGAATACAGCTTTTCGCATGACTCGCCCCATCGTTAGCATCATTCCCAGGTCACGTCCGCCTGTCCAAGGCAGCCCCGCGATCCATTCGAGGGGTGATATTAACGCAGAGTGACTATACAACCAAGAGAGGTTTGAGAAGAACTCCATGAGGGGCATCGTCTCGCTATCGTGCCACCATTGCTACACGGCCAACAACCTGCAAATCAGGAAGACCATCACCCCGGTTAGAGCACCCAGTCCCACCGTCAACAGTCCCAGAAAGATGGGCAATCTGTGCGGAACCACCGCCGCGTGTATTCGATCCTTCTGTACCGTTGGAGGGGGGTCGCCAGCCGTGGGTGTCTCGAATGGCGAGGTATCGGCATGCGCTCGGGCAATGACCGTATCTAGGGTTGGCTCGGTGAGCTTCAACGGACGATGGGCGAATTCGGCAATCCGGGCCGCCAACGACTCCAAGTGAAGGTCACTCAGGGAACGGGCGGTGGGGGCCAACGGGTGCCGGTCTTGCTCGATCCAACACTGCAGTTGATCGGCCACCTCAGCGCAGGAAGCCGGTCGATCCTCCGGCGACTTGGCCAGCATGCGAGCTACCAGATTGGCCAGTTCCTTCGGGACATCCGGCCGTAGTTCCGTGACCGATTGAGGACAACGGGTCTGATGCCACATCAGTTTCTGCCCGATCGTGCCTTCATGAAAGGGCGGTCGTCCTGTCAGCAGAGCGAACAAGGTCGCTCCCAGGCTGTAAATGTCCGAGCGACCGTCCAAGTTCGGCTGATCCAGAGCCTGTTCGGGGGAGAGGTAATCGGCTGTCCCCAAAACGACCTTGCTGTTGAACTGTCGCGTCACCGAGGATTCGCGGTCGTCCCTAAAGCGTGCCAGTCCTAGGTCGAGTACCTTGACGATTCCGTTGGGATCGACCAGTAGATTGGCAGGCTTGATGTCACGGTGGATCAAGCCCTGTTCGTGGGCGTAGTGTAATCCCAGAGCCGCCTGCCGGGCATAGTCACAGGCAACGGACACGGGTAGCGGGCCACGCCGTTCGATCAACTGCTGGAGATTCGGCCCTTCGATATACTCCATGACCAGAAAATGAATCGATCCTTCCTGGCGGAAATCGAAAACGTGAACGATATGTGGATGGTTCAGCAGCGCGGCCGAGCGGGCTTCGCGACGAAACCGCTCCAGCAGAGCCGGATCATCGGCATAGGCCACGGGAAGCACTTTCAACGCCACCCGTCGCTTCATTAGCTCGTGTTCGGCCAGATAGACGGTGCCGACTCCCCCAGTACCCAGCCGTTCTAGAATGCGATAGCCGCCCAGCGTGAAGCCCTTGTACTTGCCCAGAAGAAACTGCTCGGCCTGAAAATTCGTTATTAGGCCGTCGCGTACTAGTTGGCTGGCCAGTTTGCGTGGATTGGTCGGCAAGGGCACTCGACGCGGCAGACGCAGATAGGCTTCCAATCGCGCATTATCGATCTGATTACTTTTGCGGACTAGATCCAGGAAATCTTCCGCCGTCGCTGGAGCCGGCATGGCAATCGTCCCCCGAGCGATTGTCTGTGTGCCTACAGAGTTCGACCCAACGCCCTGGGCGTTGCGAACAGAACCACTACAAACTTAGGTCACGATTGGCCGTTGTGCTAAACCATACAACCTACTTTTTCGCTCAACTCGACCGTGAAGGGAGCCAATAAGGCAGCGACTTCGGCACAATTGCTCGGCCGGTGATCCGGTTTCTTGGCCATCAGATAGAACAGCAATTCATCCAGTTCTTGAGGCGCATCGGGCCGTTTGTCTCGGAGCGAAGCCGGCTGGCGAATCTGATGCCACAGCAATTTCTGCTGCACCGTTCCCGAACCGAAGGGCGTTTCACCCGTCAAGAGCGTGTACAGAGTCGCTCCCAGGCTGTAAATATCGGCGCGAGCATCCACGGTGTGCGAATCGACAACCTGCTCTGGCGCGATGTAGTCAGCCGTGCCGACAATTCCCTCTCGGTCGTCTCGTTCGTTGTCCGAGCGGAACAGAGCCAGTCCCAGGTCGAACAGTTTGACGGTACCCACAGCATCCACCAGTAGATTGGAGGGCTTGACATCGCGATGGATCAGTCCCTGATCGTGGACATGTTGCAACGCTAGAGCGGTCTGCAGCATGTAATCGCAAGCCAGGGGGATGGGCAGCGGCCCATGTTTGGCCAGCAATTGTTCCAGATCCGGGCCATCGACATATTCCATGACCAGGAAATACGAATTGCCCTCCTGGCGGAAGTCGTAGACGCGGACAATGTTGGGATGCGAGAGGACAGCAGCGGCACGAGCCTCGCGGCAAAACCGTTGGATCGCGGCCTGACGTTCCGGGCCTGTGCTGGGCACGACCTTGATGGCTACCAGTCGTCGCATCAATTCGTGTTCCGCGACATAGACCACGGCCATGCCGCCGGCTCCGAGGCGTTCCAGAATGCGATAGCCAGCCAGGGAAAAGCCGCGATGCTTGCCCAGCAAAAACTGCTCGGCCTGAAAGCGCGTCAACAGGCCATCGAGTACCATCTGCCGGGCCAGCCGACGCGGTTGCTGCGGCAGCGGTTCCGAGCGCGGCTGCTGCAAATAGTTTTCAAGCAAGACCTCATCGATTTGACCGCTCTTTCGCACGACTTCAAGAAAGTCCGCACTGGTGGCTGGTATCGGCATCTGCAGTTTCCCCGAGGCGGAGTTTCCATCCACACCTTACAGGGAAACTCTAGGTCACATTTTCTGGACATGTCGGCTGGGCCGACACAGATTTTTCTCGTTCAGGGAGCCGGCGATGCCTGCCAGTGTGCCGCATCTTCATAAACGGCCGACAGGTCGTGAATTTTATTGTCGATGATGTGGGAAGGATAGGTATTGCTGCCACGAACCTTCTTGGGATCGGTGATGCCGGCCACGGCCGATCCGGTGACGGTGATCTCGGCGCAGAGCCAACGCCAGCGATTGGTCAGGGTATGGGCACAGTAGTTACGCAACGGCCCGCCGCGGGTTTTGAGCGGCCCGCCTTGTGCCAACAATCGCCACATGGCATAGCCCTTGCCCTTTTGCTTTTCCGCAAAGGCGGTCAGACGGGCCGACTCTTCGGGAGTCAGTATCTTTTTACACTGCCGGACATATATCACCCCCTTGAACTCATGCAGTCGAGGAATGATGTCCAGCACATAGACATGCAAGGTGTCATCTGGCCCCGCTTCTAGAACAGCGAGTTCGCCATCGGGTTTCTTGACAACAATGCCGGCATGAAACGGTGGCGAGGTATCGGCCAAGGTATAGAGGAATTCCCACCATCGGCTTTGATCGTCGAAGAAGATCCAGTCTCCTTCGCGCGGCTGATAGGGGACAGTTTTGCGGACAACGCGTCCATCACGATACAGATAATCGCGTCCCAGATAACCGTAGGGATGAAGCGGAGAGGAGGAACTGGAAGGCTGTGCAGCAGGCGAGGACATCAGACCGGCAAGAAGGGCAGCAAGGAGGGTGGCAGTGGTCATCGAAGCCTCGATTTTCCTACCAGAGGGGGGCCGTCGCCTGCGCCCTACGCCGGCAACACTTCGACCCGCCCTTCCTGTCTCAATCCATCATCGGCAGGAACTCTGTCCCGACTTTGCTGTGCTACTCACCTTTTTGAGTGAGAAACGGTATCAACCGATAGATCAGTTGCCATTCGTTGATTGGTCTGTTTCTGTTCAAGTATCCCTGGTAGGGCGGTCGATTTCTTGAGAATACCAGCGACTCTGTCCGTCGTGTTCACTGCCGGTTCTGAGGGGAGGACGACTGTGACGACTAGCGCGATCAACGTAGGGTTTCTACTGGTTCAGCAAGAGAGCAACGGCTACGTGGGTGCCTACTTCGTCACCAACTGCTGGGGACGACCGCTGGACTTCCGCCTCTCCAGCGCGGTGCAGCCCAATCGCGTGCAGCAGATTCTCTACGCCGGCACACTCGCTCCCTACCTATGCGGCGAGTTGATCGGCAAGACACTAGTCGATAAGTCTAGTGTGCCCGCCTCACTTGTTCTCACCACTTGCGAACACGCCCTGGAAATGCGGCCGAAAGTCGATTTTCCCGTTGTCTTGCTTCTCGATGGCGACGATGCCCGCAGCCGATCGGCTCTGGCTGTCGAGGTGCCCGGCAAGCGATTGGCTCTGCTTTGTCACCCGACTCATCCAGAGGACGTCGCGACCGTTCGCGAATTGCTTACTCACATCGAGGGTATAGCCGACCTGACCGAACCGTTTACTCGCATTCGCGAAGCCATCGTGGAAGCTCGCAAAACCGGAGTGACGGGCCGACTGGCTGCCTAAACGCCACTTTCGTTCACTAAAGCTACGCCAATGGCACCTCAGCGAGCCACTCCGCGTCAGCGGGTGAAGTGGTGTGCGCCCTCCGCCCGTTGACGCGGGGCGGCTCGCCAGCGCAGTCGTCCCTTTGCCTGCAATCTCCTATCATGCCTTCTGAACCCCCTGTAGTGCGATCGCACTTCAGGTCGTGTGGTGTCAACCCTGTTTGAACAGCGAGTGAGAGGACATGATTCCTTGCAATGAAATTCGTCGGCAGTTCATTGACTTTTTTTGCCAGAAGCACGGCCATACCTTCGTCCCCTCCTCTCCGGTTGTTCCCATCGGCGACGAAACGCTATTGTTTAGTAACGCCGGCATGAATCAGTTCAAGCCCATCTTTCTGGGCACCGAGACACGCCCTTACAAGCGAGCCGCCAATTCTCAGAAGTGCATTCGTGCTGGGGGCAAGCACAACGACCTGGACGATGTCGGCAAGGACACCTACCACCACACGTTTTTCGAGATGCTCGGCAACTGGAGTTTCGGCGACTACTTCAAGAAGGAAGCCATCGCCTGGGCCTGGGAACTGCTGACCGACGTATGGAAACTCGATGCCTCACGACTGCACGTCACGGTCTTTGAGGGCGACGAGGTCAACAACGTCCCGCGAGACGACGAGGCGGCACGGTTCTGGCGCGAGGTTGGCGTTCCGCCACAACACATCCATCTGGGCAGCAAAAAGGACAACTTCTGGGAAATGGGCAACACCGGCCCCTGCGGCCCGTGTACCGAGATCCACATCGACCGCACCCCCGATAAATCGGGGGGCAAACTGATCAACAAGGGAACGGCCGACGTTATCGAGATCTGGAATCTCGTCTTCATCCAGTTCAATCGCAATCCCGATCAATCGCTCACGCCCTTGCCTGCCCGCCACGTCGATACGGGCATGGGGTTCGAGCGCATCGTTAGCGTCATTCAGGGCAAAACCAGCAACTACGATACAGATGTGTTCGCCCCGTTGTTGTCCGCCATCAGCAAGCGAACCGGCCGCACCTACGGTGGACGACTCGACGACTGGCACGACATTGGTTTCCGCGTAATCGCCGACCACCTGCGAATGGCCGCCTTCGCCATCTGCGATGGGGCTAGGCCGGGCACCAAGAAGCGCGATGCCGTGCTGCGGAGCGTCATCCGTCGCGCCGTGCGATTCGGTTATCAGTATTTCGACCTGCGCGAGCCGTTTCTGTTCGGTTTCGTACCCGTGCTGGCCGACCAGATGAGCGAAGCGTTTCCTGAGTTGCGCAGCAACGCCGACAAGGTCGAGAAGATTCTCCGCGAAGAAGAAGCAGAGTTCTTCAAAACTATCGAGCGCGGTCTGGCCCATTTTAGCAAGGCTGCCGAACAGGCCCAGACCGGCCTGAAACGCATTTCCGGGCAGTCGGCTTTCGATCTGCACTCGACCTACGGTTTTCCCATCGACCTGACCGAACAGATGGCTCAGGAAGTCGGCCTGACGGTGGATCGGGCCGGCTTCGAGGAGGCGGAGAAGAAGCATCAGCAGATTTCGCGTCAGGGGCAAAAGAAGCACGTCATCACCGCTGTGCAAGGCGAGTTGCCCAGCACGGATGACTCCTTGAAATACGGTGCATTGACCACCCAGGCCAGAATCCTCGGTTGGGTCAAGGACAGTGTGGTGGTGCGGACGGGCACTCTTGCCGAGGACGAGGAGGTCGGGCTGCTTCTCGACCGCACCAATTTCTATTCGGAACAGGGCGGTCAGGTGGGAGATCAAGGCCTCATTCGTACCGAGACGGGCCGTTTCGAGGTCGAGGACACCCAGCGGCTCGGCGATGCCGTGTTGCATCTAGGTCGCCTGAGTGAGGGAAGCCTGACACCAGGGCAAACGGCTACGCTAGAGGTGGCCAGCGACCGCTTGCACACCATGCGCAATCACACGGCCACCCACTTACTCAATTGGGCCTTGCGCGAAGTACTAGGCGACCATATCGAGCAAAAAGGCTCGTTGGTCGATGCCGACAAGACGCGCTTCGATTTCACCCACGACAAGCCTTTGACTTCCGAGCAACTCGCCGAGGTGGAGCGACTGGTCAACGAGAAGATTTACGCCGACTTGCCGGTCACTGCCGTCCTTATGCCCCTGGCCCAGGCCAAGCAACTGCCCGGCGTGCGTGCGGTGTTCGGAGAGAAGTATCCCGATCCGGTAAGAGTACTACTGATCGGGGTGGACGAACCGAGCAAAGCAACACGAAACGACTCCGTGGAGTTCTGTGGTGGCACGCATCTGCGACACACTGGGCAGGCGGGGTTCTTCAAAATTGTGTCCCAGGAGGGGGTGGCCAAGGGAGTTCGTCGTCTGATGGGAGTAACTGGTCGGGGTGCGGTGCAGGCAGTGCAACGGTTGGCCAGCGTAGTCGAGGGACTGACAGCTGCGCTGAACTGCAAGCCCGAGGAGGTGCTTGGCCGCATCGAGAGTCTGCAAGAGCAACTCAAGAAGGCGGAAACACAACTCAAAAAGGGAGCGGCGAGCGATCTGAACGGAGCCAGCGATGCTTTGCTAGCTGCCGCCGAGTCGGTGGGCGATGCAAAAGTAATCGTGGGCGAACTACCAGCCGCTTCGCTGGAGCAGATGCGTTCGCAGATGGATCGACTGCGACAAAAGGCCAAAACCGCGGTGGTACTGGTCGGCTGGGTCGAGGACGGCAAGGTCGGGCTGATGTGTGCCGTGACGGACAATCTAACGAGCAAGGTCGAGGCTGGCAAACTGATTAGCGAGGTGGCCAAAGCTTGCGGTGGCCGTGGTGGTGGCCGTAAGGATCTCGCCCAAGCCGGCGGTACAGAACCCACCAAGTTGGCCGACGCACTGAATCTGGGGCGAAAGATCGCAGTGGAGAAATTGAGTACATAAAAGACAGACAGAAGCGGAAATAGGCAAAAGGTTTTCAGACAGCTAGCTGCTATCTGAGCAGCAACACTTTGGAGATACCCTCGACCTGAGACACAACCTCGGTTAGTGCTGTCTCATTTGGCCGTGGTCTTCTTGCGTGCTTACAGCCATAGACTTAACCTTGTCTCACACGGTCTGCAAGTAGCACAGGCTACCGCAGATGGACTTCTTAACAGCCGGCTCCCGTTCCGCTCGCTCCGCCTGCCACACCTGTTTGGAAACTCCGAATGGCCGCGCTGATTCAATTACATCACGAACCTACTGACATGGCAGCGATTAGACCCATGCGTTACCTTGGTTTCTCTAGCAATCGATGGTCAACACCAAGGATGGCTGAAGTCATGCCTCACAAGTTCGACAGCCTATGAATTCTCAGACATTTTCCGAATGGTTTACTCAACTAACCTGCCACTTAGAACCCCGAGCTTGGCAGACCACGCTGGCAACTGATGTGAATTGCCGGAATCGTCTGATCCGCATTCCTACAGGAATGGGTAAAACCGAAGGCGTGCTGGCCGCCTGGAGCTATCACCGCCTCCAGCGTGGAGATGCTAGCTGGCCCCGCCGGGTGGTCTGGTGCCTGCCGATGCGTGTCCTGGTGGAACAGACGGAGCAAGTGGCCAAACAACTCGTTGCCCGAATCCCCGAGGAGCACCGGCCGACGATCCACCTGGTGATGGGCGGCGAAGACAGCGGCGAGTGGTTCCTGTATCCCGAACGGCCAGCGATCCTGATCGGCACGCAAGACATGCTGCTGTCGCGGGCGCTGAACCGTGGCTACGCCAGCGCCCGGGCACGCTGGCCGATGGAGTTTGGCTTGCTGAACCACGATTGTCTGTGGGTCATGGACGAGGTTCAGCTCATGGATGTCGGCCTGGCGACCTCGGCCCAACTGCAAGCGTATCGAGATGACGATCACGGCAAGCGCCTTCGCCCTTGTTACACTTGGTGGATGAGTGCAACCTTACAACCGACTTGGTTGCACAGCGTCGACACCGCCGAGCATCACCGCTCCTGGGTGCATAACCCGTGCGAGGTTCCAGTAGAACAGCGGATCGGCGGGCTGTGGGACATCTCCAAACAAGCAACGACAACGACTATCGCCCCAGACAAAGACAACGATTTCGCTCGGTGCATTCTTGAAGAACATGCCAAACTCAACGACGGCGACTTCGGCAAGATCACCCTCGTTGTGTGCAACACGGTCGAGCGAGCTTGCAAAACCTTCGATGCCGTGACGAAACTGCACCGGGGCGAAGTGCAACTGGTGCATAGCCGGTTCCGCCCTGCCGAACGCGAGAAATGGCGTGAACAATTCCTGTCGCGCTCGGCCTGCCAGCGTGGGGTGGATCGGATCATCGTGGCCACGCAGGTGGTCGAAGCCGGTGTCGATATTTCCGCTGGCTGCCTCATCACCGAGCTGGCTCCGTGGCCTAGCCTGGTGCAGCGCTTCGGCCGCTGTGCCCGCTATGGCGGCAGCGGCAAGGTGCTCGTCGTTGATCGGTGGGTGCCGAAGCAAGTAGAAGGTAAGCCACTCCCACCGAGGGATGACGCCACCTCATTGCCTTATGCACCAGAAGAACTCGATAGTGCCTGGGCTACCATCCAGCAACTCCAGGACGTGGGAATCCAGGCGCTCGAAGCGTATGAAGCCGCGCTGGATGAAGCCGCACGCCGGCGACTTTACCCGTATGCCCCAAAACATCTGTTGCTACGCAAGGAATTCGACGAACTCTTCGATACCACCCCCGATCTGACCGGCGCAGACCTCGACATCAGCCGGTTCATCCGCTCCGACGAGGAGCGCGACCTGCAAGTGTTCTGGCGGGCCATTCCTGCGAATCGCAAAGGAGAACCACCACACCAGCCTACCGAAGACTACAAGCCGCATCAGCGGGAACTGTGTGCTGTGCCGTTCCTGAAAGCTCGGGAGTGGTTGTGCGGCAAAGAGAACAAGTTGAAAGAGAAGATGCGGGCATGGATCTGGGATTGGCTGGATGGCGAGTGGCAGCCTGCTACCGGCGAGGCTTTGCTGCCTGGTCGTGTGGTGTGTGTCGCCAGCGATTGCGGCGGCTATCGCACCGATCGCGGCTTCGATGTCGAATCGAAGGAGCCGGTGCCGCCGGTTGTCGAGCCGGCCGTTGATCCAGCAACCCTGGCCCTCGACCAAGCCGACGACCAGCAGGACGGCGAGCAATTGAGCTTCAACCCTTGGAAGACAATCGCGTTTCACACCAAGGAAGTCGCGGAACACGCGAGGCTCATTGCCCAAGAACTGGGTCTCGACTCCAAACTTCAAGACCTGCTCGAACTCGCGGCCCTCTGGCACGATTGGGGCAAGGCGCATCCGGCTTTCCAAGGGTCGATTCGTGGAAACCAGGCGATTCCACGGCTTGAACGAAGCGATCTGGCCAAAGCACCGCATTCTTGTTGGCCCAAGAATTACAAGTATCACTATCTCGATGGCAGCGACATACGGCCGGGCTTTCGTCATGAACTGGCCAGTGCCCTTGGCCTTTTCGCTCTGCTCGATGTCTACGCGCCGAAACACGATGCCTTGCTCGGCCCGTGGATGGCTGTGTTCGAGAAGATGAAGCAGAGGCTCCCCGAACGAGAGTTGCCATCGCCTCCGACACCGCTCATCCAACGGCTGCTGAACTGCACGGCGGAGGAATTCGACCTCGTAGCCTACTTGGTCGCCAGCCATCACGGCAAGGTTCGGGTCGCTTTACATGCGGCTCCGAAGGATCAGGACTACCGCGACCGCGACGGCGGGGGCCTGCCCATCCGCGGCGTGCGTGAAAGAGATCGCTTGCCGAGCGTAGAACTGGTGCCGGGCGAGCCGCCCATCCCGGAAGTGACGCTGACCCTCGAACCGGCCAAACTCGGATTGTCGAGCCGAACCGGCGCGAGTTGGCGGGAGAGATGTATTGGGTTGCAGCAACGCTACGGCCCGGCCGCGCTGGCGTTCCTCGAAGCGATCCTGCGAGCCGCCGACGTGCGGGCATCCCAGCTCACCACGAATGACCCGATCCTAGTTAAAGAGACGAACTGCTGACCATGCACTTGCACATCCTAAAGGGCTGCGCCCCGGCCCCACTGGCCAACTATCTGAAGGCACTCGGCATCTTGCGGCTGATCGGCGAGCAGGCCGACCCCCAGGCCCGCGGCTGGTGGGACGGCGAATGCTTCTGCCTGCTGACGAAGCTATCGAAAGAGGAACTGGAAGCGTTCTTCCTGGAGAAGTACGAGCCGACGCCGATTTTCAATCCTTGGGGTGGGCGGTCAGGGTATTACGGCGGATCATCCGAGAAGACAGCCAGGAATGCCCTTGCTGCTATTCAATGCTCAACGTCCGATCGCCTTGTAAATTATCGCAACACAATCTCTCTGATTCGCGATGTCATCGGGGAATGCGGCGGAGCGAAGCCGGATGACGAAGTCTCAAAATCGTCCATGATCACGAAAATCCGGGCCAAAGTCCGCAGCAGAGGTTTAGATTGGCTGGATACGGTTCTTGCTGACCTTGGCGATTCATTTCGTAGCCCTGCCATCTTTGGGACTGGTGGAAACGAAGGGAGTGGAAGTTATACTGCTGCGTTCTTGGCGGCGGTTGTGGAGTGCATAATTCGAATCGCATGGAACGATCACATCTCTGCGTGTTTGTGGAGTGATGGTTCGGATCGCGATTCTTGGGATGGAAGTTTTCAGCCACTACCTACGGAAGCTGTCAGAAAGCCAAAGAGGGAAACTGTTGCAGGGCCATTTCGTCAGTTTCTTCCTGAAGGCGAAGGATCGCCTTGGGATCTTCTCCTTGCGTTTGAAGGAGCCATCGTAATCCAATCTGGTGTTACACGGCGATCCAACACCGATCAAGATCACTTCCTATCCTCTCCCTACTACTTCGCCCCGATGGGGATTGGAGCAGGTTCAAGTTCGGACATGGACGAGTTCGTACTCAACAAAGGGCGGAAGAATCCTGGTCGTGGTGAGCAGTGGTTTCCGCTCTGGGGAACGCCGAGCACTTATGCAGAGATTCAGCTGCTGTTCCGTGAAGGCCGCTGCTCCAGTGGACGCCGG
>Ga0308411_10001203_pt1 | contig 17559 bp, 14 predicted proteins | sample HotsprottomLayer_2_FD_203530 | JGI IMG/M metagenome (GOLD analysis project Ga0308411, IMG submission 203530) | Hot spring phototrophic mat microbial communities from Octopus Spring, Yellowstone National Park, Wyoming, United States -... | ecosystem: Environmental > Aquatic > Thermal springs >...
GTATTTATCCGAGAGATATATGATCTCCCTGATACCTGACTGGATAATCAGCTTCGTGCACTCATTACAAGGAAATAAGGCAACATATATCCTTGATCCATGCAGATCCTTTGTTGAATTTAAAATCGCATTTGCTTCCGCGTGAACTACATAGGGATATTTTGTATCATTGGTATTTTGAGACTCCTTTCCCCATGGAAGCTCATCATCACTGCATCCGATTGGAAATCCGTTATAACCAATACCTACAATTTTGTTGTTTTCGTCAACAATACATGCCCCGACCTGTGTAACGGGATCCTTGCTTCGCTTGGCGGACAGCAAAGCTATTCCCATAAAATACTCATCCCATGAAATGTAGTCCTTACGTTTCAAAGTCTCTTCTCTATTTCACTAAGTTTATAATTAAGTTCCTCCAGCGTGCCGTCATTGGTAATAAGATAATCAGTAAACGCGATAGGTCCTCCTTTATCAAGCTTTTCTATTTCGTGAATATCCCTCATTTCAGATTCTTCATTATCAAGTGGTCTGAACTTTCTTTTCTTGAGTCTTTCATATCTGAGGGACTTAGTAGTATAAATTGTGATTAGCTTAAAACCTGAGCCGTATTTATTCCTCATGACTTTATATTCCTCCCATGAATAAAGACTTTCAATTACAACATTGTTTGTCTCCAAATATTCATCTATAAACGGAAGGCTCATTTCTGCCATAACTCCCATTCCATGTTTCTTTCTTAGTTCTTCCCTTACATTTCTCTCATTTGTCTCGTTAATTTCCAGACCTTTTTTATTAAGCTCCCGCATGACAACATCACCGAAATAAACTTTTTTGTAGCCCCTAGAAATAAAAAATTTAACGGCCTCAGACTTACCGGAACCGCACATACCTATTACTGCAACAAGTTTATTCATTCAATACCTCGGATGGTTCAAATTCTGTTCTACCTGTTTTAATCATTAGCTTAACAAATGGTATGCACAACCTGCAATTCTCCCCGAATCTTAAGTGCTGTTTCAGTTCCTCAGGTGATTTAAGCTTCCTCTGCAACATAATATGCTGCATCTCCCAAAATGTAATATTGAAACACACACATCTATCAACCATATTATACTAAACTCATATCTTCAGGTTCATATGCCAAGACCGGCGCAAGCCACTTCTCTGCCTCTTCAGTTGTAATGTTTTTCCTTGCTGCGTAATCGGTTATCTGATCTTTCGCTATTTTACCTACATTGAAATATTTTGACTCCGGATGAGCTATGTAAAGACCGCATACAGATGAAGCTGGATACATTGCATAACTTTCTGTCAGGTAAATACCGGCTGATTTCTCTGTATTGAGGACATCAAATATTATTCTTTTTTCTGTGTGATCAGGCTGTGCGGGATAACCGGGAGCAGGTCTGATGCCGGTGTATTTTTCGGCAATCAATTCGTCATTTGTTAGTTCTTCATCAGGAGCATAACCCCAGTATTTCTTACGGACAAGCTCATGCATAAGCTCAGCAAATCCCTCTGCAAGCCTGTCAGCCACTGCCCGGGATAAGATACTTTTGTAATCATCGGCTTCGTTTCTGAAACGTTCAAGTAAATCTTCCAGACCAATGCCTGTAGTTACAGTAAAAATTCCTATGTAATCCATAACATCCGAGTTCAAAGGAGCAATAAAATCTGAAAGTGAAAGATAAGGCTCATCAATGGTTTTCCTTGTCTGCTGTCTTAATGTATGCAGGACACATAAAATTTCAATACGGTTTTCATCCTTGTAAAGCAAGATATCATCATTATGGGAACTGGCGGGATAAAATCCGATTACTGCATTTGCCTTAAGTAATCTTCCGGATATTATTTCGTCCAGCAATTTATTTGCATCATCAAATAGTTTTCTTGCTTCACTACCGTATTTTGAATCGTTAAATATATAGGGATATTTCCCTTTAAGCTCCCATGTTGAGAAAAACGGCGTCCAGTCAATTCTGTCTCTTATTTTATCAAGCGGAAAATCTGTAAAGACCCTGTTGCCGATAAATTTAGGTTTAACCGGCTTATATGCCATCCAGTTGAATTTATATCCTTTCTTTCTTGCCTGTGATAAGGGAATAAATACCTTTTCGGTTGTTCTGTTCTTGTGCATAAGTCTTATCCTCTGATACTCCTGTCTTACGGAATGTAAATATTTATCTCTTTCTGTTTTGCTCATCAGGTTTCCTGCAACGGTAACGCTTCTAGATGCATCAAGTACATGAATTGCGGGACTAGAATAATTAGGTGCAATTTTCACGGCAGTGTGTACCTTTGACGTTGTTGCACCACCAATTAGAAGCGGTACCTTGAACCCCTGCCTTTCCATTTCTTTTGCAACGTGAACCATTTCATCCAGCGAAGGTGTAATTAGTCCGCTTAATCCGATTATATCAACATTCTTTTCCCTTGCGGTCTGAAGAATTTTCTCTGCCGGAACCATTACGCCGAGATCAATTACCTCATAGTTATTGCAACCTAAAACCACACCTACTATATTTTTACCTATATCGTGGACGTCTCCCTTAACCGTAGCAAGCAATATCCTGCCGGCTGTAGTTCCCTGTAGTTTAGTTTTCTCAAGATAGGGCGTAAGATATGCAACAGCCTTCTTCATAACCCTGGCACTTTTAACTACCTGAGGCAGAAACATTTTCCCTGAGCCGAAGAGATCTCCGACTATGTTCATTCCCTCCATCAGTGGTCCTTCTATTATATCAAGGGGTTTGGAATACTTCTGCCGTGCTTCCTCAACATCAGCCTCGATATATTCAGTAATACCCTTGATGAGGGCATGCTTTAATCTTTCTTCAACAGGTGAATTTCTCCATGAGTTATCAGTCGCTGAAGAAACCTCTTTTGATTTTACGGTTTCTGCAAATCTTACAAGCCTCTCCGTTGCATCAGGTCTTCTGTTTAACAGAACATCTTCAACCAGTTCAAGCAAATCCTTCGGGATCTCATCGTAAACCTCTATCATGCCTGCATTCACAATTCCCATATCCATTCCTGCCTTTATTGCATGATAGAGAAATGCAGAGTGCATTGCTTCGCGTACCCTGTTATTACCCCTGAACGAAAAAGAAATGTTGCTGACTCCTCCGCTGACTTTTGCATACGGAAGATTTTCCTTGATCCATTTCACAGCCCTGAGATAATCGACAGCATAGTTATTGTGTTCAGGTATGCCTGTGGCAACGGTAAGAATATTGGGATCAAATATAATATCCTGAGGCGGGAAGTTAACTTTTTGAGTGAGTATTTCATATGCTCTCTTGCAGATTTCTATTTTCCTCTCAAATGTATCAGCCTGCCCATTTTCATCAAATGCCATAACTATTAAAGCGGCCCCGTATAATTTTATTTTCTCTGCCTGCGAAATGAAAAACTCTTCTCCTTCTTTTAGGCTAATGGAATTTACAATTCCTTTGCCCTGCAGACATTTTAATCCCGCTTCAATTACTGACCATTTGGATGAATCAATCATTACAGGAACTCTGGCAATATCAGGCTCGGATGAAATTAAATTCAAGAATTTAACCATTGCAGCTTCGCTATCAATCATGCTCTCGTCCATGTTAACATCTATAATCTGTGCACCGTTGTTAACCTGTTGCAATGCTATGCCGAGAGCTTCCTCATAGTTTTCCTCACGTATTAATTTAGCGAATCTCGCTGAGCCTGTTATATTGGTTCTTTCCCCGATGTTAACGAAGTTTGTATGAGGTGTGATATTAAGAGCCTCAAGCCCGCTTAATCTTAAATAAGGTTTTATCTCCGACGGCTTTCTGGGTCTGATATTTTTAATTGATTCAGAGATAGCTTTAATATGTTCGGGTGTGGTGCCGCAGCATCCGCCTGCAATGTTTATAAATCCATTTTCTGCGAAATCTTTGATATGAGATGCCGTTTCCTCAGGAGTCTCATCATACCCTCCGAACTCATTTGGTAATCCAGCATTTGGATACACACTTGTATAAATTCCGCACTTTTCAGAAAGCTCCTCTATATATGGCCTTAATTCCTTCGCACCAAGTGAACAATTCAGTCCTATGGCAAAAAGGCCAGCATGCGAAACGGAATTAAGAAATGCTTCCAACGTCTGTCCCGATAAAGTTCTGCCACTATTGTCAACAATTGTAACTGAAACAATTACAGGTAATTTCTTTCCGCATTCGGTAAAATATTCGTTAATTGCAAAAAGAGCAGCCTTACAGTTAAGTGTATCAAACACGGTTTCAATTAATAAAATGTCAACACCGCCTTCAATGAGAGCTTTTACCTGCTCTCTGTACACTTTTTTTACCTGATCAAAGTTTACGCTGCGGTAGGCGGGATCATTTACATCAGGAGAAAGGGACAGGGTTTTATTCAAAGGCCCGATCGAACCAGCAACCCAGCGCGGCCTGCTGGGACTTGAATATTTAATCACAGCTTCGCGCGCAATCTGTGCTGACTTTAAGTTCATCTCATAGACATATTCCTGCATGCCGTAATCTGACTGCGATATAGCATTGGAATTGAATGTATTTGTCTCTATTATATCTGCACCGGCTTCAAGGTAAGATTCATGTATTTCTCTGATTATTCCCGGCTGGGTTATCGAGAGCAGATCATTATTGCCTTTAAGGTCTGCCGTAAAATCTCTGAATCTAGTGCCTCTGTAATCATCTTCAGATAATCCGTATCGTTGTATCATGGTGCCCATTGCACCATCAAGAAGCAAAATCCTCTCAGAAAGATGTTTTCTTAGTTCCTCAAACATTAACTATGATTTAATTTCCTCGCCGAGCGGACTTACCCTGTGCTTTACAGCATACCTTAATATCAGTTCATACACCCCGAACATTACAGTTACATAGAAGAGATCACCTGCAACGGTATTCCTGAAAAAAGGTATAGCCATAACATAGCATTTGATAAGTCCGTTTAAATTCATCTCGTAAAGATAACCGCTTAACCATACTCCGAAATTAGTTACAATAAAAAATATTACAGAAGAACCTAAGGTTGTCAGATAAACATAAAGAGCTTTGGCCCCGGCTGATTTCGACTCCAGATGTTTTCTGAGCTGGATACCTGTTAATCCGATTAAAGCGAATGCTCCGTAAACCCACCATAAGCCATCATAAAATCCGATAAATGCATCGCTTATTAACAAAGCAGCAATGGGAATTATGAACGCAAATTTTCTATCCAGATATACACCCGAAAACAAAGCCATTGCTGTGATCGGGGCAAAGTTCATAGGATGTGGTACAAGCCGAGATAATGCCGCAAATAAAATTAATAATATGGAAATAATAATGTTAAAATTATTTTTCATGATATTAGTTAAATGAAATTAATTAATATTTAATGCCAGCTTCAAGTTTATACCCCCTCAAAGCTTGAGGGTAACCAGCTATAACCTCATACTCTTCATTGAACAGATTGTCGACCGAGCCTTTAATGAAAAATGTAAAAATTTTGCTCATACTAAACTCAGCCATAAGATTCATATCCGTAACCATGTAGGCTGGAACATAATACCTGTTTTCGTCATCGGTATATCTTCTGGAATTATAGCAGAAAAACACCGAATAAGATAGCAATTTAATTATTTTACTTACAGGCAAATAATTAACTACAAGCGATGTTTTAAGTGAAGTTGTGGGTATATAAATAAGTTGTTTAAGATAGGTTGGATCCCCCTTATAATCCTCGTTTGTTTTAATTGCTTTAGAATAGGTGTAGCTGGTTTTAATTAGTGTTTTTAGTTGTTTACTGATTTCAAACTCTGAATTAAAACCAACTGTAACACCACGTGTTCTTACCTGACCGATGTTTACAGGTCTCCATATACTTCCGGAGGAAGGTTTCCACAAAATACGGTCCGTTGTAAGAGCTGAAAAATAGTTTATTTCCGCTTCTGTATCAGGCGAATCAGTTTTGTAATATATACCTGCATCAAAGCTGACTGATCTTTCGGGTCTGAGAGATTTGTTCCCCAGATCTTTCCAGTAAAGATCATTGAAAGTAGGTGCCCTGAAATTATTTCCGATCGTGGATTTAAATGACAGATTATGTCTGGCAAAAGGTTTGTAATTTGCACCAAGACGAAATGTAAATACATTCCGTGAGCTAAGGTGAGAATAATAATCATATCTTACTGAGGGATATATACTGATACTGCCAAATCCGTATCTGAACGTTGATGAAAATGACATGTTTCTCATACTGCCCGATAAGGTCTGATCACTTTTAATATTGGCCAAAGCTGCAGTAATTCCTGAGCTGAGCTCACTGAAAGAACTAAACCTGTAATTAAGGTTAACTGCACTTTCATGAACATTGTTTTTATGAAAGCTGTTAAGTTCGGCTGGCATACCAAACGAAGACGGATCATAGTATTTCATAAGCGAATAACTGTATGAATGCTGATAAGTGAGACTATAACTGTTTTTATTTAATGAAAAAATAACCGCTGAAATAAATCCCTCGTCTTCCTGTCTGGCAGTTGAATAACCGTATCCAAGTTCCTGCCCCGGCACACCTTTTTTTGATGAAAATAAAACAGCATTAATCCTTGCACTTAAATTACTGCCGAGATTAAAATAAAGCCTGGTATGAAGGTTTCTGTTCATAAAATCAGAATTCTCTCTTTGTCTGATAATTTTAACCGAACCTTTTCGTATGTAATATTCATATCTGTTTTCGGACCACTCCTGTGAATATGACAACCTTAATTTTAAATTCAGGGATGGTTCTGCGGAAATGCTTCCGTAATATTTTTTCAGACCATAAGAGCCCGACATAGCAGATACATTAATGAAATGAGTATTTTTATGATGATCCGTAGAAAGATTTATAACACCTGCCACAGACTGGCTTCCGTATAGCGCAGAGCTGCCACCGCTTGAAATTTCGATCGATTCGATATCTTCATTGCTTAAAAGTCCCAGGTCAAATACTCCATTTTGCGGACTGTTGAGCCTGATACCATCAAGAAATATCAGTGTATGCTCGCTCTGTGCGGAATTCTGTGATATGGTCTTCAGGCCTGATGAGTAACCGTAATCCTTTATAAAAATCCCATCCGCAAATTTTAAGACATCGGATAATCTCAATCCGTTTATGGATCTTATGTAATCTTTATCGATCAACTGTATTTTGTTGGGCGAATATAATTTCGAAACCCTGACTTTATTTGAAATCACAACAATTTCATCTGTAAAAACGGAGTCCCCGCCCGCAATTAAATCACGGGCGGAGACTAAAGCAAACAAAGTTATTAAGAGCCTTACCTTCACATCCTTAATATTTCAGGGAAACTCTTTTTGAAAATCTGCCTTTCGTATTGTATGTTTTAATAAGACTGCCATCCGTGGCGTAAACCCTGAGCTCACTGTCCACGGCACCACCTTTAGAGTTGGTGATGTATAATCTGTTACCAATACGATCATAGGAAATACCATAAACATCATCTGTGCCCGTGAACTGAATATTAAATGAACCATCTATCTGACGTGAGATCGTATTAAACTTATAAACTCGTTTCGCTGAATATAAAGAAGTGTCGTATCCCGTTATAAACAATTCACCTGACTTGCCCGAGACTATTTCCCCTATTGCAGACTCTGAAATATTCAATGTAACAGAATCTGAAAGAGTATTGCTCGAATCTATTACATATAACTTCTTGCCGCTGAAAGATGAAACATAAATGCCGCCTGTGTTTTCAGCAACTGAAACCGGTGTGCTACTGAAAAATATCTTAGATACAGTGTTATTTACAGTATTTATTAATGCAAGGGATTTCTCGGTAGTGTATGACGCCTTGGCAACGAAGACAAATCCCCGTGCATATATCATATCAGAAGGATTTGGACCGGTCGGGACGGAATCATTTATCGAATTAAAGTTATTGTCCATAACGCTGACATGACTTCCTGCTATATTTGATACATAAATTTTGTTGTCGGTGATTACAAGACTATAGGGGTTCCTTCCGAAATTCCTTGAAGATATTAGCTGATTATTATCTGAATTAATCTTATAAATCGTACCCTGCCCTAAATATGTACCCTGAGCAGTTACATAGAGAAAATTATCTCTGTACAGCACCATACCGTCGGGAAATGAGTTGAGACTGTAACCGTTTGCAGCCCTGAAAACATCCGGGATTACGGAATCATTTGATAAATTTACAAAGGAATAATCATATGACTGCGGATTACCAAATGTTCCTTCATGAAGAATAAATATACCCTGTAAAGTAGGGGGCGGATTTGGGGTTATCGGATCATCTCCGCAACCCTGCAGAACTGCGAAAACAAGCAAAACTGAAAATGCAAAAATAAATTTTTTCATTGTACCTCCTATAATGATTAATTGAAAATATTTCTTGCCATAATTTTGTTATGAAGACAGATAATACGGAGTTATTTCCATGAAATAGAAACTATTGCTGTAATTCCCGTTTGTATCTGTGTAATTCTTCAGAACAACATCTCCTTTGTGAAATCTGACTGCTCTTTTAAAAACCGGACCATCGTAAACAAAAGTATGAAATTCACCGTTTTCTCCGCACGGATCTACCGATGCAGGTAAGTCTGCAATAAAGTCTTTGTTATATTCCCTTCCGCAAAAACTCTTATCTAGCATAGCAGAGTCTGTACATACAACTACAGCTTTGAAACCTCTGGATATAAATTCTTCGGCGAGCTGAGATGTTGAAATATTCCACAGTGGGAAATATGCCTTCAATCCGGATTTATGTAGTTCTTCTTCCCTGTAACGTCTTATGTCTTCGAGAAAAATATCCCCGTATGATGAAATGAATATGTTTCTGCTTTTAAAATAAGAAAACGTTTCCTGCATTGTTTTATTGTATTGAAGAATATCCGCACTTTCTGAAATAAATACCTTCCTGAGCGGAATCCCGAGCGATTCAGCCTGCAGATCCAGCATGGCTTCTGATATTCCGTGCATGGTAACTCTTTTACTTACATCACCCAGGGTAGTTACAAGCATGCTGACATGATATCGTTTGGACATAATCATTTTATAAAGTGCCATGGCGGAATCTTTGCCTCCGCTCCAGTTATGAAATACATTATATTTTATCATACTTGTAAATTAAAAACTCCCTGTTATTCTGAAACCTTACGAACAATAGACAGATTAACAGAGAGTTTCTGTTTAAACTGAAAATCTTTGCCCGCGAAGATTTCATTTATCACTGTTACCGGCAGGTCTCCTGGCTCAAGAGCAATTTATCGTCAGGTCTTCCCATCCCACGGGGGACAGTGACGCAAAGCTTGACGATTCTTCTCTTTCACAGTTGCGGGGACAGCTCAGGATTAGCAAAAGCATCACCTGATTCCCTCTATTACTGCATAGTGTATATGCCGTAATTATTCATTTAAGAAAATGAACCGGAAACAATTCAGTTAAATGAACGATAAGTTACATTGCAAATATAATGATAATATATTTCTAAATCAAAAATACTGAATTTATAAATTTACTGTATGTTAATAATTTACAATATTTGCTATGTGATTAAAACATTTAAAACAGAAATATCGGGATTTGGTAAATACCCCAAAGCTGTGTGCAACATTTCTAGACCAAGGGATGCCGTTGAGCTGACTGAAAATCTCTCTAATGGAAGAACAGTCATACCAAGAGGTATGGGCAGAAGCTACGGCGATGCCTCACTGAACAGTAATGAATTAGTCGTTGAATCAATTCACTTCAACAAGTTTATATCATTTGATAATGAATCCGGGATATTGAAATGCGAATCGGGCATATCATTTAAGGAATTAACGGAAATATTTATACCGCTCGGATGGTTTCCTCCTGTAACACCCGGCACAAAATATGTAACAATTGGCGGAGCAATAGCAAGCGATGTTCACGGCAAAAATCATCACAGGGATGGAGGGTTCTCGAATTTTGTTAAATCATTTAAAATTATTTTAGCTGACGGAAACGTTGTTACATGTTCAAGGGAAGAAAAAGCCGATCTGTTCTGGGCAACCATTGGGGGCATGGGACTTACCGGATTTATAACTGAAGCTGAAATTCAGATGAAAAAAATTTCATCACCTTATATATCCTCAATGAACATTAAACCAAGAAATGTTGATGAACTTTTTGATAAATTTGACGAGTATGATAATTATACTTATTCCGTTGCATGGATTGATATAGTATCAGGCGGAAAAAACTTCGGCAGAAATATTCTCATGCTTGGAAATCACGCTGAATATGAGGAACTACCGCATGAACTGAAAAACAGGAACATGTATAAAAAATCTGACAAAAAATTAAATGTACCCGTTGATCTGCCGCAGTTTTTATTAAACAAAAATTCTGTACAAGTTTTTAATACCGTTTATTACCGTAAGACAAAAACAGGATTTTTTTTTCAGTACTATGACAACTATTTTTATCCCCTTGATTCTGTACTGAACTGGAACAGGATTTACGGAAAAAACGGTCTGGTACAATATCAGCTTATTGTCCCTCCGGAAAATGCAAGGAACACAATAAAAAAAATATTAAATACAGTTGTTGATTACGGCGGCGGCTCTTTTCTTGCTGTCATAAAAAAAATGGGAGATCAGGACGGCATCCTTTCTTTTCCGTTCAGGGGATATACTCTATCTATGGATTTTCCCATAAAAAAAGGATTAAGCGAAACATGCCGGGAGCTTGACAGAATAGTTCTTGAATGCGGAGGGAGGCTTTATCTTACCAAAGACTCCATGCTAAGCGAAGATACATTTAAACAGATGTATGACGGTAAATGGCAGCAGTGGATTGAAATAAAAAAAAAGTATGATCCGGAAATGAAATTTAAATCAGATCTTGGAAGGAGATTGGCACTGTGTCAGTATTAATACTAGGTTGCACCTCACCTATAGCACAGTCTGTTGCGGCAGAATTTGCCAGACGAAAGATAAACATTCATTTCGCTGCCCGCAGCCTTGATGCAGCTAATAAGTTATGTAATGACTTTTCTGTCCGGTATTCTGTATCATGCAAAGCATGGGAATTTGATGCCAGAAATTATAAGACACATAAAAAATTTATTGAAGATGTATTCTCAGACGATGACATAGAATGCATACTAATTGCTTTCGGATATCTTGGTGAACAGGAAAAGTCTGAACGTGATATCAGTGAGGCACAAAAGGTTATAGAAACCAATTATACCGGAGCGGTATCTGTTTGTGAGCTGGCGGCAGAGAGGTTTCTTGAAAAGGGTCGCGGTACAATTGCAGCCATATCATCCGTTGCAGGAGACAGAGGAAGAAAAAGTAATTATATCTATGGCTCTGCAAAATCCGCATTGAGTACCTATCTCAGCGGTTTAAGGAACAGACTATATCAAAATAACATACACGTACTTACAATTAAACCCGGATTTGTTGACACACCAATGACATTTGGTATGAAAATTCCCCGGATTATTTTGGCTTTACCTGAACGCGTAGGAAGAGATATATACAAAGCAATCGTTAAACGGAAAAACATATTATACACACCGTTTTACTGGAGATGGATAATGTTGATAATAAAATTAATCCCCGAGTTTGTTTTTAAAAAATTAAGTTTATAAATATTAAAGGAGGAAAGACAATGACAAAAGGTCCCGTATCCAGTTTCATGGAAAAATATTTCCTGCATTTTAATGCCGCTGCGCTTCTAGATGCCGCCAAAGCATATGATAAACTAATTAACGAAGGCGGCAAAATGCTAGTATCAATTGCAGGTGCGATGAGCACTGCTGAGCTCGGAAAATCAATTGCAGAAATGATACGAAACGATAAAATACATATAATATCATGCACCGGAGCAAACCTTGAAGAAGACATTATGAATCTCGTTGCTCATTCACACTATGTAAGAATACCCAACTACCGTGACCTTACCCCAGATAACGAATGGGAACTTCTTCAGAAAGGACTTAACCGTGTAACCGATACATGCATACCGGAAGAAGAAGCATTCAGGCGAATTCAGCGGCATATGTATAAAATCTGGAAAAAATATGATGAAAAGGGTGTAAGCCTGCTGGCACATGAATTTGTATACGAATTATTGCTCAACGGAGAACTAGAACAATATTATGAGATAAATCCTGATGACTCATGGGTTCTTGAAGCGGCTAAAAGGAATCTGCCTATAGTTGTTCCGGGATGGGAGGATTCTACGTTAGGAAATATTTTCGCGTCTTATTGCATTAAAGGGGAACTTAAGTCATCAACCGCAAAATCCGGTATTGACTATATGATCCTATTAGCTGAATGGTATAAAAATAATTGCGGAGACAAAGGCATAGGATTTTTCCAGATAGGGGGCGGCATAGCCGGTGATTTCCCTATCTGTGTAGTGCCGATGCTATATCAGGATCTAGGAATTAAGGATATTCCTTTCTGGAGTTATTTCTGTCAGATCTCCGACTCCACAACCAGCTACGGATCATATTCAGGAGCAGTTCCTAATGAAAAAATAACATGGGGAAAACTTGATATTAAAACCCCGAAATTTATAATAGAAAGCGATGCAACGATTGTAGCGCCTTTGATATTTGCATGGGTTCTTAATATGTAATTTAACTTCTTTATCATTGAACACAACAAGAGCAGGCACAAAACTCATTTTAACGTGGCTGTTTGTATATGAGATTGCTTTTCTGCTAATTATAGAGCTTTATAAATACTGGCTGAATTCCGAATATGACTCTTTGATATCTCATGACTTGTTGGCCTATACAATACGAAATTTTAATTTATTTTACACGGGGAATTTATTCTGGATTACATTATTCATTACATCCGTTATAGCTCTTATAAATATAATTCTTCATCTGAATAAAGTCAGCTCGGGTAGTTTAAAATCTCTAGCTTTTTTATCAGTAGCTGCCTCTGTTGTTTTATTGATAGTAATCTCGTCAGGTAAACCACCCAGGGAATCCTTTTTAGACAATCTTGTAAGTTTATCCGGCAAGGGTGTGATAACTATTATGCTGACGCTTGTTGCAGCTGTTCATCTTGTTATTACAGTTTCTCTTTGTGTAATATCTTTCACAGTGCTGATGAGGCTTTATATTTTCAGGACATTATTTATAACGATGATGATTATTCTAACCGGATATCTTATAGTGTTTATTGCCTGCTACTATTACAAGGATGATTATGAACTGCTTGTAAAAAATAAAATAACTACTGATGCCGGTACAGTACTCGGGGCCGCTGTATGGGGAGGAAACAGACCATCTCCTGTTCTCAGGGAGAGGATTAACAAGGGTTATGAACTGTACTCAAAGGGTATAATCAGATATATCATACTGACGGGCGGCGGCTCCCCGGGAGAAATGACTGAGGCTGAAGTATCGAAGAAGGAACTACTTAAAAAGGGTGTTAAAAACGAAAATATATTAATTGAGAATAAATCAAATTCCACACTTGAACAGATTTCCTACCTTTCAAAATATGTTTACAATCAGAACAACTGGGATGTAATTGTTATTATAAGTGATAATTTTCATTTACTCAGGACAAAACAAATCTGTCTTTTTTTCAATATAAAAGCCTTTACTGTTTCTTCTGACACTCCGCTATCTGCAGAATCAACTTTTAATTTCTGCATTAAAGAATCTTTCGCTGTTATTTTGTTCTGGTTATTTGGAATAGGTTAAATTATTTTTGTGAAATGCATGTTACAAGACGTACACTGAGAGAAAAAGCCTTACAGATATTATATGCCTATTCCCTGACCGGAGATCCGATAGAAGAAATTCTATATCTTCAGCTCACAGACATAACCAAAAAAGATGACCGTGAATTCTGCGAGAAGCTGGTAATCTGTACAATTCAAAACAGTTCCCGTTTTGAGGAACTTATAAAAGATACTGTGGAGCACTGGGATATGGAAAGAATAGCTCTCATCGATTCAATTTTAATTAAAATGTGTCTCACAGAATTTCTTTATTTCGAAGACATTCCGCCTAAGGTATCCATAAACGAATACATTGACATAGCAAAGGATTACAGTACTGTAAATTCCGGCAAATTCGTAAACGGAGTGCTGGATGCCTTGCTGGAAAAACTAAAGAAGGATCAGTTAATCCGAAAACAGGGTAAAGGTCTCCTCGAAGGCAGATGATCCTGATAACCCACTGGAGTAAACTTTGAAACAAAAGGGAAAATGGCTTAGACGGGATATTTTTTACTGGTCATTGTATGATTTTGCCAATTCCACATTTGCTACAATTATAGTAGCCTTTGTTTACGCAGTATATTTCAAAAAGGTTGTAGCTTCCAATCAGCCAATCGGTGATTTATGGTGGTCAGTTGCAATAAACATATCAATGATAACCGTCGCTCTTATCAGTCCTTTGCTTGGTGCAGCTGCAGATCACTTAGGCAATAAAAAGAAATTTCTCGTTTTTTTTACCTTGCTCTCGGTAGCTGCAACCTCATTACTGTATTTTGTTGAAGAAGGTATGGTTTTTACCGGGGCATTAATATTTATCATCGCAAATATTGGTTTTCAGGCAGGACTTGGATTTTATGATGCATTTATAAAGGACATAACTGAAGAAAAATATTACAACAAAGTATCATCACTCGGCTATGCAGTTGGCTATATGGGTTCGTTATTATCTCTGGTGGTTGTAATAATTCTTAAAGATGAACCAAGGCTTACCTTCGTTGCATGCTCAATATTGTATTTAATGTTTTCAATCCCGCTCTTCCTGTTTGTCAGGGAAAAAAAATTATTTACACACGGATTAAACTCTAGCAACTTTATAATTACAGGATACAGGAGGATAACAGATACATTCAGAAACATAAAAAAATACAGAAATCTTCGTTTATTCCTGATTTCATTTTTTCTTTACATTGACGGGGTAAATACAATTATTTTTTTCTCTGCTAATTATGCACAGACAACTCTTAATTTTGAAATTACAGATTTGATAATTTTCTTCGTGATAGTTCAGATTACAGCCCTGTTAGGCTCATTCTTCTTCGGATGGATTGCAGATATAAACGGAACCAAAAAAACACTTGTATTTATTTTAATCTGCTGGACATTGGTTACCTTATCAGTATATTTTGCAGATAGCAGGAATGTTTTTTTTACAATAGGTGCGGTTGCAGGAACTCTTCTTGGATCATCTCAGGCACTTTCTCGGAGTTTAATGTCCAGACTAACTCCGGAAAATAAAAAGGCAGAATTCTTCGGCTTTTACAGTCTGTTTGAAAAAACCTCAACTATTCTCGGACCACTGGCATTCGGATTGATTTCATGGCTCAGCGGAAATCAACGTTATGCAGCCCTGAGCCTGTCGTTATTTTTTATAACAGGTTTGTTGATTTTCAGACGGGTAGAAGATAAAAAACCCGTTACAGATTAACTGCAACGGGTTATGAAAGTTGTTAAGATTATTTATTTTTTAGTCTTTCCGAAGAACAAAGTTGCACCTAAATAAAACTCCAGAGAGCCAATATTCCTGTCCTTGGAAAGATTTGTATTTAAATCCTCGGCTTTTTTGTCGAGAAGATTCATCTTATTCTCCTCTTTCAGAAAATCAGACTTTTTCCCGATTAAATTGTAAAGTTTATACTTGCCGCCAAATGTAATACCAGCAACCTTGCCGAAACGAATGGTTGCTCCGAGTGCTCCGCCAACTCCTACCCGTACATCTGATTTAACCGTATAACCGGTCTCCACATTAGGTTCTATAATAACGTTAGGACTGGTCTGTCTGTATATACCTGTTACAACACTGAGAAGCATTTCAACGCCAATGTGAGGATACCACATTCTTTTCTTTCTGTCAACATTTGTAAATGCATACTCAAATCCTGCACCTATGTGAGGCACCCTGATGAAAATTTCGGATTGACCTGCAACAGGATTATTGAAGATAGAATCATTCCTGAGCGGATAGCCATCATCAATTATATTTCTTGGTATATATGCATTGTTGTCATCCATAGCCTGGAACTGGACATATCCCAGTGTAAGATAGGGTCTGTATTGTCCCTGCTTCCCGGCCCCGAATTTAAAATTAAACAATGCACCCCATCCTAATTTGGTGCCATAATTTTTAAATGTAAAGAATTCACCGATGTTTGCTCCCTTGGTTTCATTCATAGGCATGGCATAAATCGGTGTAATGTCTATTGTAAAGGTAGGCGATTTCCATCCACGAGATTTCTTAACCTGCGCTTCCGAAGCCTGAATAAACAAAACCGACATGATTAATAACGTAATTTTAAATAATTTCATCTTTTTCTCCTTTTTAGATTATTGATTAGTTAGTTAAATAACTCAAATATATTACAAAATTATAAATTTTTATAGAAACTTGCAAATATTAAAAAATTAAAATCAGTTAAAAATTAACCCCGCAAATAGCGGGGTAATATTATAATAAATGTTATAATAACAATTACTTTACCAGCATCATCTTTCTTGTTTCAGTAAATTTCGCTGACTGTGTCTGAACAGTGATATTATAGAAGTATACACCAGAAGGCAGACCGGTAGCATCGAAATCAACCCTGTATGTGCCTGCTGCCAGATCCTGATTTGCAAGAGTTTTTACTTCCTCACCGATAGAATTATAAACCTTTAGGGTTACGAAGCCTGATACCGGTAACTCGAACTTAATATTTGTGGTCGGGTTAAAAGGATTGGGATAGTTCTGTTCAAGGTTAAATCTTGCCGGTACATTGGACGAAATCTGCTTTACGCCAATTATATAATCACGTGGATTAAATACAGCCCAGTTTTGTGTCCAGTTAGTAGAACCAAACGCACCTCTGAATGTTACCGGCGTGAAACCGGAGAGATTTGGATTTGTGAAATCAGCACCTGATAACGCGGGTGAACCGGCCTGCGGCATCCAGTTGTTAACTACTGGCCCGGCTGGTCCTTCGGGATATACCCCGAACGGATTGGTAAGCTGTACATCCGTTGCGAGCGAGTAGATGGTATTGTTAAACGAAGGATTCGTGAGCCAAGCAGTAGTGCTGAATGACGACCCTGCTGAATCACCCAATCTCACATTTCCAGCAAAAATATTATTCCTCAACTGTATTGTATCTCCGTTTGCAGCGTTGGTTACTCCCGAACCATCAAGTCTTATACCAACCCTCCATCCCATTATAATTGAATTGTAAATACATGCCAGCATATTCCTTCTAAGATGTCCGCCTCTACCCCATAAGGTGTTAAGATTTAATCCTGTGTTAATGAATGGACCAACGACTGTCATATTTGAAAAAATAGGCCTTGTCCTTGGTGTATTGAAATTTGCAGGTGAATTGTTATTATTGTCTATTTCAAATCCATTTGAGGTAGATACATCATATATACCAGTGTCCCTGACGCTTAATCCAAACTGCACTCTGCCCCTGTACCCGTTTTCGCAATCCCAGTCATCATCTACTGCTTTATAAGATATCAAATATCTGCAATTTACCGTTCCACCGAACCATTCAAACGAATCATCACCGC
>Ga0308411_10001206_pt1 | contig 17538 bp, 17 predicted proteins | sample HotsprottomLayer_2_FD_203530 | JGI IMG/M metagenome (GOLD analysis project Ga0308411, IMG submission 203530) | Hot spring phototrophic mat microbial communities from Octopus Spring, Yellowstone National Park, Wyoming, United States -... | ecosystem: Environmental > Aquatic > Thermal springs >...
CAGCAACCGCGCCTCTCCCGATGACCATGCCGCAGATTCGGTTCGTTCCTCCTCCAATCCTGCTCTGTCGTCAAACTTGGGCGACGGTGCACTAGCTCGTGCCGGCGCATCCTGTCCCTCGCCTGTCGGTGGTCGTCCCGGCCTACAACGACGCCGCGACGCTGCGCGTGACGCTGCAACACCTCGCGGCGCAGACCCTGGCCCCGGTGGCCTACGAGGTGGTCGTGGTGGACGACGGCTCGACCGACGACACCCCGGCCGTCCTCGCCGCCGCGGCCGCCGAGGGCCGGGCGCGCGTCCGGCCGGTGCGGCTTGAGCGCAACCGGGGCCGCAGCGCCGCACGCAACGCGGGCATCCGGGCCGCCGAGGCCCCGATCGTCGTCTTCGTGGACAGCGACGTGCTGGTGCGGCCCGACTTCCTCCAGCGCCACCTGGCGCTCCACGGCGCGGCCGGACGGCCGGTGGTCGGCCGGGGACCGGTCGTGCTGATCCCGGCGCCACAGATCCCGCCGCGGCCGCCCGCGATCCGCTCCTCGCCGGCCTACCTGGACACGGCGAACGCCTCGGTCCCGCGGCAGGCGCTCGTGGACGCCGGCATGTTCGACGAGGGCTTCCGCGTCTACGGCTGGGAGGACTTCGACCTCGGGCTGCGCCTGCGCGCGGCGGGTCTGCCGCGCGTCTTCGACCCGGGCGCCATCGGGTTCCACGTACAGCCGCTCCCCGACCCCGCGGGCTTCGACCGGTTCCTGGCGAAAGAGGAGGAGCGCGCGCGGACCGCGCTCTACCTGCTCCGCAAGCACCCGGGGACGGCGACGCGGTGGATGATTCAGGACACGGCCGTGCAGCGCGCGGCGCACTTCGTGCTCGGCGGGGCCGGGCTGCTCACCGCGCACAACGCGCCGCGGCTGGCGCGCTGGCTGATGGCGCGCGGTCATCGCGCGCTGGCCGAGCTGGTGCTGCGCGGCGTGCTGAACCGCCACTACCTGGCGTCCCTGGACCGATTCCGCGCCGCGTCGGAGCGCGCCTAGCGTGCCGGCGTGGCGGTGGCGCGAGGCCGCCCTCCTGCTGACCGCGTTCGAGGTCCCGTTCGGACACGCGCTGCTGGGCGCCGCGGTACTGCTGGTGGTCGCGCTGGGCGAGCTCGTCGAGGGCGAGCCGCTCTGGGTCCGCTCGCCCCTCGACCTGGGCCTGCTGGCGTGGCTCGGCGTCGCGACGGCTTCCGCGCTGGTCTCGCCCTGGCGGACGACAGCGCTCGGCGCCGCGGCCGCGACCGCGGCGGTGGCGCTCCCGGTGGTGCGCGCCGCGGTGCTGGCGGTGCGCCGCCGGCCCGCCTTCGCGCGGGCCTGCCTCGGGGCCTGGGCCGCCGGCGCGGTGCTCGCCGCCGTATGGGCCCTCTCGACCCTGGCGCCCACCGCGGACGCGCGCGCGACACTGCCCGACCTCACGGCGAACGCGCTCGGGACGACGCTGGGCGTGGGGCTGGTCGTCCTGACCGGACTGTCGCCGGGGGCCCGGGGGCCGGTGCGCGTGGCTGTGTTCCTCGGGCTTCCCATCGTCGCGCTGGGGCTGGCGCTGACGTGGTCGCGCGGCGGCTGGCTCGCCGCGGCGGCGGGCCTCGGCGTGCTGCTGGCGCTGCGTCCCGGACGGCGGCTGTGGTGGGGACTGGTCACCGCGGCCGCGACCGCGGCGCTGACGATTCCCGTACTGACCGCGCAGTGGACCTGGCATCTGGACCGGCTCCGGCAGCTGCTGCCCGCGACCGGGCCGTTCAGCCGGGTCGCGGTCTGGCACGTGGCCCTCCGCGTGGCCGCCGAGCACCCGGTGCTGGGCACGGGTCTGGCCACGTTCGGGGTGGTCTACGAGCAACACGCCGCGCCGGCCGCGGGGCCGGAGCACGCGCCCTCGGCGCACAACCTCGTGCTGCACACCGCGGCGGAGCTGGGAGCGCTCGGGGTCGTCGCGCTCGCGATCTTGCTGGGGGCCGGGCTGCTCGCCCAGGCGCGCTGGTACCGCCGCAGTCCTCCTGGCGCCCCCGCCCGCACGCTCGCCGCGACGGTGCTGGCGGCCACGGCAGCGTTCGTGATGCACCAGATGGTGGACGTCACGATCATCGGGCTGGCGGTCAGCGTGGGCCTCTTCCTCCTGCTCGGCCTGGGCGCCGGCGCCTCGGCCTCGGAGTCCGACCCGTGACCACGCCGGCGCTCTCGGTCGTCGTGCCGGTGCGCGACGGCGGGTGGGTCCTGCGTCGCGCGATCGAGCGCCTGCTCGTCCAGGACGCTCCGCCCGGCGCCTTCGAGATCGTCCTCGTGGACGACGGATCCACCGACGGAGTCGCCGACGAGCTCGCGCGCTCGGACGTGCCCGTCCCGCTTCGGGTCCTCCGGCACGCAGGCGGCGGCCGGGCCGCGGCGCGCAACCTCGGCGCCCGGGCGGCACGGGGCCGCATCCTGCTGTTCCTCGACGCGGACATCTGGGCGGAACCCGGCCTGATCGCGGCGCACCTGGCGGCTCACCGCGGCCACCGCGACCTCGGGGTACAGGGGGTGTGGCGCGAGCATCCCGACAGCCTGACGACCATGTTCATGCGCGCGCGCCACATCCTCCCGGACGTCACCGTGCGCCGACGCGACGGTCTGTCTCCCTACCACGTCGTCACGCGCAACTTCTCGGTGGACGTGGATGCATTCCGGCGGGTCGGCGGCTTCGACGAGACGTTCCGCGGATACGGGTGGGAGGACATCGAGCTGGCGTTCCGGCTGGTGCGCGCCGGTGTGGCCCTGCGATTCGAGCCGGCGGCGGCCGGATGGCACTATCACCCGCAGACGCTCGACGAGCTGCGCGCCAAGATGCGCGAGGCCGGCCGCGGCGCGGTCTACTTCTGGAAGAAGCACGGCCGGGACCGGGGGCTGGGCCTGTTCCTGGAGATCTCCCCGGCGCTGCTCCCGCTGAAGTGGCTCGTCTACCGCAGCGGCGCGGTCACCGCGCTGGTACGGCCGCTGGTGCCGGTCTGCGAGCGGCTGGGCCTCACGCTGCTCTGCGGCGAGCTGTACAACCACCTGGCTTGGCGCTCGTACTACGAAGGCGTGTTCGCCGCGCTGCGCACGCCGTGAGCACCGCCGCACGCGCCGACGCCCTGCGCGCCTCCGTCATCGTGCCCTGCCGCGACGCTGCGGCCGTGCTGCCGAGGACGCTCGCGGCGCTCGATGCCCAGACCCTGGCGCCGGGAGCCTTCGAGGTCGTCGTCGTGGACGACGGGTCGTCGGACGCCACCGCGGAGATCGCGGAGCAGTGGGCGGGCGCGGCGCGCCCGCGCGTCGTCCGGCAGCCCAACCGCGGGCTGGCCGCGGCCCGCAACCGGGGCGCGGCCGCCGCGCGCGGGGGCGTCCTGCTCTTCCTCGACGCCGACGTCATCGCCCGGACCGACCTGGTCGCGCGGCACCTCGATCGACACGCGGCGTCGCCGGCGCCGCTCGCGGTTCAGGGTCGCACGGTGCCGACCCCCGAGACGCTGACCACCCCCTTCATGCGGCTGAGCACCGCGCGCGACCGCGGCGCGCCGGGCCGGCCGCGGGACCTCTCGCCGCTGCACGTCGTCGGCCGCAATCTCTCCGTCACCGCCGCCGCGCACCGAGCCGTGGGCGGTTTCGACGAAGGCTTCGTGGGCTACGGATTCGAGGACGTGGAGTACGCGCTCAGGTTGCGCCGGGCCGGCACCCGGATCGTCTCCGAACCCGCGGCGGTGGGACTCCACCACCATCCGCTGACCGTGGAGGCCGCGGTGCGGCGGCAGCGCGCCAATGGCCGGGCCGCGGTCTACTTCTGGCGGACGCACGGCCGTCCGATCTGGCTCGGCCTGCACCTCGAGCTGCATCCGGTGCTGCTCCCGCTGAAGCGGCTGGTCTACGGCACCGGCGTCGTGCCGCGGCTCGCCCGGCGCGTGCGGCCGTGGGCCGAGCGCCGCAGGGCCGATGCGCTCCTGGACGAGTGCTACCGCGTCCTGCTGTGGGAGGCGTACTACCAGGGCGTCTTCGAGGCGCTGCGCGAGCCGGCGCCCGAGGCACCCCGGACGCCCCGGGCCGCGCTGTGACCCGCATCCTCTTCGTGAGCAACGGCGTCGGGGAGGATCTGATCGCCGCCAGGATCGCCGCCGAGCTCCCGCCTGGCACCACGGTGGTCGCCTATCCCCTGGTGGGCCTGGGCGCGTACCCGGCGAGCGTGCCGCTGCTGGCCCCGCGGCGGGCGCTGCCCAGCGGCGGGTTCTCGCTCCGCACGGGCCTGCGGGGACTCGGCGCCGACCTGATGAGCGGCCTGGTCGGCCTCTGGCTGGCCCAACGCCGGACGCTCGCCGCGCAGCGCGGCCGCTTCGACCTGGCGGTCGCGGTCGGCGACGCCTACTGCTTGTGGATGGCCGCGCCTGCCGCCGCGCGCACGGCGCTCGTCGCCACCGCCGAGTCGGTGCACATCGCACCCGCGGGCGCGCTTCCGCGCCGTCTGATGCGCCGCGCGTCGCGCATCTTTGCACGGGACCCCGAGACGGCGGCGCACCTGACCGCCTGCGGGCTGCCGGCGGCCGCCCCGGGCAACGTGATGATGGACCTGGTGACGGTGCGCGGCGAGTCGTTCGGGCTCGGGCCGAACGTCCCCGTGGTGACCTTGCTTCCGGGCAGCCGGCGCGAGGCGCCGGCGAACGCGGCGCATCTGGCGGCCGCCGCGGCGCGGGTCGCCGACGCGGTCCCCGAGGCGCACTTCCTGCTGGCGGTCGCGCCGACGGTCCGGGCGGAGGAGGTCCGCACCCGGCTGGACGACCGACCGGCGATCGCGCTCACGACCGCGTTCGGGGACGCGGTGGCGCGCGCCACGGTCGTGATGGGCATGGCGGGGACGGCGCACGAGCAGGCCGCAGGGCTCGGCCGTCCGGTCGTCGCGTTTCCAGGCAGGGGCCCGCAGTTCGGCCCGCAGTTCCTGGCGATGCAGGCCCGGCTGCTCGGCGAGGCCCTGGTACCGTGCCGCGACGCGGCCGAGGCGGCGTCCGCCGTGGTGCGACTGCTGCGCGACCCCGAGGAGCGCGCGCGCCGCGGCGCCGCAGGCCGCGCGCGCATGGGCCCACCGGGCGGCGCCGCCAGGATCGCGACGGAGCTCGTCAGGCTGTCGCGGCCGGATGCATCAGGGTAGCACCCAGAACGCCTGGCTCCAGGCGCGCCGCTCCCCCGCGCGGCACTCCACGCGCACGAATCCCTCGTCGCCCTCGGGCGCGTAGCGGCCCGTCCCGCCGGTCGCGCGTGCGCGCTCGCGGCCGTCCGCGTCGAAGAACAGCACGAGGTCGGCCTCGGCCCGGGCCACGACCGCGCCGCCAGCGGCGCCGAACTCCGCGACGACGCCGGTGCTCGCGTAGCACGCGCCGCCGAGGAGCGCCCGGCGCAGCGCGGCGGCCGACAGCTCCTGGACCTTGACCATCACCCACCCACGGTCGAACTGGACGGTGCCGTGGCAGTCGTCCGCGGCCACGGCGGTGATCCGCGCCGACGGACCGCGCGCGCGGGAGGCGCGCGCCCACCGCCGCAGGTCCTCGGCCGGCGCCGAATGGGGATTCCAGATCTCGATCAGGTACGGGCCGGGCAAGGCGGCGGCGGCGGCGGCGGTCCAGCCGCCCGTCCAGAGGTTGCCGTTCCACGACGGGTGGTGCAGCGACGGCACGCCGCCGTCGGCCAGCGTTCGCGCGACGCGCTCCGCCGCCCCGCCGCCCTCCGACGGCCGGTCGACGAGCAGCCGGCCCAGGTGCGGCCCCAGCGGCAACGGGCCCCAGCCCACCGCCTCCTCCACCCCCGGCAGGGCCAGGAACGCGCCGTCGTTGAGCTCGTCGCAGCGCGTCACCACCTCGTGGTCGGTGAAGCAGAGGAACGCGTAGCCCGCGTCGCGGTAGCGCCGGGCCAGCTCCAGGGGCTCGAAGCGCCCGTCGGAGCGACGCGTGTGGGCGTGCAGCTGCGCCTTGCGGTAGACGCCGGGGACCGCGTACGGGTCGTCGAGATGCACGGCCTACGACCGCGCCGCGCCAGTCTCGCGCGCGCGCGGCACGGCGACGCGGTACCCGAGCTCGCGCAGGTGGTCGCGCACGCGCACCAACCGGTCGGCCAGCGCCGGGTGCGTGCGGAAGAGCACCTCGAACCGGTCGGGGTCGCGCCCCTCCGCCGCCCGCAGCCGCTGCATGAACGCCAGCGCCGCCGACGCGTCGAACCCCGCGCGGTGCGCGTAGCGCACGCCGAGCCGGTCCGCCTCGTACTCGTGCTCGCGCGAAAACCCGCGCGCCACGAGCGCGCGGGCGATCTCCGCAAGCTGCGCGGTCGTGCGGTCGCCCCCGAACAGCACCCGCCCGAGCACGCCGAGCAGCGCGTGCCGCTCGAGCAGCGTGACGTGGTGCCGGGCAGCCACGTGGCCGACCTCGTGGCCGAGGACGAACGCGAGCTCGGCGTCCGAGGCCACGAACCGCATCAGGCCCTCGGTGGCGTAGATGAACCCACCCGGCAGCGAGATCGCGTTGATCTCGCGGCCCCGGACGACCTTGAACGTGTAGACGATGTCGCGGCGGTCCGAGACCGCGACGATGCGGCGGCCGATCGCGCCGACCCGCGCGGCGAGCGCGGCGTCGCGCGACAGCCCGACCTCGGTCTCGAGCTGCTCGGCCGCCTGGCGGCCGATCCGGATCTCCTCGGCCTGGCCGATGAGCTGCGCCGCGGCGGGCACCGCCGGACCGAGCACCAGCGCCGCCGCCAGCGCCAGGAGCAGCGCTTGCGGGCCCACACCTCGCATGCTACCATGCGCCTGAACGGCGCGCCTCCCGACCATGCAGATCACCGTCCTGCTCTTCGCCGCGCACCGCGAGGCCGCCGGCGCCGCCACGCTCGCGCTCCCGGTGCCGCCCGGGGCCACCGCCGGCGATGTGTGGCCCCTGCTGGTCGCCCGGCATCCCGCCCTGCGGCGGACCGCCCCGCCCACCGCGATCGCGGTCAACGACCAGGTCCAGCCGGACGACCGGCCTCTGGCCGACGGCGACCGTGTCGCGCTGATCGCGCCGGTGAGCGGTGGCGACCTGGTGGAGCTGGTCCGCGAGCCGATCCGCGTCGAGGGGCTGCTCGACGCGGTCCGCCACCCCGGCGCCGGGGCCGTGGTGCTCTTCCTCGGCACCGTGCGCCGTCACTCGCGCGGCCGCGACATCGACCGGCTCGAGTACGAGGCCTACGAGGTGCTCGCCCGTCGCGAGATGACGCGCATCGCCGAGCAGGCGCGCGACCGGTGGGGCGTGCGCCTGGCGCTCGCCCACCGCCTGGGCACCCTGGCAGTCGGCGAGATCAGCGTCGCGGTCGCCGCCGCGGCGCCGCACCGGCGCGACGCCTTCGAGGCCGGCCGGTTCGTGATCGACACCCTCAAGCAGACCGTCCCGATCTGGAAGAAGGAGGTCTGGGCCTCCGGCAGCGAGTGGATCGGCCAGGAGGAGCCCCCCGGCTAGGGTACGAGCACGACCTTGCCGAACTGCTCGCGGCGTTCGAGCATCCGGTGCGCCTCGGCCGCATCCGCGAGCGGCAGCACCGCGTGGACGACCGGGCGCGCCAGCCCGTCGGTGATCAGCCGCAGCGCCTCCCGCAGCTCGCGCTTCGCCCCCAGCCAGGTCCCGTGGATGGAGAGCGCTCGGGCGTAGATGTAGCGGATGTCGGTCTCGCCGATCGGGCCGCTGGTCGCGCCGCAGGTCACCAGGCGCCCGCCCCGCGCCAGCGCCCGCAGGCTGGTCGCCCACGTGGCCTGCCCGACGTGGTCGAACGCGATGTCCACCCCGCGGCGTCCCACCACTCCCCGCACCGCCTCGCCGACGTCGGCCTCCGCGTGGTTGATGGTGTAGTCCGCGCCCAACTCGCGGGCACGTGCCAGCTTCCAGTCCGCGCCCGCCGTCGCGATCACCGTGGCACCGTGCGCCTTCGCGATCTGCACCGCGGCGGACCCGACCCCGCTCCCCGCCCCCCAGATCAGGACCACGTCGCCCCTCCGGATACGCCCGTTGGTGACGAGCATGTTCCACGCGGTCAGGAAGACCAGCGGCACGGCCGCCGCCTCGGGGAACGACAGGGACGCCGGCTTGGGCAGGATATTCGCCGCAGGCACGGCGAGGCGCTCCGCGTACCCGCCAGGAATGTGCTCGCCGAGGATGGAGTAGTCGGGACAGAAGGTGTCGTCGCCGGCGACGCAAGCCGCACACTGGCCGCACGAGACCCCGGGCGCCACCAACACCTCGTCGCCGGGCCGCACGCCCGCCACGCCCGCTCCCACCTCTGCCACCACTCCCGCGACGTCGGCGCCGAGGATGTGCGGGAACCGCAGCCTCAACCGCGGCAGCCCCCGCCGCACCCACAGGTCGATGTGATTGAGCGCGACCGCCCGTACCTCGACCAGGACCTGGAGCGGACCGACGACGGGATCCGGCGCGCGCTCCACGCGCAGGACCTCGGGCCCGCCGTGCTCGTGGATGCGCACCGCCAGCATCAGGGAACCTCCTGGGGCGCCCGCCACGCGCCGCGCATCGCGAGGGCGGCCTCGCGCCGCGCCGCCTCGGCGTCGAGCCCGCGCGCGGCGAGCGCCGCGGCGCCGATGTAGCCCGCGAGCGCCTCGACCGCCTGGCCGATCATCATGTCGCGGCCGGTCGCCGCGCGCCGCCCGGCCTCCCGCACGTGGCGCACGGTCACGGTCTGCTCGGGCGCGTAGACCATGTCGAACACCACCGCCCCCGGCGGGAGCCGCCGGGCGCGCTCGCGCGAGCGCGCATGGTTGGCCGCGATGTCCGCGGCCGACGCCGCCTTCCACGCGGCGAGGAACTCGGCCTCCGGCGCCGGAGGCAGCAGCGCGGGCGCCGCGGGCGCGAGCGCGGAGTAGGGCTCCAGCGACGTCCAGCCTTCGGCGAGGGCGCGGATGCCCGCCTGCCCCCGGAGCGAGGCGTTGATCACCAGGTCCACCTCCTGCAGGACGGCGTCCAGGGCGTCCTCGGCGACCGCGGTGGCGTGCGCGCCGGCGCGCGCGGCCAGCGCGGCCACGGTCTGCGCCGTCTCCAGGGTCCGGTTGGTCACGTGCAGCGCGCCCGGACCGAGCAGCGGGGCGAGCGCCGAGGCCGCGGCGCGTGCGGCGCCGCCGGCGCCGACGAGCAGCACCCGGGCGCCGTACAGCGTCTCGACCAGCGGGTCGGCTCGCTCGGGCTGGAGCAGGGCCCAGACCAGCCCGACGCCGTCGGTATTCGCGCCGACCAGCCGACCGTCTCGCCGACGCACCACCGTGTTCACCGCGCGCACGGCCGCGGCGATCGGATCCAGGTCGTCCAGCAACGGAAGGATCGCCTGCTTGTACGGCACGGTCACGTTCGCGCCCCAGCACGCGGGCGTGGCGCGCAGGAACGCGACCACGTCGGGAAGGCGGCCGTCGGGCACGTCGAGCGGCAGGTAGGTCGCCGGCAGGCCGAGGCGCCCGAGCGCCGCGGTCCACAGCGCGGGGCTGCGGGAGTACGCCGACGGCCGGTCGCCGATCAGCACGATCAGGCCGCCGACGACCTCGGCGGGGAGGCGATTGCCGACGAGCGCCTGGAGCGGCGCGAGCGAGACGGCGGTCCCCACGGTCAGGGAGGCGGCTCGAGCCGGATCCAGGTCGGCCCCTCGGCCAGCGCCCGGCCCTCGCCGTACCACACGGTCACGCGCTCCGAGGTCATGGCGCGGTCCGTCCCCCGCAGGCGCACGTCGCCGGTGAAAACGGCCCGCTTCTCGCCCAGGAACACCTCGGCCGTCCGACTGCGCACGGTCAGGTCGCGGTAGACCGCCTGCACGTGGCCAGTCGCGGTCACGCGGTCCAGCCGGCGCGCGCCGTCGATGCGGTCGGCCTCGACGACCCCATCGGCGTTCTGGACGCGCGCGGCGCCGGTGAGCACCACGGTGCCGGCCGTGCGGCTGAAGACGAGCCGCGCCGCGGTCGAGATCACGTCGGGGTCGGTGAAGAGCCGGACACCGCCTTCGGCGACGACCGTCTCGCCGGCGGGCACCAGCGTGACCGTCGCGGCGCTCACGAGGCCGGCGGCGATCTCGAGGCTGGCCTCGCCACGCGCGACGATTCGCGTGATCGCCCGGTCGGTGAAGAGGACGGTGATCTCGCGGCCCTCGAGCACACCGTCGGGTCCGCTCGCGCGGGCCCCGCCGGCCAGCACCGCCCGGCCCTCGCGCCGATACACGGTCGCGCGCGCCGCGGTGGCGGTGACCGTGCCGTCGCTCACGCGCACCCGCCCCTCGGCGACGACCACCTGCCGGGCGGCGTCGATCTGCAGCTCGTCGGCCGAGACCGAGAGCACGGCCGGCGCCGGCCCCGCGGCGGCCGGCCCCCCGATGATCGGCCAGGCGGCGAACACGAACGCGGCCAGCACCGCGGCCGGCGCGCGAGGGCGCGACGGTCTCACCGCCGGTTGCCCGTCACGTAGTCGTAGAGCGTCCGGTCGCGGTACGCGGCGGCCAGGTGGCGCGCTGCGGCGCGTCGATCGCCCTGCCGCGTGTAGGCGAGCGCGAGCACGTAGTGCAGCACGGCGTTGTCCGGGTTGATCTGGAGCCCGCGCTGCCAGGCGGCGATGGCCCGGTCGTCGCGGCCGAGCGTGGCGTAGGCCTGCCCCAGGTAGCCGAAGCCCCAGTCGTTGCGCGGATCGGCCGTGGTGATCCGCTCGAACTCCGCGGCCACCGCGGCGTGGTCGCCGAGGACGTAGGTGGCGAACGCCAGCCGGTAGCGCGCGAGCAGGTCGTTGGGGTTGCGCCGGAGCAGCGCCTGCGCCTCGACGGCGACCTGGCGGGCCATCGCGAGGCGGCGGCCCGGCCCCGCGGCGCGGTCGGCCTCCTGCAGGTGCTTCCACCCGTCCAACAGCCGGCCGTCCCGCGCGTAGAGCATGGCCAGCGTGAAGTGCGCCCCGGGGTCGCCCGGGGCGCGCTGCACCGCCGCCTCGTAGCGTTGCACCAGCGCCGGCCACTCCGCGCCCGCGCCCTGCGCGCCCGCGGGCGCGGCGGCGGCGCCGGCCGCGGTCCCGACCACCAGGATCGCGACCGCGCGGAGCGCCCGGCACCGCGGGTCAGTCACGGTCGATCTGCGCCCGCTGCAGGCGGCCGCTGTAGTCGATGTAGACGCTCTTCCACTCGGTGAAGGCATCGAGCACCTGCAGGCCGCCCTCGCGGTGACCGTTGCCGGTGTCGCGCGTCCCCCCGAACGGCAGGTGCACCTCGGCGCCGGTCGTGCCGTGGTTGACGTAGACGATGCCCGTGCGGAGCTCCTCGGCCGCGCGGTGCGCGGCGTTGACGTCGCGCGTGAAGATCGACGCCGACAGCCCGTAGCGGACGCCGTGGACGACCTCGAACGCCTCGTCGAGCGTGCGCGCCTCGAGCACGCCCACCACCGGGCCGAAGATCTCCTCCCGCGCCACGCGCATCCCGGGCCGGACGTCGTCGAGCACGGTCGGCGCGTAGTAGAATCCGCCCTCCAGCCCCGGGGGCGCGAGGCGGCCGCCGCCGACCACCACGCGCGCGCCCTCGTCGCGACCTACGCGGACGTAATGCTCCACCCGCGCGCGCTGCGCCTCGCTCACCAGGGGGCCCATCTCGGTGGCCGCGTCGAGGCCGTCACCCACGCGCAGCCGCCGCGCCCGGTCGGCGAGCCGCTCCACCAGCTCCGACCTGACCGCGGGGGTGGCGACGATCCGGCTGCAGGCGGTGCAGCGCTGGCCGGTGGTGCCGAACGCGCTCCAGGTCAACGCGTCGGTGACCAGGGCCAGATCGGCGTCGTCCAGTACGATCGCGGCGTTCTTGCCGCCCATTTCGAGCGAGACGCGCACGCCCCGCGCCGCGCACCGCGCGGCCACCTGGAGGCCCACCTCGGTGGATCCGGTGAACGAGATCATGGCCACCTCGGGATGCTCGACGAGCGCGCGCCCGGGCTCGTCCCCCCCGCAGACCAGGTTCAGCACACCGGCCGGCAGGCCGGCCTCCTCCAGGAGCGACACGAACGCCGCGGCTGACAGCGGCGACTCGGGCGCGGGCTTGAAGACCACGGTGTTGCCGCACACCAGTGCCGGGACGATCTTCCACGAGGGGATCGCCATCGGGAAGTTCCACGGGGTGATGATCCCCACCACGCCGAGCGGCTGACGCACGCAGTACGCCGTCTTGCGGGGCATCTCGCTCGGCGTCGTGTACCCGTGCAGGCGCCGGCCCTCGCCGGCGACGAAGTAGGTCATGTCGATCGCTTCCTGCACGTCGCCTCGCGTCTCCGCCAGCACCTTCCCCATCTCGCGGGTCATCAGGCGCGCCAGCTCCTCCTTGCGGCGCACCAGCAGTTCGGCGGCGCGGTAGAAGATCTCGGCGCGCCGCGGCGCGGGGGTGGCGCGCCACCGGGGCCACGCGTCGCGCGCGGCGCGGACCGCCGCGTCCACGTCCGCCGCCCCCGAGGCGGGCGCCTCGCCGAGCACCGCGCCGGTCGCGGGGGTGCGCAGCACGGCGACGGCACCGTCGGCGGTGCCCGTCCACCGGCCGGCGATGTAGTTGCGCGCGGTCGTCGTCACCTCGGACGCGGACATGCCCCGCACCCTCAGGGCACGGCGCCCGCCGGGACCAGGTCGGCCACCTTCCTGGCGATCTCCCGCAGCACGCGGGAGGCGGGCGCCTCGGGCCGGCTGCGCACCACGGGCTCGCCGGCATCGCTCCCTTCGCGCACGGCGATGTCGAGCGGGATCTCGCCCAGCAGCGGCACCCCGAGCTGCTCGGCCAGGCGCAGCCCGCCGCCCCGACCGAACAGGTCGATCGTCGGTCCGCCGGGCGGGGTGAAGCCCGACATGTTCTCGATGACCCCGACGATGTCCATGTTCACCTTCTCGGCCATCTTCGCCGCCCGCTGCGCGACCGCCGCGGCCGCGGGCTGCGGTGTCGTGACGATGAGCATGCTGGCCTGGGGAAGCGTCTGCGCGATCGTGAGCGATACGTCGCCCGTGCCCGGCGGGAGGTCGATGAACAGGTACTCCAGGTCGTCGCCCCAGTGCACCTCGGTGATGAACGTCACCAGCGCCTTGTGCAGCAGCGGGCCGCGCCAGACGACGGCCTCGCCCTCGTCCGGCAGCAGGAAGCCGATCGACATCACGCGGATCCCGTCGCGCTCGAGCGGGATCAGCATCTGGTCCACGGCCGTGGGCCGGCCAGCGACCCCGAGCATGCGCGGGATCGAGAACCCGTACACGTCCGCGTCGATGACGCCGACCGTGCGGCCGTCGAGCGCCATCGCCGTCGCCAGATTCGCGGTGACCGTGGACTTCCCCACCCCGCCCTTGCCGCTGGCGACCGCGATCACGCGGGTGGCCGAGGCCGCGGTCAGGAACGCCGGGCGCCGGGCGGGGTGCATCTCCCCGCCGCGCAGCCGTCCGATCAGCGCCTGGCGTTGCTCCTGGCTCATCACGCCCAGGGTCACGGTCACGCCGGCGACCCCGGGCAGCGCCTTGACGCGGTCGGTGATGGACTGGACGATCGTGTCGCGGAGCGGGCAGCCGCCGATCGTCAGGACCGCCTCCACCGTCACCTGCCCGTCGCGCACCTCGACCTGCCGGACCATGTCCAGCTCGACGATGCTCTTGCGGAGCTCGGGGTCCACGACGTCGCGCAGGGCGTCGAGGACCTCCTCTCGGGTCGGACCGTGCTGCCTGCGGGCCATCGCACTCCCCCTCGCGTATCGCCAGTGTACCATCGGCCGTGCCGCTCGGGCTACGACATCGGCGTCGCGGGGCCGCCCGGCGCCCCGCGGCCGGGCGGCCGGCGCCGGCGGCGGCGACGACGCCGGCGCCGGGCCCCGGGCCCGGCGTCGTCCGCGGCGGCCTCCGGTCGCGGCTCGGGCGCGCCGGAGGACACCTTGGTCCCGACGTCCGCCGGCGCGTCCTCGCCCGCGTCAGCGGCCTGCGGCCCGGCGTCCTCGGCCGCAGCCTCGGGCTCCTCCCCGCTCGCGGCCGGATCGGGTGCCGGGGCCGCGGGTGGGGCCGCCCGACGGACGACGCGCACGAGGTCGCGCTCCGCGGACGCCTTGATCTTCGCCAGCGTGCTGTCCACGTGCGCGGCCAGAATCTGTTGCACCGCCATCTCGGAGAACAAGGGAATCCCGGCGTCCACCGTGAGGACGATCTGGACCTCGGTGTCGCCGTCGCTGTCTCGCAGGACGTAGCTCCCGGCCAGGCCGCGCAGCGTCCCCCGAATCTGGCGGAACTCGATCCGGCCCGGCGGCCGCAGGGTCACCCGCTGAACCGAGGTCACCGGCAGCCCGCCGAACGCGCCCCGGTACTCCACGGTCACGGCGCCAGGTGTCCGCTCCAGCAGGTCCGCGGCCAGCCACAACACCGCGTAGCGCGGGTGCGCCTCGGGACGGCTGAGGAGCTGCCAGACGCGGTGCAGCGGCGCGCGCACCACCCGGCGGGCCTCGTACCGCACGCCCCGCTCGACCGGCGTCACCGCGCGGGCAGGGCCGTGCGCACCTCGCGCACCAGCTCGATGATGCGATCGTAGCGGCCGAACGCCGGAATCAGGTAGGCACCCGCGACCCGGTCGCGCACCGCCCGCAGCAGCTCGCGCGCCAGGCCGAGGCCGAGCTCGCGGCCGTCGCGCGCCTCGCGCATGCGGCGGCGCACACCCTCGGGCACGACCATCCCCGGCAACTCGTTGTGGAGGAACTCGGCGTGACGCGCACTGTGCAGCGGCAGCACGCCCAGCAGCAGCGGGACCGGGAGCGGCCCGAACTTCGCCAGGAACGCGTCGAGCGTCTCTGGATCGAACACGGGCATCGTGCAGACGAAGTCGCCGCCGGCCGCCAGCTTGCGCTCCAGGCCGCGCAACTCCCGGGCCGGGTCGCGCGCGGCCAGGTTGAGCGCGACGCCCACGAGGAACCGCGTCGGCTCGCCGATCGCGTTGCCGGCCACGTCGCGACCACGGTTGAACTCCTTGATCATGCGCACGAGCCCCGAAGGGTGGATGTCGGAGATCGCGGTCGCCTGCGGGTAGTCGCCCGACTGCGGGTGGTCGCCCCGCAGCACCAGCACATTGCGGATGCCGAGCGCGTGCACCGCCAGCAGGTCCGACTGCAGACGGATCAGGTTGCGGTCGCGCGTGGTGAAGTGGAGGATCGTCTCCAGACCCACCTCGCGCTGGATGCGTGCGGCCGTCGCCCAGGGGCTCATCCGCAGGCGCGCCATCGGATTGTCCGCGACGTCGATGGCGTCCGCGCCCGCCGCGCGCAGCCGCCGGCAGCTCTCCAGGGCCTCGGCATCCTGCACCCCGCGCGGCGGCGACACCTCCACCGTCACCACGAAGCGCCGGCCCAGCTTCTGGGCCAGCGTCCCGGGCGGCGCCGCGACCGGGATCTGCGGCGGCGGCGGCGGCGCGGGTATTGCGGCCGGCCGCGCGCGACCCGGCTGCCGGCCCGCGACCGCGGCGCGCATCGCCGCGATGTGCTCCGGGGTCGTCCCACAGCATCCGCCCACGAGCGCGGCGCCGAGCTCGACCAGCGTCGCCGCGTGCTCGGCCATGTAGGCCGGGGAGGCCACGTAGGCGAACCGGCCGCCCACGTACTGCGGGAGCCCGGCGTTCGGCATCGCCGACAGTGGCAACCGCGTGGCCGACGCCATGCGCTCGACGACCTCGAGAATGCCCTGCGGCCCGACGCTGCAGTTGGCGCCGACCGCGGCCACGCCCAGCGCCTCCAGGCGCGCGGCCACCTCCTCGGGCGCGTAGCCGAGCAGGGTGCGGCCGTCCTGGGCGAACGTCATCTCCGCAACGACCGGCAGGCCGGTCGCCTCCCGTGCCGCCCGGACCGCGGCGGCGATCTCGTTGAGATCGCTGAAGGTCTCGAGGAGGATGAGGTCCGCGCCTGCCGCCGCCAGGGCGCGCGCCTGCTCGGCGAACGTGGCCTCGGCCTCGGCGGCGCCCAGCGCGCCGAGCGGCGCCATCTGTCGGCCGAGCGGCCCGACCGACCCGGCGACCCAGGCGCGCCGCCCGGCGATCTCGATCGCCTCGCGCGCGAGCCGTACACCCGCCGCGTTGATCGCGTCCACCTCGTCGCCGTACCCGAACGCCGCCAGCTTCAGCCGGTTCGCGCCGAAGGTGTTGGTCTCGAGCAGCTCGGCGCCGGCGTCCAGGTACGCGACGTGCACGCCGCGGACCAGGTCGGGCCGCTGGAGGTTCGCGGCCTCGAAGCACTGGTCGTAGGGCACGCCGCGCGCGTAGAGCATGGTGCCCATCGCGCCGTCCGCGAGCAGGGGGCCCTCGCGCAGCCGCCGGACGAAGGCGTGACCGGCGTCCACTACCCGCGCCCCACCGGCGGGCCCAGGACCGCGCGGGCGATGATCGCGCGCTGCACCTCGCTCGTCCCCTCCCCGATCTCGCACAGCTTCACGTCACGGTAGATGCGCTCGACCACCGCGTCCTTGACGAACCCGTAGCCGCCGTGGACCTGCACGGCCCTGGTCGCGGCGCGCGAGGCGGCCTCCGACGCGTAGAGCTTGGCCATGGACGCCTCGCGCCGGAACGGCTCGCCGCGGTCGGCGAGCGAGGCGGCGTGCTCCACCAGCAGCCAGGCCGCCTCCAGCTCGGTCGCCGCGTCGGCGAGCATGAACTGGATCGCCTGGAGGTCCGCGATCGGCCGGCCGTAGGCGCGCCGCTCGCGCGCGTAGGCCACCGCGGCGTCCAGCGCGGCCCGCCCCAGGCCGACCGCCATCGCGCCGATCCCGATGCGGCCGCGTTCCAGCACGGCCATCGCCTGCCGGTATCCGTCGCCCGGCTCGCCCAGGCGGCAGTCGTCGTCCACCTCGCAATCGGTGAAGCGCACCTCGGCGGTGTCGCTGCTGCGCACGCCCAGCTTGTCCTCCTTGGGGCCGACCTCCAGGCCCGGCGTGCCCCGCTCGACCACGAAGGCGGTGATGCCCGCGCGCCCCGCGCCGGGGTCGGTGGACGCCATCACCACATAGACGCCGGCGAGGCTGCCGTTGGTCGCGAACGCCTTGGTGCCGTCGAGCACCCAGCGTCCGCCCCGCCGGCGGGCCCGCGTGCGCAGCGCGGCCGCGTCGCTGCCCGCCTCGGGCTCGGTCAGGCACCAGGCGCCGAGCGCCTCGCCCGCGGCCAGCCGCGGCAGGAACCGGCGCTGCTGGGCCTCGGTCCCGAACAGCACCAGGTGCCCGGCGCACAGGGAGTTGTGCGCGGCGACCGACAGCGCCACCCCCCCGTCGCCCCACGCCAGCGCCTCGATGGCGGTGGCCACGGCGGTGGCGGGCAGGTCGCTCCCGCCGCAGGCGGCCGGGATGGTCATGCCGAGCAGCCCGAGCTCCGCCAGGCGCGGGACGATCTCGGTGGGGAACCGGTTCTCGCGGTCCCAGGTCGGCGCGAGCGGCCGCAGCACCTCCCGGGCGAAGGCCCGAACGGTCTGGTGCAGCAGCCGCTGCTCCTCGACGGCGAGCACGCTGTGCCTCCCCCCTAG
>Ga0308411_10001207_pt1 | contig 17528 bp, 15 predicted proteins | sample HotsprottomLayer_2_FD_203530 | JGI IMG/M metagenome (GOLD analysis project Ga0308411, IMG submission 203530) | Hot spring phototrophic mat microbial communities from Octopus Spring, Yellowstone National Park, Wyoming, United States -... | ecosystem: Environmental > Aquatic > Thermal springs >...
GAGCGGGTGGAGACATTGCGCCCACGCATCCAGCTCGACGACGACAAGCAAGCGCTGATCGAACAAGCGTGGGGCGAGTACTGGCGACGCGCCGAAGATGCTGCCAAAGCGCTCGAACACACCCTTCGCGCGCTCAGCATCTATGAGAAGTTGAACGATCAACAAGGCATCGTCAAGACCTACATCAACCTCAGCCTGCTATACGGCGAACTCAGGCAGTTCGAGCGCGCCATCGAATACGGCAATAAAGCGCTCGGCATGGCGGATCGCACCGCCATCGGGCCGGAGGCTACTGCCAGCACCTATCTTAACCTCGGCGCGAATTACTTCTGGCTGGGCAATTACGACGCGGCCATCGTGCACTACCGCCAGGGACTGCAGGTGGCGGTCGAAGCCAACTTGAAGTTACACATTCGGCGCGCCCATTACAACCTGGCCGAGGCCTTCTACACCCGCTTCCGCATCGGGCGCGCGCCGGAAGATGAGCTGCAGGGCGACGCCCACGTCGAAGCCGCCCTGGCGGCCTGGCCATACGAATCCGACCCGGCCCACATCGAGCAAACCAAGAACCTCAAGCGGGAAGTGCTGGGCGAAGGCAATCCGCCCACCTACGACCGATTGCTCCCGCAAGAGACCGCAGCCCACTATCCGGAAATGGCCGAGATCGAGCAGCAGCGCGCGATCATCGCCGCATCGGACAGGCCCGAGGATCGCGTACGCGCCCATCTAGCCATCGCTAATGCTTATCTCGCTATCAGCGTCAAGGAGCGCGAGACGGCGCTGGCGTTGATCGAAAGGCATGGCCTGGGCGACCGCTTCGCGGACGAATTCGAACGGCTGCGCACCACGTTCGCCCAGACACTCACCCGCCAACAAAGGCTGGCTGCCGAGTGGAAGGCAAAAGCGGGTGACCTGCTGAACGACGCACGGCGTGCTGCGACGCTAAAGCATCTGCTCGAGAACGGCGCGATCAATAAGAGCAGCTACGCCAGGCTATGCCATGTCGGGCCGGCGACGGCCTCCAATCACCTGATCCACCTTGCCGAGCGCGGGCTGCTCAAACAAATCGGTCGCGGGCCGAGCACACGCTACGTGCTGCCGGACGAGGCGTGAGCACCGGCGCGGCACTGGTACCACAGATCTTCGAACACCCGAGACGGCCGAACGTCACCTCCGTGCGCTGAGCGTGTATAGCTTCACATCCCTGCCGCCCAGCTTGTACTTGTATTCCTCGTCGCCCTGGAGAAAGTCGAACAGGCGCCGCCCATCTTGGATGGCCTTCTCGATCAAGCGCGCGATCAGCACCTGGCCTGGGCTGAGGTAGGCATACTTCTCTGGATCGAGGCCGGAGTTGTAGACCAGCACGGCGTCTCCGTAAACGAAGTTCATGTAGGCTGCCGCGCGCACGCCTTCGACTTCTAAAAACGCCAGTTGCAAGCGGCCGACTTCGAACATGGCGCGGGCGGCGGCGTGGAAGAAACGGGCCATGCGCGGCGTCATGAACGCCGCCTTGCTGGGCGCCGACGCTTTCATCAGGGCAATAAAATCGTCCACGTCGCGCGCAAGTGACGTCGCGTCGGTCGCGAAGGTGATCGTGACGTCTTCGCTCGCCCGGCGCAGCTTGCGCTGCAACTCGCGGCGCTCCTTGCCCTCCAGCATGGCCAGATACGCCTCGAACGTATCCGGCAACGCCACGACCGGGCAGACGTCTTCGAACAGGACGCGCGCGTGCCAGCCCTCGGCATTCAGCATCTCCGCAAACGCGCTCAGCGTGGGCGAAGTCTCGATGATGTTGCACAGAGCGAGGGTATGCCAAGCCGGCGCATCGGTGCTCTTGAGGAAGTCAACCACCACGCGGAAGCAGGCCACCTCGCGCCCACGCGCGAAGATGAAATCCAGGTAATCCGACACCTCCTTACAGCCGACCAGCGCGACCTCCGGCGAGCCGAGCGGATTGGCCGCGAAGAACAGCGGCGCGATGCCGACCAGGGCATCGCTTTCATACATGGCCAGGATGCGCAACTCACCCTCGCCCAGCTCGCGCCACCAGGTCTTTTGCCACTCGTTGGTGAGGAAGAGCGTATCCGACGCCGAACGTTTCAACAGGGCGTTCCATTCGCCGGCCAGCCGGTCGAACGCCTCGGGGGTAGTGTAAACCTCGGTGCGCATCATTCGAGGTCTTCGGTGGCTTCTTCCTTCACGCGCCACACGCGGTCGGGCGAGACGAGCTTGTCAATGTAAAGCACGCCGTCCAGGTGATCAATCTCGTGTAAGAAGGCGCGGGCCACGTGGCCCTCCACCTCGTATTTGACCCGATTGCCCTCGCGGTCGAGCGCGCGCACGACGATGCGGTAGGGGCGGGCTACGTCGCCGCGCCAGCCCGGAATGGACAGGCAGCCCTCCTGATGCTCCCATGTCTCCTCCGACTGTTTGATCACCTCCGGGTTGATCAGCGTATACAGCACACCGCTGCCGACGATGTCATCGGACTTGGGTACCTCGACGATGGCGATGCGCTGCGAAACGCCGACCTGGGGCGCGGCCAGGCCCTGACCGTGCGCCTGGCGCATGGTCTCGACCATGTCATCCAGCAACTTCAGCGTGTCGCGGGTGATCTTCTCCACCTTCTTCGCCTTCTTGCGCAAGATCGGATCGCCGATCTTTCGAATTTCTCTGACCATGGCTCGATTGAGATTGTGCAGCATTGAGTGCGCCACCGCTCACCGCAGCGGCCTCTCCCCGTGGATGCGGGTCAGCTCATCGTAAATGCCTATCCACTCGATGAACTCGCGCCGACGGCGCGCCGCCTCCTTGTCGCGTTGGGCGGCGCGATAGGCCTCCAGGCGCAGCACCACCTCGCGCTGTACGCCGCGCGGATTCCACACCCGCGCAAAGTCCAGCTCGTTGTCCATACCTCCGGTGCGGATGGATACGTCGCCCACATTGAACAGATTGTCTATAAACCCCTTGGTCGTTGCGGTGACGTTCTGCACGTTGGCCAGGCTGGCCGTGCGCTGCGAAGTGCCGAGCAAGCCGAACGGCGTGCGCTTGTATTCCAGAACCCGCTCCGGGGTGAGCATATACACGTCGTTGCGCCAATCCTCGTATTGCCAGACCAGCCAGAAAAACAGGACGAACCCGATGAGCGCGACGAAGACGATGGCCGGCGTCTCGAACAGAAGCTGGCGCAGCGATGGCACGTTGAACCAGACGAAGACCAAAGCGGCAAGGTAGAACAGCCAGGACAGGAACGGCACGATCGTTGCACCGATTAGCGCCAGCCAGTGTTTGCGATAGATGATGGTATCGGGACTGCGCACCAGGCGCATGCGCGGCAGCAACTCATTGCGCAGGTCGTTCAGCCCGGTCGCAACGCGTTTGAGGAAGGGAGGGGATTTGCCCTCTTTGGCTTTCTGCGGTTTGGCCGGTTCCGCAACCGCGCCGGCAGCTTTGAGGGGACGGGTGCCGACGTCCATTTCCTGTCGCAGCTCGGTGCGCACCTTCGAACGTTCAGTCGCGGCCACCTCGACGCGGGCGCGTGCCTGCTGGTCGAGGATGAGTTTCGAGATCTTGTTCGGCTCACTCACCCACTCGAACTGGATGTTGGCGCGCGCACCCAGGGTCTCGATCGAGACCGTGCCGGTATCCAGCACAGTGCTGATGAAGTTGGGCCGGGTGACCGAGACGTTTTGCACGGAGCTGATGGGGGCTTCGTCCTGCGAATCGTAAATGATGAGGATGCGCTCGCGATGGATCACCCGCTGATCCGTCACCACATAGTAATCATTCAGCCAGTCAATCAGAAACCACAGGAAGCTCACGAATGCTATCAACAACAAGGCGGCCACCAGCACCGTCCCAAACAGGCCACCGAAGATTGGGCGCAGCGGCGGGAGAAAGGTAGCACCTGCGATTGCCAGCAGCAGGATGGTGAACCACTGGCTCTGCAAGAGCACCCACCAATGTTTGCGGCCGAACCACAACACCAACTCGCCCGGGCGCTGCGAGTCGAAGCGCCGATGTTGCTTGATGTATTTCTCCTCTTCGGGGGTATAAGTCAGGTGCTCGCGAATGTATCCCTCGCGCTCCAGCAGTTGTTGAAACTCGCCGCGCGGGATGTACCACAACTGAACCGGCGTGACCGTCTCGATTGTCACCTCGCTGGGGTGGCCGGTGACGAACGGCAGCTCGTTCAATATCTCGCCGGGGTTCACGAATCGGATGACGGGGTCTTTGCCGCCCTTTTCTGGCGCACGGATGAGCATCCGTCCCTTGCGCAGGATGTAGAGATGAGTGTCCGGCGCGCCCGCCAGGACGAGGATTTGACCCTCGTTCACTGTGCGTGCGCGCAACAAGCCCAGCACGGATTTGAATTCGTCCTCGCTGAGGCGCGAGAAGAGCGTGGACGCGCGCAACCGGCGCACCAGGTCGTCCGGCATGAGGCTGGCTTGAACTGCTTGTGAATCGGCGGGAGGAGCCTGGCCGTTCGGTGCGCTTCCCAATTCCTGAGCCATTCAGCGAGATTCTAGCATCGCGGCCACCACGAAGCGGATGAGCGCCGTCTGCCGTCTCCAGCGCCAGGGCTGGCGCGCCAGCCGGTATAGCCATTCCAGGTTGGCTTGCTGCATCCAGGCCGGCGCGCGCTTTTGCACGCCAGCGATGAAGTCGAACGCCCCGCCCACGCCCATGCCGACGATGCCATGCGTGCCCTCCTGGCCAGCGGACGCGCCGGACGAGAGCAGCGGCAAATTGCGGGCCAGCCACTTGTCCTGCGCCGGCGCGCCGTAGGCCACGAAGAGCAGATGCGGCCGTGCTGCACGCACCCGTTCCACGATCGGCAGTTCTTCGGCGCGATGCGGTGTGCCGGCGTGGGTGCCGGCGACGGTCAGGCCGGGATAGGTGAGCACGATCTGCGCCGCTGCCCGTTCGGCCACACCGGGCTGGGCTCCCAGGAAGAACACCCGCCAGCGATGGCGCGACGCCAGCGCGCACAGCTCCAACATCAAATCCACGCCAGCTACGCGCTCGCGCAGCTTCATCCCCCTGCGCCCGGCGGCCCACACCACGCCGGCGCCGTCGGGCACGTTGAGCGCAGTGTTTGCCAGCACGTTCTGGAACTCCTCGTCATCCTGGGCAGCCATGACGAACTCCGGATTGACCGTGGCGAACTGGTGCACGCCCCCGCGCCGAATCAACGCCTCGGCGATGTCGCAGGCCTCGCCATACGTGACGTCGTCTACGCGCACACCCAGGATCTCAACCGAACGCGGTTTGATGTGCTTTGTCATCCAATCCTCACCTTCTGGTCTTACAATCGTTGTCATGAGCACGACCCGCAGGCAAATATATCTAGACTACTCGGCCACCACACCCGTCGCCGACGAGGTCAAGGCCGCTATGCAACCGTACTGGAGCGACGTGTTCGGCAATGCCTCGTCGCTGCATAGCTTCGGGCGCGATGCGGCCGCTGCGTTGGACGAGGCGCACACGGTGGTCGGGTGCGCCATCGGCGCGCGCGCTGGTGAAGTCGTGTTCACCGGTTGCGGCACAGAGGCCGACAACCTGGCCCTGCGCGGTGTGGCCTTCGCCGCGCGTCGCTCCCACAACGGCTCGCCCGGCCACATTATCACCGCGCCCGTCGAACATCACGCCGTCGAGGCCACAGCACACCAGCTTCACGCCCTATTCGGTTTCGACCTGACCCTGCTGCCCGTGGATGGCTGCGGTCGCGTGGATCCAGACGACGTGCGCCGCGCCATTCGCCCCGATACAGTCATCGTCAGCGTGATGTCGGCCAACAACGAAGTGGGCACGCTTCAGCCGATCCGCGAGATCGGCGCGATCTGTCGAGAGCGCGGCGTGCCGTTCCATACCGACGCCATCCAGGCCCCAGCTTACCTGCCGATCAACGTGAACGAATTGAACGTGGACTTGCTGGCGCTCTCGTCGCACAAATTCTACGGCCCGAAGGGCGTCGGCGTGCTCTACATACGCGAAGGCACGCCCTACGTCCCCCCCATGACCGGCGGAGGACATGAGCGCGGACGCCGACCGGGCACGGTCAACGTCGCCGGCGCCGTCGGCACCGCCGCCGCGATCAAATACATCTCGCGCGAGCGCGAAGCACAGGCCGCGCGCCTGACGACGCTGCGCGATCGCCTGATTGCAGGCGTGCTGGCGCGCGTACCGGACGCGCGGGTGAGCGGTCACCCCACCGACCGACTGCCGAACCACACCAGCTTCGTGTTCAAGGGCGTGGACGGGGAATCGCTGTTAATGGCCTTGGACGTGGAAGGCTTCGCCGTCAGCACCGGCTCGGCCTGCACCAGCGGCAATCCTGAGCCGTCGCCGGTGTTGCTGGCCATGGGCATCCCACGTGAGTGGGCGTTGGGCGGCCTGCGCATCACGCTCGGCTACCACACCACCGAGGAGGACGTAAATGCCCTGCTCGACGCGTTGCCCGAGTGCGTGCAGCGCGTGCGCCAGTCTGCGCTGGAGTTTTGACCGATGGGTAAGACGCGCGTGGTGGTGGCTATGAGCGGCGGCGTGGATTCGTCGGTCGCGGCGGCGCTGCTGGTGCAGCAGGGCTACGACGTGATCGGCATCATGTTGCGCCTGTGGGCCGAGGAGCGAATTGCGGAGCAACCCCCTCCCCTCAATCCCGAATCGCCAATTCCCAACTCCCAGCTCCCAATTCTCAATTCTCAATTCTCAATTCCCAATTCCAACCGTTGCTGCACTCCCGAAGCGGTGGCCGACGCGCGCGCCATCGCCAGGTTGCTGGGCATCCCGTTCTACGACGTTCACGCCGAGGGCGTTTTCAAGCAGCGCGTGGTGGATTCGTGGATCGCTGCCTACGCCGACGCCACCACACCCAACCCGTGCTTCACCTGCAACCGCACCATCCGCTTTGGCTTTTTGCTGCAGAAGGCGCTGGCGCTTGGCGCAGATTACCTGGCCACCGGCCACTATGCGCGCGTGGAGCGGTGCGTGGAGCAACTGGAAATCGGAGATGGGTCCGCCGCCTCCCATCCATCTTCCACCCTCTACCCCACGGTGCGCTATCGCCTGCTGAAGGGGAAGGATGAGCACAAAGACCAGAGCTACGTGCTGCACGTGCTCGGCCAGAAGGAGCTGGCGCGGGCGATGTTCCCGGTGGGCGAGTACACCAAGGAGGAGGTGCGCCAGATGGCGCGCGCGTTCGGCCTGCCTACGGCCGAGCGCGCCGAGAGCCAGGACCTGTGCTTCCTGACCCAGGGCGATTACCGGGGCTTCCTGGTGCGCAATGCGCCTGGGGTCGCCCGGCCCGGCCCGATCGTGAACACGCGCGGCGAGGTGATCGGCCGGCATGACGGGCTGCCCTTCTACACCATCGGCCAGCGCAAGGGATTGCACATCACGACCCGCTCGCCCCAAAGCGAGCCGCTCTATGTGCTTCGGCTGGATCCGACCAACAACGCCGTGGTGGTCGGCAGCGCCGATGAGCTGGGCACGCGGGTGGCGCGCACGCGCGCCATGCACTACGTCAGCGGCGAAGCGCCGCGTGAACCGCTGCGTTGCACAGCCAAGATCCGTTACAAGGCCAGGGAAGCGGCCGGCTGGCTCAGGCCGCTGCCGGATGGGGGCGCAGAGTTCGAGTTCGACGAGCCGCAGCGCGACGTGACGCCCGGCCAGGGGCTGGTGTGCTACCTGGGTGACGAGGTGATCGGCGGCGGCGTGATCGCGCGCGCGTGATCGCACGCGCGTGATCGCGCGGAACAGTTAGCCCGGAAGTGCGTTCGCCTTGGCGGTGATTTCCCTCTGCAGATCGGGTCAGGCAACGCGATTGTGAAACCTTAGCCTGTTGGGTCTTGCATTCTTGCCCCGGCATGATATCATTTTCGATAACATTATCAAAATTGATATCATACTCATCCTAAAGGTCTGCCTATGCCTCTCAAAAACTTTGCGGTGATCAATCACCCGGCACGAATGCGCATTTTTCAGGCGCTTAACGGCGTTGCACTGTCCATCAATCAACTGGCGCAAGTCTTGCCCGACATCCCCAAGCCTTCGCTTTACCGGCATGTGCACAAGATGCTGGAGGCGGGCGTTCTGCAGATTGCGCGTATCCGACACGTCCAGGGCATCGAAGAGCGTTTCTACATCGCTGCGGATGGGCTGATTGAACCGGAGGAGGTCCACAAGCCCGGCGGGCTGGAGCAGTTCGCCGACCATGTTCTGATTTATGGTTCCTCCGTAGCCCAGGATCTGGCACGCTACATCATGGATCGTAGCGAACCAGACTTGAACAACATCCTTGCCCGCGACTACACCTTTTATGCCAGCGAGCAGGAGTTCATGCAGGTGCGCCAGGCCATTTACGACCTGCTAGGTGCGCTGAAAGGCACACCACCCGCGGAAGGGCGCGCTAAGCGTCGCATCTTTCTCATGGGGCACCCGCTGCAGTCCGCTCTGATGACAGAAGACTTGGACACAAAGGCAGAGTAAATTGCTTTAAGGAGTTGTGAAATGTTCAAAAACGAATATCTCACCCTGGCCGATCAGGGGAAAAACGCCTGGTGGCGCTATGGGGCAGGCATTCTGCTCGTCCTGTCGATATGGATGGTAGGCAGCGCGCTGCTGACCGTGCCTCTTCAAGAAAGCGGCCTGGCTGCGCCAGGATCTGTCCTGGAGTTCGCGCTTGGTCTGCTGACCTTCGGCTTGATGTTACTCGGCGTCTGGCTGGCGACCGCCTGGCTGCACCGTCGTTCGTTTGGCTCGCTGGTCGGGCCTGGCGGACGGTTGAGCGGCAGGCGCCTGCTGTTTGGCGCGGCCATCTGGACGGGTCTCTCCCTGATCGCCACAGCCAGCTCAGTCATCTTTGAGGGAACGCGCTACACGTTGAACCCCAACTTCGCACAGTCCTGGCCGTATCTGCTTGTGGCTCTGATCCTGATACCGCTGCAAACCAGCGCGGAGGAGTTCTTCTTTCGTGGTTACTTGCTGCAGGCCACCGGGCGTTTGACGCAAAACCCGCTGGTTTTGAGCGTCATCAACGGCGTGCTGTTCACCCTGCCGCACCTGTCTAACCCCGAAGCCGAACAGTACTTCGTCCTGGCGATCCTCAACTGGTTTTTGTTCGGCGCAGGCTGGACTCTGATCACCCTGCGCAGCGGTTCGCTGGATTACGCGCTGGGGATGCATGCCGCCAATAATTTGCTCCTGACCGTCCTTTTTGGATATGAGGGTGGTGGATTGCCCACTATATCTCTCCTCATCACGTCAGCGCCCGCCAGTCTCTACAACATTTTTACCCTGTTCGCGGGCCTGGCTGTGTCTTACTGGATCATTTCCCGAGTCGAGTCGAGCTCCAGGAAGGAAGTGATGAGCGCGCAAGAAGTGGTGAGGGCACAAGGTTGAAAAGGAAACCAGGGAGGTGTGCTGTGAATTTCCCCCGTATACATCCTTTGCTGGATTTCTGGAATTTCCTGCGCCGTCCGGTTGCCGAACGGTTGAACATGGGAATCGGGCAAAGCCTGGCAGTCGTCATCCTGATTGTGGCGCTGGATATCTTTTTGTCGCTGCTATCAACTCCCCTGGATTTAGTCATCGAAGCCAGCGGCTACAAGATCGAAAGCGCGCAAACGGAAACGGAGTTCAATCCTTTGATGGCTCTTTTAAGCAGCGTCTTGATCGCACCGCTCGTTGAGGAAATCTACTTTCGCCTGGGGTTGGCGCCTAACCTCTTGTTCCTCTTCGTCTCGTTGTTCCTGTCCACCGTGCAGTATGCGCCCAGGCTATTTGCCGACTTATTCAGCGATTCGTCGCTGTTCATTGGCGCCAATGTACTCTTCTACCTGCTGCTTTCGGCGGGAATCTGTCTCTTCTTCTGGGTGCGGGAGCGGCGCGGCCACCGCTACGTTGACTTTTTCAGCCGCCATGTGGGTTGGTATTACTACCTGGGCGCGGTTTTCTTTGCGCTGGCGCACCTGGGTAACTATGCGCAGCAGCCCCCCTGGTGGATAGTCCCCATTCTGGTTTTGCCTCAGCTTATCGGCGGCCTGATTTTCGGTTACCTGCGCATCCGGCTGGGCTTCTGGTACGGCATGCTGGGGCACATGTTGACCAACCTGCTGTTCACTTTGGGCGATGTGGTGAAATTCTGGTTTGGCGAGCCTGGCGGCATTGCCTGGCTGGTTGTCTTGATCGTCGTGCCGCTGGCGGTTCTGGCGGCGCCACTTTTGACCAACAAACGCAGAAGGGCTGCGGACCCCTCGATTTCCTGATCGGCGCGTCGGTGAGTGACTTGGGCTGCTTGGCGGTGGTTCAAGCTGCGGATCCAGGCCCAGGACGGCGCGCGCCCGTTCGGCCAGGCCGCTCCCCTGGAGCAAATAGCCTAAGACGGCTTCGGCAATGGCGGAGAAGAGGGATTCCAGGAGCATCGTTGCCTCCCTGGCACAGGATTAATCCTGCGCCACCCGATTTCGATCCGATGATACTCTCGGGTGAAGGCAGCAGGATGGGCGAAGACAGTGTCTTCGCCCATCCTGCGAGTAGCCGTATCAGGATCGGCTAGCACATCCCGAAAACCAGGATGAGCGTGGGCAATGCCCGCGCCCATCCATACCGCGCGCTACCTGTCCGGCAGCACCGCGATGCCCGGCAGCGTTTTTCCTTCCAGGAACTCCAGCGACGCGCCGCCGCCGGTGCTGATGTGGGTGATGCGGTCGGCCAGGCCGGCTTGCTCGATCGCGGCCACCGAATCGCCGCCGCCCACGATGCTGATCGCTTCGGACTCGGCCACGGCCTGGGCGATTTCGCGCGTGCCCGTCGCGAACCTGGGGAACTCGAACACGCCCATCGGGCCGTTCCAGATGATCATCCGCGCATGGTGTAGCTGATTGCGGTATTTCTCGACCGTGTGCGGGCCGATGTCGAGCGCGCGCCACCCTGGCTTGATCTGCCCGACCGTCACGGCTTCGCTGTGGGCATCGTTGCTAAAGGCATCGGCCACCACCACATCCACCGGCAACATCAACTTGCCGCTGCAACAAGATAGCAGCTCGCGCGCCTGCTCCAGCACGTCGTCCTCGACGAGCGAATCGCCCAGCTCGTAGCCCTCGGCCTTGAGGAAGGTATTGGCCATGCCGCCGCCGATCATGATTTTGTCGGCCAGCGGCATGAGGTTGTTGATCACCGGCAATTTGTCGCTGATCTTCGCGCCGCCGAGGAGCACCACCACGGGCCGCTCTGGATCGGTGAATACCTTACCCAGGAACTTGATTTCCTTCTCCATGAGCAAGCCAGCCGCAGCGGGCAGGAAGTGAGCCACGGCCTCCACCGAGGCGTGTGCGCGATGGGCGCTGCCGAAGGCATCGTTCACATACACATCGCCCAAAGCGGCCAGTTGCTTGGCGAAGTCAGGGTCGTTCTTCTCCTCCTCCTTGTGAAAGCGCAGGTTTTCCAGCAGCAACACTTCGCCCGGCGCAAGCGCCCTGGCCTGGGCTTCGACCTCGGCGCCCACGCAGTCGCCGGCGAACTGCACCGGCCGCTTGAGCCATTCGCTCAGGCGCTGGGCGACGGGCTTCAGGCTCTGCGATGGGTCTGCCCCCTTCGGCCGGCCCAGGTGCGACATCAACACCACCGACGCGCCCTGGTCGAGCGCATACTGGATCGTAGGCAACGCGGCGCGGATGCGGGTGTCGTCGGTGATCGCACCGTTTTGCAGCGGCACGTTGAAGTCCACGCGCATCAACACGCGCTTGCCGTTCAACGAGGGAAAGTCTCGAATCGTTCGCTTGTTAAACACTTCAGTCTCCTGGTTGCGTGAGCAGGTCGCATGGGCCGACCTGCACATTATTCTGATTGGAATTGTAGCGGCTGAGATGAGGTATCGTTCTGAGGGAGCCAGCTTTTGGAGATTGAACATGGCCGGGCGCGCATCGGTGCACGCCCGATGCCCAGCCACAGGCGCGACAACGGACGGACAGAGCGAAGGCCACTCAATTCCATGACGGAGAACGAGATTCGAGAAGCCGCCGGCGCCATCGGCGTGCCGCTGGATTCACAGCAGGCCGGCGCGTTGATGCGCTTTCGCGATCTGCTGGTCGAGGCCAACCGACGCTTCAACCTGACGGCGCTCAACGACGATGCCTCCATCCTCGCGCTGCACTTCCTCGATTCGCTCACCGCGGTGCGGGTCATCCGTGCCATTCAAGCTGAGCGAGGGACTACACTCGACCTGATTGACGTGGGCACGGGCGGCGGCTTCCCCGGCCTGCCGCTCAAGATCGCCCTGCCTGAGCTGCGCGTGACCCTGATGGACAGCACGGCGAAGAAAGTTCAGTTCTGCAACGAGGTCATCCGCGCCCTGGGGTTGCATGAGATTCGGGCCATCCAGGATCGCGCTGAGGAAGCCGGCCATCGGCCCGAACATCGCGAACAATACGACGTAGTCATCGCGCGCGCCGTCGCGCCGATGCCGACGCTGGCGGAGTATCTGCTGCCGCTGGCGCGCGTCGGCGGGACGTGCATCGCCATGAAGGGCAGCGATGCCCCGGCCGAAGCCGCGCGCGCCGCCGGCGCCATCGCCAGGCTTGGGGGAGCACTCTCGGCCGTCGAGCCGGTCAGCCTGCCCGGCCGCGATGAGCGGCGCGCGCTGATCCTGATCAGCAAGGTGCAGCCCACCCCGCAGCCCTACCCACGCCGAGGCGGCGCGCCGCGCAAGTCGCCGTTGAAATGAACCGGTTGTGACTAAAATCTGGGTATGACGCAAACACCGGAGGCCATACGCCCATTGCGCATCCTGATCGCCAAGCCAGGGCTGGACGGGCATGATCGCGGCGCCAAGGTGATCGCCCGCGCGTTGCGCGATGCGGGCATGGAGGTGATCTACACCGGTCTGCGCCAGACGCCCGAGATGATTGCCGCAGCAGCTCTGCAGGAAGACGTGGACGCCGTCGGCCTGAGCATCTTGAGCGGCGCGCACAACACCCTGCTGCCGCGCGTGGTGGCGTTGCTGCGCCAGAACGGCCTGGGCGATGTGCCCGTCTTCGCCGGCGGAATCATCCCCGACGAGGACATCCCGGGCTTGAAGGCAGCCGGCATCGCCGCCGTCTTCGGCCCCGGCACCCCGCTGGCCGAGATCGTCCAGTTCATCCGAGACCATACGCCCCCTCGGCATAGCTGACGAGCGACGACCGATGCGGATGATCGGCGACCAGCCACACAGACCGATGCCCTACTCACCTCCCCCGGCGACCCCAATACCCACGCTCACCAAGCGTGATCTGGCGCGCCTGATCACCGGCATCGAGAACGGCGACGCCAGCGCGCTGCGCACGTTGCACGCGTGGTATGGGCGGAGTGGACGCGCCCGCATCGTCGGGGTCACCGGCGCGCCGGGCAGCGGCAAAAGCACGCTGGTCACCGCGTTGACCAAGCTGGCGCGCAGCCGAGGCCGAACCGTGGCCATCGTCTCGGTGGACCCCAGCAGCCCGTTCAGCGGTGGTGCGATCCTGGGCGATCGCATCCGCATGCGCGAGTTGTTCGAAGACGAAGGCGTGTTCATCCGCAGCATGGCCAACCGCGGCGCGCCGGGCGGCATCGCCCGCGCGACGGCCGACGTGGTCGCCGTGCTGGATGCGGCGGGCTATGAACTAATCTTTGTCGAAACGGTGGGGGCCGGCCAGGCCGAGGTGGAGGTGGCGCGCGTGGCCGAGACGGTGGTGGTCGTCGAGGCGCCGGGCCTGGGCGACGACATCCAGGCCATCAAGGCCGGCATTCTGGAGATCGCCGACATCCTGGTGGTGAACAAGGCCGACCGCGAAGGCGCCGAGCGCACCGCCAGCGCGCTGCAGGCCGCGCTCGACCTGGGCGCCCCATCCGCCGGCGCGACCGGTGGCCATCACGGACCGGGTTCTCTGCGCCGGGCCGCAGCAAACGCCGATGGAGGCGGATGGCGCGTCCCCGTCTTGAAGACCATTGCGACCGAGGGCAGCGGCGTCGAAGCCGTGCTCGACGCCATCGAGCGCCACGGGCAGCATCTGGAACAGGGCGCCGGCGTGCAGCGCCGAGCACGGCGCATAGAACACGAAGTGACGACCCGGCTGCGCGATCTGCTGTTGCAACAGGCGCTGCAACAGATCGCGCCGGCGCGCTACCACGCCCTGGTCGAGGCGTGCATCGCCCGCGAGCTGCACCCCGACGACGCGGCCCGCGCCCTGCTGGATGACCTGTCGCGCGGGCAAGACCAGGCACCAATCCGTTGAACGCCGGCGCCTCGCAGCCCACCCGCTGAGATCATCGCGACCATGCTCACCCTGTATCTCGTCCGACACGGGCAAACCGCGTTCAACGCCGAAGGCCGCGTTCAGGGCTGGTTGGACGTGCCGCTGGACGACACCGGTCTGCTGCAGGCCCAGCGCGTGGCACAGCGCTTCAGCGCAAAGCCCATCCAGGCGATCTACTCCAGCCCACTCCGGCGCGCGGCAGACACGGCCCGGGCCATTGGGCAGGCATGCGGCCGCGAGGTGATCTTCGATGAGCGCCTGCGTGAATACCACATGGGCGATTGGACCGGGCTGACCGGTGAGGAGATCGCCGCAACTACGCCGGGCTTTCGCATGGATGATCCCGACCTCGCCATTCCGAACGGTGAGAGCGCGCAAGACATGCACCGACGGGTAGCATCGCTGCTGCAGGACTGGATCATGCACCACATGGGCGAAACGATCGTCGCCGTCTCGCACGGCGGCACGCTGGGTGCGCTCATCGGAACGATGCTGGGGCTGCCCGTGATGCGGCGCCACCCCTTTGCATTCGGCAATGCTGCGGTGACCAAAGCCAGCTACGAGAACGGCCGCTGGCGGCTGCGCAGCCTGAACGACCGCTGCCACTTGCGCGAGGATTGAAGCTGTAAGTTTGAGTGGACCGCTGGCTCGCAGCTCATCGCTCACCGGCCGGCGGATTCGGCTTCGACGGGGTCAATGCCACTGTGAGACCAATGCGGGAGGATGGCGCCGATCGCACCTGCCAGGTGGTCGAACGCCTCTTGCACCCGGCGAAGCGGGGGCTTCTCGGCATAGTGCTCGGCGTAGTCGGCCACCGCCTCCTCCGCAGGCACATCGCAACCGCACTTCTCTTTCAGGTAGTGTTTGTGGTCAATGATCCACAGATACAGGTCCGCCTCCGTGCGGCCAGGGAAGTCTTCCAGGATGCCCTCTTTGCGAATAGCCTCGACGATGGGCAGGTAGACGTTATCGTACCAATCCGTCACCGCCTCGTCCTCGCTCACTTCGCGTTTGAGTTCCAGGCCCATGAAGTAGCGATGCACGGCGATGTGTTCGAGCAGGCGAGCGTATCCACCGCCGATGGAGAAGCGGATGTTCTGCTCGGGCCGCAGCACGTTCAGGCGGGTGCGTTCGAGGAACTCGGCATATTCGCCCAGCAACACCAGCGATTCGGCGTCAATGTCTTCGGCGGTGACCGGCACAGGGGTGACGGCTTCTTGAACGTCGGCGTCAATGTACTTCACGCCGTGTTCGCGCGCCACCGAGACGCGATGATTGCCGTCCAGCACGAAATAGGCATCCCCAACTTTGTATAGCGAGACCGGCGGCAGGCTGATGTCGTCGTAGAAGGCGCGATTGATCTTGCGCCAGCGGCCGCTGCTGCCGTCGTTGGTGGGCAAGAAGGCGTTATCGAAGTCGCGATAGCGGCCGACGCTGCCTTTGATCTTGTCCACCGGCACCGTTTGGATGCCGCGTCGGATGAAGCCACGCAGTTTGAGCTTGTCGCGCACCTCGTCCCAGGCCATCAGATCCGTGTTGCGGCCGGAGAGGAGCGACCAGGCGCGGCGCAGGAAGCTTTTCGAGCGCGCACGCCGAAAGTCCAGATTATCCTGAACCGAGAATATCTCCGACATCCTGGAAGACTATATCATCCGCCGGCGCATCTTGCATCGCCTCCCTGCGGTTGACAAGTTGCCATTTGAGTTGACAACCCCACGCCGTCAAGGATTGACTTCATAGAGCAGCACCAGGGGTTGGCCCGTTGGTGTCTCGATCCAACGCTCGTGCCCATTCGGATAGCTCTGTTTGATGAACGCGAGCTCGGCCGATCGTTCGGGTGTGAACGCGAAAGCCGTGGTCGTGCGACCGAGCGGCCAGTCGGGCGGCGCCGTTAACGGTTCCAGCACGTCGGTCCCCGCGACGTGGGGCGCAACGAATGCCATGGTCGCGAACCCCTGGTAGCTCATGCGCGGCGCGCCGAAGAAATACAGTTGTGCACCGGCCGGATAGGTCACCATCCGGCGGGCCACTGCGGTGGCGACCTGGGTGTTGGGATCGCCTCGGCTGGCCAGCGGGGCATATTCGCGGAAGTAGAAGTTGAGGTCGGCCACACAGCCGGCGACGAGCGCGCACGCGGCGAGCAGATAGCCGTATCGGCTGGAGAAACGCAGAAAAACGGCCAATAGCCGACCAAGCAGAGCAAAGCCCAGGCCGACGCAAGCTGCCGCCGCCACCGCGCCGGCCACGTAGCGTTGCCCGGCCGGTGTGCTCTCACTGATCGCCGCGACGCCGACTGTGGTCAACAGTACGAGCAGCAAATAGCGCGCGTTCGCATTCCTCAGATCGGCGATCAACCATCCCAGGCCGAACATGGCGAATACGGCCGGCACGAGCAAGAGCACCGGCTTGCCCGCCTCTGCATACCACGACCGCAGCGGCAACCATACGAAACCCAGCGCTGCGTCCCTGACGTTGCCGATGAACACCTCGGGAACCGAGCGACCGGTGGTGCGCGCCATGTATTGGAACCAGTTGCTGCCGCGCTCAGGCCAGTCGGGCCTGAGCAAGCTCACCCGCACAGCGGGGGCTTGAAACTGGTCGGGGTGCCCATTGAAATACAGACCCAGCGGCAAAAACACCACCAGGGAGACAAAAGCCATCGCGGCGACGTTCGTCAACTGGCGGATGAGTCGGTCACGTTCGAAGACGAGCATGCCCAACAGCCAGCCGGCGATGATGACGGGCAACGCACGACTGCCGGTGTAGAAATACTGGCTGATGCCGGTGAGCAGGCCCACGCCGATATATGCCCAACGACTGTTCGTCCGCCAGCCGCGCCACAACAGTCCGCCGGCGCAGACGACGAACAGGCCGTCCCAGATGTTGTTCAGGCCAATCCGGCTCCAGTGGATAGCGTAGTGTGAACAGGCCAACATCAACCCGGCGGCCCAGCCGACTTTCCAACCAAACGCCGACCGCACCCAGCCATACAACCCGATCACGGTCAGCGCTCCGGCGAAGGCAGAAGGAAGGCGCAATGCGCCGTAGCTCGGGCCTAGCAACCCGATCGGCACGGCCGGAATAGCGAAGAACAGGGCGGGAAAGGAATACCAACCTACACCGAACATGTTGGTCAGCTCGCCGCGCAGGATGCGAACAGCGGATAGACCCGCGCTGCCTTCGTCGCCGTGGAGGGCGAGCGGCAGTGTATCGTTCTGGAAGGCGCGCAACCCAAAGGCGAGCGCGAACAACCCC
>Ga0308411_10001208_pt1 | contig 17528 bp, 16 predicted proteins | sample HotsprottomLayer_2_FD_203530 | JGI IMG/M metagenome (GOLD analysis project Ga0308411, IMG submission 203530) | Hot spring phototrophic mat microbial communities from Octopus Spring, Yellowstone National Park, Wyoming, United States -... | ecosystem: Environmental > Aquatic > Thermal springs >...
ATTCTTCCTGTCTCCAGGCTGGTGTAAAAATCCTAAACCGGGATGTAGTTTTGATCTGTAAATTTCCGTTAAACATGTTGAGTATAATATTACGTTACCAAATGATATCATTGAGTTAACTATATCATCGGGCGGATTTTTTACTCGTTTTTCAAAGTCTATCGGCACCTGTATTATATCCTGCCAGCATTCGTAGTAAAAGTATCTTATGTTTCCTTCTATACCCATAAGCGAATTAATGCTATCTGCACTTTCTATGCCATAAGATAACTCCTCTATGAAATTTATTGCCTCCCTTACATTTGAACCCCTGCTGTTGTAGTAACGAAGGTTTGCAAGTATGTTATGGGCGGCTGATTTTATTATTTCCTTTGCAATGTATAATCGCTTTTCGCTGTCGCTTACAAATAATGCCTGATCCAGCAGTAAATTTCCGGAAAAATTTGTGTCGCGCGGATAAAATGTTCCTGAATAAAATCCCCTGTGAGTGAACACATGCATAGGTATTTCGTATTTCGCAAGAAAATTCAGCAGCCTTGAATTAAAGTTTACCGTGCCGTATGTAAATAATGCATCAACGTTTTCAACAGGAACATTCCGTGCCTCAACTTTTTCAAACAGTTCGTTTTTTATTCCCGTGAGTATGTCCTCTTCACAGCAATCTGCTGACTTTATTGTTTCAAATGTAAGTGTGTTGTTTTTTCTCCTTATTATTGTGTCTGAAAATATGTAATAGTTACGCTTCATGCTTATTTTTTTAATTTACTGACATTGTGTTTTCTTCAAGTTCTTGATTACCGCAGTTCCTGCATCCTATTACATAGGTTGTATCGGTTTTCTGTTTCATTGTCGCAAGTTTTACTATTTTATCGCAGTTAACACATATTACCTTTGTAAGTTTTTTAACGTCTTTTATTACAGTCCTGCAATAGGTGCATAATATACCGTATTTCTTTTCTACCTCGGTTAATTCCCTATGCTCTTCAATAATTGTATCGCCGCATGATATGTTTGAACATTTATGCATTTACACTCCTTTTTAATGGTTTAACATAAATATAACCGGCCAGCAGGCGGGCTCGTGCTGACCGGTTTATAAATCAGGATGCGTTATAAGATATGCCAGATTCCCGTTTAAACTATCATATATTCCCTCCCCGCCGTGGCTTTGTCTTTATTTCTCCGGCTCAAGTATTGCCCTGTATGAGTCTTCATCTAGTCCGTACCAGTTGCCTGTTGCAGCATCTACTATTATTCCAACCAGTCCGAGCAATACATCCAATATTATCCATCCCGCCCCGATGCTGTGGCTAAGATACCATGTCTTCTTCCTGTAGCCTTCTTTCACGAATTCTATGTTGTAGTCTTTGTTCTTTCTTAAAGCCAGCGTTATCGGAGTTGTGCCGCGCTCGTGTCCGTTGATGAATACCCTGGCACCGCTCGGCTCTGAAGAAAGGTGTACCTCATCGGTTGATCCGCTGAAAAGCGTTGCACAGCCTGTAAAGGTCAATATAGGTGCGATTATTAAAAGTAAGATTGTTTTTTTCAATGTAACCTCCTTTTTGGTTTAAAAATCATGCCACAATAATATACAGCATTTCGGGAGGTTTATATGCTGGAAATGTTTCGGAAATGTTTTTAAATAATCCGCCTCAAGCAGGTAGCTTATTCTATTATTTTAAACGAATCAGCAGAGGCAGGTATTCCGTAGTTGCCGGTTCCGTAAACACGTGGTGGATGTATTAAATATGGTGCAGCCTTGTCGTTGTCGTTTACTGCTTTAAGTATTTTATTGTTGATCTTGTTGATTTTGGATCTTATGTTTTCTGGTGATTTGTATTTGGTGCTAATAGTATGAATGTTTACTGATTCGACTGACTGCAGTTTGACGTTTATAAACTCCATATATAGTTCAAGCTCCCTTGGTTCAAGTTTAACCGAAGGATTATCTGAGTAATATATTTGTCCGTTCTTTCTGTCAATATAAAGTATTTCCCTGCTTAATCTTAACTGTGTCAGCTCCACTATGTCAGAATATTTCAGTTTCTTTTCTCTTATAAGTTTAATTGAAGTTTCATGTCTAAGGAAATCATTTAATATCGTCCTTAATCTTACAAATGGTATTTCAGTGAGGTCAAATTCCTTTTCCTGTTTTTTGTTCAGCGGATAGGGTAGTTTTTGTCTTTCGTTGTCAGGTGTTGTAAGCACGTGCACAAGTTTATCGTTTTCTTTCCCGAACAGCGAAATGGCAAGTGCCAGATATACTCCCATTGATTTCCTGCCACCGGAAATTGAGCAATATAATGTATTGTATATATCGGACGCTTGCTCTTTAACAAATCTGCATAGCACATTCGGGAATATCTTGTTTGCTTCTTCACTTCTCATATCCGGTATCTCAATGGATTCCTCCTCGGCTACGATTATGTTTTTATTTTCGGTAAAGCGGGGAACTTTAAAGCCAAATTTTTCACACATATCCCTGATCTGTTTTTTTAGCGGCAGATATTTATATTCACGGTCAATCCCCAATACTACATCACGTCCTTTACTTGTGGTTACAACATAAAGTTCATCTATTTCAACGCCCTTTTGTCTGTTAAGGCAATATAATGTAGATGTAATTATCTGAGGTGTTAAACCAGTTACTGCAATTAATGTCTTTTTGTTCATATAAAGGAAAATTTGTTCAGTTCGTTAATGTTAATTAGCTTAATACTTAGTTCGTTTGCTCTTCTTACGAATATTTCAGAAGGTATTCTTGTAATCAGGTTATATCCGCTTGCATATGTGCCGCCGGTAAGCTGTCTTAATGTTTCAATTTCATATAACGCACTGTTTTCATCTTTTATCCCCGATTTACATGAGATTAAATACAACCTAGAGTTTCTTATGAATGCTACATCTATTTGGTTTTCTAGTCCGTCAATTGTTTGAATTTTTATGTCATATGCAATGTCATCAAAGTTGTGGTTTATATTATTAATCAGTGTGTAATAGGCAAATTCTTCCAACCATATACCGTGCATAAAATTTTTCTGCTCAAATGTAAATTTACTTTTTGATTTAATATGCACAATCGTGATTTTATCATAATTTTTGTAATACTGCCAGTGAATTGTACAACATGATTTTTGTGGTTCATCTAATTTAATTGTTTCCCGTATTTTCTTTGAAAACATTACGAATTGGTCATGGCATTTTGTGTGTTCAATTAGTTTAAATAGCTTGATTTTATCTTCAGGCAATTCTCTTTTAATGGATATTACATTATAACCATACGCCAATAAATAATCTTCAATAGAGATTGCAAGATCAATGGCTTCAGTTTTGTAAACAGGGAACAGGTGAATTATCTGTTTTTTTTCAGTATTGCAGTAAATTACGTTTTTATTTCTTTCTGTGAAAATTTCATATGCGGCCAGTGCCATTAGTTTTGTCCCGCCGGTGAGATTCAGCCATGCTGCATTTTCAAGCTGTGAGAGTTGACGTGAGATATTTCGCCTGAAGCTGTGATAGTCATAAGCATCAAGATTGTTTATTCGTTTGACCCATAGATTTTTAGATTTAAATAATTTTTCAAGTTGATCAGCTACTTTATTCTCCTCGTTTGTTGAAAAAAGCAATACCTTGGGAGGCATGTATTTTAACACTGGGATTGTGTTTGCCATCGGCTGACGGGATACCAAGCAGAAAAGAGAGTTCATTTAATATTCTCTGAATCCTAAAAAATCAAAGGTTGTTATTATTTTACCGTCTTTTTCTTCAACAATACGATTTGTTGTGGAGACTATTACCGTGATATTTTTTCTTTTCAACATGTTTGTTAAATGATAAACAAAAGTGAATTCCCCCATGAGGTGAACTGCATTGTTTTCATTCGGTGAAGATTTCAAAATTTTTAGGATCTTTTTCAAGTAGTTATGTGCTTTTGATATAACCTGTTTTGTTGATGCCTTTGGAGAAATATGAGGGAAAGGTAGATCAACTATTGATTTATATTTTTTCAATGCAGTTGAATATTGCTTTTCAGACCATTTATCTATTGGGTGATTAGAAAGGTTAATTAGCATAGACTATGCTCAATTTTTGAACCACTAAGTTCACTTAGAACACTTAGTGATCTTAGTGTTCTAAGAGGTTTAAAAAAATCTTCATTCGTCGGGTAAACTTTCAAAATAATTGTTAACCAGTGGTACTAACGATTCTGTAATATTGAAAGTATTAAAATTTATCAGTAATCCCTTAGGCATTTTCATCAATTTAAGATAAGTGAGCAATTGTGCCTTATAAATTGGTAAAATTAAATCAGCAGCTTTTAGTTCAACAACTATAAGGTTTTCAACTATAATATCAGTCCTGAGATCAGCATCTAATGTTATACCTTTGTAATTAATCGGTACTTTAACTTGGTTATTAGTTTTTAATCCATTTAGATTTAGCTCATGGATTAAGCATTTTTCATATACCGATTCCAAAAGACCAGGGCCTAAATTTTTATGCACATCAATAGCAGCACCAACAACTTCATACGCAAGTTCATTAACATATTTTTTTAGTTATAATCATAAAATTTCTCTGTGTCCTTAGTGTGCTTAGTGGTTTAGTTCTTTTGAACCACTAAGAACACTTAGCTCACTAAGATTTATAAAATTCACTAAATAATTTTTTATAGTTTATTAAATTATTTTCAAGTTTAGACTTTATGCTTGTGATATTTCTAGCAGTTGATAAAAAACCGGCATGATTGATATCATTTCTTAACTCTGTTAATGATTGGAAAGAGTCTTTTAAACTTTTCAATATATTTGAGTTTAAGATCTTCTTGGTAATTTCTTTATTTTCTTTTGCGGGACTATGCCACGACTCTTCTGAAATATTTTGTGCTGAGATTTTAAAGGATTGAGATGCTATAGTTCTGAATTTATCATCAAATTTATCTAATGAACATTCATTCAGAACAAGTGTAATTGAAAATTCTTGCAATAAAGTAACCATTTGTTGATAATAATTATGCCTTAGACACCAGTCTGCAATAACTATGATTAAATCTGATAAATTATTATTAAAATCTTGAATTTTTCTATGAAGTTCATCAATTAAAAAGAAGAATGGTTTAGGTAAACCTTGTATGGTTTTTAGTTTAAGAATGTTCTCTTTTAATTCATAATAACTAAAATTCATTAATTCTTTTCCCCGACAAAGTGCAACATTATTTATTAATTCTTCTAGCTTGCTGATGACTCTTTGTGAAAGGAATTTTTGATTATCAGGTAAAGAATCTGAAAGTTTGTTTTCATTTTTTACAAGTTGTTTCAGTTTTTGAATATTTGCATTGTTAATAAAATCAAATGACGCAAATGTCCAGTCTTGTAATAAAGATAAGGAAGTTAAATCAAAGATTGGAGCAACTCTTTGTTCAATAGGTTTCTTTTTTACCTCATTTATGGGACCCAAGCTTTCAAAAGCAGCATAATAAATGCCTTTAACCGAGATATTCTTCTGATACTTTGCAAAATTCAATAAAGTAGTGAGGAGCATAGGTAGAAATCTAAATGAGTGAGTAATATCAACAATTACAATTTCATCTTGATGAAAGGTATTTAGAATAATTTCGAAAATTTCCCAAATCTCTTTTTCACTGTTTCCATCAGGAATTGAGTAATCATTAAGCTTGCAAACTAAACCCGACTTATTTAACCTACTTTTTAAGCCTTCATTGGGTTTATTAAAACCGTCATTTTCCCAATTCCTTTGCCTTGCCAGATTGGTTAGAAATATTCTTATTTCATCCTGTTTGCTAAAATCTTTACAAAAGAATTTTATTGAATCTTCCTGTACATATTTTACAGGTAAATCACTAGTTAGATTATTGAAAGAATGACGACATTCTAAATAATCGTTAGTGCCAAGAATTGATATAAAGGATTTAATCATAAAATTTCACTGTGACCTTAGTGTGCTTAGTGGTTTAGTTCTTTTGAACCACTAAGAACACTTAGAACACTAAGTTGAAATGAAAAAAAAACGGCATACCGAATTGAACGGCAAAGTTATTAGTTCCAGATATTTCTCCTTCCATAGTTACTCTTCCATAAAAATCTTTCTTATTTTCTGTTTTGAAGCAACTGCCAGCAGTTAGAAAAACAATCGGATTTTTAAAAGGATTATCTGATAAAGCAAGTTCTTCACCGAATTTTCCGTATTTAGTATTTATATCATATCCAATAGGCGTAACTTTATCTTCAGTAGCGGGAAGGTAATTACCAAGAATATAAAAACTATTTGATTCAGATGATTCTTTTATTTCTATATGTTCTTTATAGTCGATAATTTCAAATTGACCGTAGCCGGAAGATTTCTTTTTACCGAAGCCAATAGTGAAAGTATCTTTAAGAATATTTTCGCAATTAAATTCTTGATATTTATCCTCATTTAATAGTTTGATAAGGACAACATACAAAACATCATCACTGGAAAATTTTGGGTTGTAAGAATATAATTTTCCACTGGCAGATGCAAATGAACTCCTGTCGATCTGAACGCTAACCCGAAGACTTTCTTCGATTGCTTTCTTATTTCTTTTGTTTTTCTTTTTATTGGGATATTCATCATCTTTTATTTCCATCTCAACTTTCCCATTTATTAGGAATTTATTAAACTCTGATAAAGTCAAATAATTTCTTTCTTTATTCTTTTTCCTTTCAACAAACTCAATAATTTTATCGACCTTATTGTCTCTTGCGACGGGTTTTTGAAAAATATAAGGTCGAGGGAATCTAATTTCATCTTTTATTTTTAGTAAACCATCAGATAACAGAAAAACTGGATTGCCACTTTTGTATAATGAAATGAATTTATTGAGATTATTTTCACCTTTTCTTTCCTTCAATCTCCAGCAAAAGTGCCCGTAGATTGTATCTGACTGAAGTGAAGTGAGTAATCCACCTCTTTGTCTTAGGGACATTATATATATTTTGCTCATAGATGAGATTTTTCTATTTTAAGTTTACACCATCCTATATGTATTGGATTGTCGTAAAATGTAAACGATGTATGAGCTGCTTCATATTCACCTTTTTTAGCATTTCTCTTTTTGCTTTTGAATTTTGGGACTAATTTCTCTTTTATCTTAAACCAGCTACCGCTGCCAAATCCCAGATTTATCAGATATTCATCTTTATCGAGACTGATATTTTGTATATTTATTAAAGCATCTTCAAATATATCAGCTCCCTTCGGCTCATGAAACTTAGATTTGAAAGGTTGTATGTTCTTAATAGCATTGCTGATCTGTGTATTTGAATATTCTTCTAATCTATCTCTCAATAGGCTTACATCAAGTCCCCCATCCTTACGAATTAGTAAGGTAAACTGTACATTTTTTTTCATGCATATCATCGTAACTTTTGGGGGTCTGTTATTTGTAATCATAACCTGAAAATTGGTTGAATCTATGAAATCTGAATCAGACATAACAAATTTATCCTTTAGATGAGGCTCTCTGGGATTAATTCCTAGGTTATCTTTGTTTAGTGTTGTTAGGAGAGCACCCTTAATAGAGGATGCAGGAACATAAAACTTCCCTGATGAATTAATGAACTCTATGACGAACTTTCTTCCAATGTTACTTTCATTTTCATAATAATTATTAAATTGTGGACTAATGTCTATACTATATTCAAAAAAACTATCATCTAACTTATGATTTTGAAATAATTCATTTAAATGCGATTTTAATAATTTTGTAAGTTTCTCAAGATTTATATCTTCGTTAAAATTAATTTTATTTAGTCCTGCCAGACTATGGGCTACTTTATTAAAATTAAGTTTACAGAATTTCCTTAGTTCGTTTCTGTTCCTTTTTAAAAGCACATAATCTAAACCCGCACCTAATTGAAGTCCATTTGAAATATGTATCGGTGTTATACTTGTAAAAATTAATTTATACATGGTATTTAATCACTTAATTCTACTTTTACAGCACCATATCCTCTGCTTCCAGAACCACCAAGATAATCTTTATTTAATAAATTTTTACCTTCTTCTAGTATTTTTAATATTTCACTAAGTTCATTATCGTTGAAATAACGAATTAGCAACTCACCTTCGAATTTTACTGTTGGAGGAATTCTTTCAATTGTTCGTGGTCCTGCAGAAGTGACGGTTCCCTTCTTACGATCAATGCTGATTTCTGCTTTTGATTCTGTTAGAATTTCACCAGATTTAAATTTATCATAGAATCCATTTTCACCCTTAGTCAAGAACAAATCTCTAAATATTAACCTCGTTGGTGTTTGATATTCATTGCGTCTCTTTTCTTTTTCCTCGTTATTTAAATCTTTGATATCTTCTTCAATTTTTCTTTTATACTTATCACTAACTCCGAAAAATCTATTAATTTTTTCATCAAGTTCACCATATCCACCTTCAATCTCGAGTAAACATCGTAATTTTCCCTTTAAGCTGCTTCCTGGTATGTATGGTAATTTTTCAATCGGATCTTTAATTACTTCACTATCTATGCCACCAATTTGAACAGTGTCATTACCTATACCAATATGTAGACCTGTTAAAACTTCCAATTCGATTTTTTTTATAACTTTTTTCATCTTATTTACTCCTTTTTAATTCTTTGGATAATAAGCTACTAATGCTTCAAAATGTAATTTGAATGCATCAAGATTTTTCTTAAAATCTTCACCTGATTTTTTTACTACTAGATCTATTCTGTTAGCAAGGAAAATTTTAAATCTATTAGTAAACAATCTCTTTGCCGAATAATAAGCATTAGCTTTTAACATCAACAATTGAATTTTCTTTTCGTTTTCATCAGACTTAGTATTGTAAATCTTCAAAAAAGAATCATAGAATTTTCGAAGCTGATTTACTGTCAATGGTTTATTGAGCTGGATATTTTTTTTCTTACGCTCATCAAAATACTCCAATGGCTCTATTAAATATTCTATCAAATTATTGATATTTTTTTCACCATCGTTTGTTATTAGTGCTTTGTTAATTGTTTCCCCACTAAAAAAAGTATCTATTTTAAATTCATCGGGCTTTAATAATTTGTCCATTTTTTGCTCCTTTAATTATTTTCTAATATTATAAATTACCTGGCAAACAAGAGGATGAAGGATCTTTTCTAATTTTTGTGCTTCTTCATTTCCCTCTTTATTAATTGTTAAAATATCTTCAAAGAATTTAATAATTTCCTTATCCTTATCTTTCAATAACCTGTTCACAGTATGGTTCAGTCTTGCATAAGCAATTAAATAGGTCGCATCGTCAGTTTCTTCATACTTTTTTAACATTTCGGATAATTCGAGAAGGTGTCTGATCAACCCACGACTTAATCCACTTTTTTCATCCTGTGCTTTTAATGTAAGCTCTTCTATTTGCTTCATCAAATAATCAAGTTGTTCATTTTTAACAAATGTATTAAACAAAAATGTACCAGCTTTGTCGACATCATCAACAAAAGATTTTTCATCTCTGGTCTTTAGTAATCTATACTGCGTATTACTTGTAGACCTTTTACCATCTTTCTGGTTTTCTTCCGCAAAGTCAGCAACTATTCTAATTGGTGTATGATCTTTGAAGTGAGTTATAGAATAAGATATGTGTAATTCCCTATTATCACAGGTAAATTTCTTGAACTCATCATTTAATGCTTTAATTAATTTTATTGCCGAACTTTGCGGTGTAACTATCATCAGGTCATCTCCTCCAGCGAATATTGTATAAACTTTATTGTCATTTGCCTTAGTTTCCCATTCGGCTAAAAATCCATTTAAGAAGAAGCTGAAGAAATATTTCAAGTGATTACTAAGCGTGGTAGTTCGTGATATTCCTGTTAAATCCTTTTCGCTTTCAATATCTGTTGTATTAATTTTTTTATCTCTGTCTAAACCATATGCCATAATTAAACCAAGGTTATCAATATCTCCCCTAATTAGTGAAATGAATTTCGCACCATAATTATACTCAGAAATGTCTTCAAAAGGCATTATTTCATTACTTTTATTTTTTGTACAATAATTAGCAACTTCAATATAATATGTGTTCTTAAATATATTTTTACCGAGGTTTTCCTTTTTCAATAAGTTATCTAAAGTTGGATTAAGTAAAACCTTTGTTCTATTTTTAAGATCTTCATTAATTTCAAATTCGTCTATAGATTTGATATTATTTGGATTTATTGTAAGTTCGTCTTCATTTAAAATTAAAACAATATCACCTTCCGTAACCTGAGAGCCGATTTCATATTCATTTTTTACCTGAAGGTCGACAGTAATATCTCCGTCAGGATCTTTGATGATTCTTTTTCTCCCCTCTCTGATGGGTTTATCTGTTATTTTACATTTTATTGAATCTGTACCTGTTCCGTCATCATTTATGTATGTTTCCTGCCATATGTAATTTGGGGTTGTTATGCTACCATTATAGAAAAGTCTTTCTTTAAAAAGTTTGTATCTGTTTTCAATCAACTTGTATGATGCATCTTCAACAATTTTACCAAACGTCAATGGTTTTTCTTTATCTGTTAATTCTTCGTAATTAAAAGTATGGTATGCACTATTAAAACTTAATTCCATTCTGAAATTATCAAACAAGTAATTGTTTATTTCAATTGTTACTTTTTCATAATCTTGTTTAAATTTGTCAGAGTCTGGCGTGATTAGGTAAAATTTCCCACCAGCTAGCATAATTAAATTGACCTCTGTTAATCCAAAGGTCTTTAATAATTTTGATGCTAGATTCCTCGTCAGCAATTGAACAAAAATTGAACGCCCCCTTAATATCTTTGCGGGTTTTTTATGAACAACATCGAATATGTAACTTTGAATTCCGGGAATATCTCCGATAACTAAATTCAGAGCCTTTGATTCCGAATTGATCTTACGGCTTAGATATATAGCGTGAGCCAGTCCGGCCACATCTTTAAGATGATTGTATAGTGATATGTCGGTTTCAGAACTTCCAGTAAAATCAGGAATGCACCACATATATTTTTCAAAAATTATTAGAAGAAGATTTATTAAACTTTCAAAGTCGTTATCATTTTCATAGCTATCCAGAACAATTTCAAGATCATCAAGAAATAAATTCCAAATATGTTCTTTGTAAGCAAATTCTCTTAGATCACTATTTCTGCTTTCTGTAGGGATAATAACATCATAATCCTTTTTGTTCAATATTTTATGTTTATAATACCTTGGTTCAACTTGTTCACTATATAAAAGTTTAATTTTACTGAACAATGATGCAAGATGTTTATGCTTCCATTGATCTTGATAAGCTTCAACTTCTTCTTTTTCAACTCTTTCGCTTGCTGAAATACGATCAGCTTGCCTAATTATAGATGTTAAATTATCGGCAGGGACATTTTGATGATGGTTTAAAATAGTATCAGTAAGTTTGTCAGTATTTTCATGTCCAAGTATCTTCTCAAAACGGTGTTTGAATCTACCTGAAATAATTAGTTCCTTTCCCAGAGCCTGATGGTACTTTTTATTTGGATTTCCAGTACACCTTTGTTCAAACTTCCCGATATCATGAAACAGGCCTGCAAGGATTAATATTTTTTCTTCAGTTGATAACATTTTTATCTCAAAATTAATTAAAATATTTTCATTTCAAACCAACCGCAATATTTTGGAAATATTTCTCTTTCCGCTTTCTAAAATCTGCCAATGTTGTATGGAACGCTGCCAGATATAACAGACACCAAAAATCTATAATCATTTGCAGTAAATAAACAACACGGCAAACCAGCGATGGATATAAAATATTTCCTGTATTCACTAAATAAAAATATTTAAAGTCTTCAGAAAAAAAATATCAAATAATGATATTTTTATATAAATTTTTCGTGATCTCAGTTAGCCACAGCCAGGCAGCCAAAACCCTGAGAACAAAGCTTACCGGCACCTGATTCGTATGCAATTTTAAGTATATCCTTATTCCCTTTGATTCTGAATTTCACGGGAAAGGCTTTCACCTTTGTTTCATTTCTTGTACCTTCCCTTATGGTAATAAGTTTTGACTTACCTGATTCAAGCACATTTAGTTCATCGACACCATGATCAGTAATTTTAATACCGAGATGGGTACAGTAAGTAATATATTTCTCTTCCAGATTTTTTTTAAGAAAATCAGTAAAATCTTCCTCAGTTGGTTTTATGTAATATTCTGACTGCTTGCCGTTATAAACAGTCTTTCTGGATACTATAATAGGGGAGATGGTTTTAAAGGTCATTTCATTTTTAAATACAGGGTCGGGTATTTTCTCGGCGAATAAGATTCTGAAGTGCGTATTTTTAAGATATAGTCTGCAGTTATCAAATATTCCGATGATTAGGTGATTTAAACTTTCAAGAGAAAGCATGCTGATAATAAAGCTTACTCTTTCCGAAAGTATCCTGATGTGATTGTTTTCAATTTGCATGCTTGGAATGTTAAGCAGAGAGAATGTGAAGAATTTAAATGACTTGTTACCGCTCATGAAACCGCAGTCGTGAAGCCATCTGGAGTAATCCGAATCAGATGAACGTATTGTGTGGTAAATAAACGAAGAAATATAATACTGATAGTTGACGGGAATAACAGAATTACCAGCTGCAGGTTTTAAAGTAAGCCTTATTCTCATAAATTTTCGGGGATACCTGCAACTTAATGTTTTTTTAGAGATATGCAAGAGATAATTTCAGTGAAAATTTTATTAATGTGATTCAATGCAAATGAAAGGATTTAAGTATTTAATATAGAGGTATTATTTACGATTTTACGGATTAAACCATAATTAAAAATATTGGAAAAAGTATCAGGCAGAAGGTCTTCGCTTAAAGGTTCAGACAAAAAGAAGGATTCATTAAACAAAGACGGATTTATTTCAGTACGCGGTGCTCGTGTAAATAACCTTAAAAACATAGATGCAGATCTTCCTCACAATAAGCTGATAGTCATAACCGGCCCGAGCGGCTCAGGCAAAACCTCACTTGCATTTGATACAATATATGCAGAAGGTCAGCGCAGATACATAGAAAGCATGTCGTCCTATGCAAGGCAGTTCCTTGAGAGGTTCAACAAACCGGAAGTTGATTCAATAAGCGGTCTTGCTCCGTCAATAGCAATAGAAGCCAGAACTACCAGCCGCAATCCCCGAAGCACCGTCGGTACTGTTACAGAAATATATGATTATCTCCGTTTGCTTTATGCAAGGGCGGGAAAGACTTATTCCCCTGTAAGCGGAAATGAAGTTAAACGTGACACGGCTGAGGATGTAATAACATACATAAATAACCTCCCCTCCGGAAGTAAAATTTATATTCTCTTTCCCGTACATTTACATCAGTCAAGGACAACTCAGCAGGAGATCGCAAATCTCATCAGCAAGGGATATTACAGGATATGGACAGGCGGAAAGTTAATAGACCTTAACGGTGATTATAATGTTGATGAAATCAGGCTTGAGGAGGCCGGTGTGCTCGCAGACAGGCTTATTCTTGATAACGGGGATGCTGAGCAAAGGCAACGTCTTGCTGATTCAATTGAACTGGCATTTGCAGAAGGTGATGGATATTTGTCTGTTTGTGTTAATGATAATGAAATTGTTTCATTCAATAATCACCTTGAAGCTGACGGAATAAAATTTGATGAGCCTGAACCTTTATTGTTTTCATTTAATAATCCCATAGGTGCGTGTCCGAAATGTCAGGGATTTGGTGAGACTATAGATATTGATTATGATCTTGTAATCCCTGATAAAAATAAATCGGTATTTCAGAATGCAATTCATCCTTTTTCAACTCCCAAGCACAGCAAACATCTGAGCGATCTGCTGTATGAGGCAAGACAGAATAACCTTTTAAGGATTCACGTACCATACCGTGAGCTCACCGATAAGGAAAGGGAAATAATATTTAACGGAGCAGGGGAGTATATAGGAATAAATAAGTTCTTTAAATATGTGGAGCGTGAAGCTGCGTATAAAATTCATTACAGGGTTTTGCTCAGCCGCTACCGCAGATATACAAGGTGTTCTGAATGCGGGGGTTCCAGGCTACGTAAAGAAGCATTGTATGTAAGGTTTCACGGGAAAAACATCCATGAGCTTGTAAGTCAGGATATAGATTCTCTGTACGGTTTTTTCAGAAATATAAAACTTGAAGGCGAAGAGTCAGCAATTGCGGGCAGGTTGGTAGAGGAAATTACAAACAGATTGAAATTTCTCTATGAGGTAGGACTGGGTTATCTCACTCTGGACAGGTTAAGCAGCACACTGTCAGGTGGTGAGACACAGAGAATTAATCTTGCCACTTCTCTCGGTTCGACACTTGTAGGCTCAATCTATGTACTTGATGAACCAAGTATAGGACTTCATCCCAGGGATAATCAGCGACTGATAAAAATACTTAAATCGCTCAGGGATATAGGCAATACAATAATAGTCATTGAACATGATACTGAAATTATCAGATCAGGCGACTGGATAGTTGATATGGGACCGGGCTCGGGAGAGCAGGGAGGTGAAATTATTTACTCCGGCAGTACCTCTAAGATCGGTGATTCTAGAAAATCACTGACAGGCAAATATCTCACGGGTAAACTTAAAATTAACATACCTGAGAAAAGAAGGAAAATAATTCCCGGCAAAGCCATCACTGTGAGAGGTGCGTCTGAGAATAATCTCAAGAATATAAATGTTGAAATTCCTCTTGATGTTATGGTATGTGTTACAGGTGTAAGCGGTTCCGGAAAGTCAACCCTTGTGAACGATATTCTTTACGGTGCACTCAGGAAGAGACTTACAGGAATCTTTAACGGGAAGATAGGAAGTTACACGGAGCTGAGAGGACATCAGTATATCCATAACACAGAGCTTGTGGATCAGACTCCCATAGGCCGTTCACCCCGTTCGAATCCGGTAACATATATGAAGATATTTGACTCAATACGTGAGCTGTATGGTTCTCTTCCAGCTTCAAAGCTCAGGGGCTATTCATCCGGTAACTTTTCCTTTAATATACCAGGCGGAAGATGTGAAACCTGTGAAGGTTCAGGAGTTGTAAAGATTGCGATGCAGTTTATGGCGGACATTTATCTTGAATGTGATGTATGCAAGGGGAAAAGATACAAACAGGATATTCTTGAAATTGAATACAAGGGTAAAAATATCAGTGATGTTCTCAGCATGACTGTATCCGAGGCAACTGAATTTTTCAGGGAATATCCTAAAATTATCAGGGGATTGAAAATTCTTGATATGGTCGGTTTAGGTTATTTAAGATTAGGGCAGTCAGCTACAACCTTATCGGGCGGAGAGGCACAGCGCATCAAGTTAGCATATTATTTATCATTCCAGACCGAAGGCGAGAGAACACTCTTCATGTTCGATGAGCCTACAACCGGTTTACATCCTCACGATATATCTAAATTAATCCGTTGTTTTGATGAACTTATAAAGAAAGGTAATTCGGTGCTGATCGTTGAACATAATCTTGATGTCATAAAATGTGCAGACTATGTAATAGACCTTGGCCCGGAAAGCGGTAACAGGGGAGGATATGTTGTGGCAACCGGAAGACCGGAAGAAATTGCAAACAACAGAAAATCAATTACAGGTTACTACCTTAAAAAGGTATTATCCTGATCAAAATAGTGAAGTAGCGTTATCCGATGCGGTTGAATTCTTCGTAAAGTATGCTGATCTCTTTTCTCAGGTAGTTAATGTCCTCATCAAGGAAATGCCGTGCCATTCGTCTAGCCCTCCGCACGGAGTTCATGTTAATTTCAGAACTTATGAGATCTTCATCAAAAAATTTTGCAACTTTATTTACGTTTCCGAAAGGATCCACTATTTCACTTCCGCCCCAGAAGTTAACTCCGTCTTCGTATCCTGTCCTGTTACAGAATACAAGATAGAGCGATAGCAGACGAGCATAAGTCTTATGATGCTCGGAATTTATTGTATAGTTTTTCAGCTCAGGTGTGTCAGTGTTAATTGCAAGCCTTGTAGGTGATGCAGCAATTGTAAAAATTATTTTTGCACCCTTTAATGCAAGAATCAAAGGTAGTGAAATATGCCACAGATCTTCGCAGATGAGAATTCCGATTTTTCCGAATTTTGTTTCATGAACATTTAATTCCTTTCCTCTCGAGAAATACCGCATTTCCTCAAACATTCCGTAATCTGGGGGATATATTTTTTTATGTGTGAACCGTACTTTTCCGCCTTCTATGTAAAATGCGGAATTATATATGCCGAAGTTATCGTCTTCCTCAATCCCGCCGCAGATAATTGCAATTTTTTCGGATTTGTCCCTGATGGGTTTAAGGATTTTTGACCTGTAGGGATTTAATGCAAGTTCGTAATTTAAATCTTTAACCGAGTAGCCTGTAAGGGATAATTCAGGGAAAACAATAATATCGGATTTAAGTCTTATAGCCTTATCAATATACCTCAGATGCTTTTCAATATTCTTTTCAATATCACCGAGTACAGGGGATATCTGGGCACAGGATATTTTAAGCTTCATAATGTTTGACTGCAATATACCGAAGAATGCTGATATTTAAAATAAACATCCTTCAGACAGAATCAAATAATATATCAGGTTTTTGAAAAAAATATTCTAACCGCTCCGCTCATCTTTAAAAATAAAGCCAGCATTCTGATTTTAAATCCGTCTCCGAAATGTTTATTAAAGTAAGCAATGCAATCGCTGTTCCAGATTTTTATCATCTCTGAACGTTGTTTTTTAATGCTGGCACCGTGTATGTGTGTTACAGCTGCATCTGATATCAGCCTGATTCTGAAACCGTTATCATAAATTCTTTTGCAAAGGTCAACATCGTTAAAAAACATCCTGAAACGTTCATCCATACTTCCGATCTTTAAGGCTACAGTTTTTTTTATCATCAATGCTGCTGCCATGGGCTGCTGAACATCCTGACTTTTTGTGTAATCAATGTATTTGGCTTTCCACGAACCGAAAAGGCGGGTGCGCGGAAATATGCGGGAAAGCAAAGAGAATTCGCAGAACATCTTCCAGTAATCGGGAAAATTCCTTACAGAATACTGCAGCTTTCCGTCAGGGTAATACATAACAGGTGCAGCTGCGGCATAGTCGTTCGACGATTCAAGGAATTCACATAGTAATTTTATACAGTTATGCTTTAATACAGTATCGGGATTTAGCAGAAATAAATAATCACCTGTAGAGTATTTTATTCCCTGATTTACAGCACGTGTATATCCTACATTATTATCATTACGGAAGATTTTAATGTGATTGTAATTTAATTTGTTAAGTATTTCAAAAGTGCCATCAGTAGAGTTGTTATCAATAATTACAATTTCTATATCGGATGACTCAAACTGATTCAGGTATACGGACTCAACACAGGGTATAATTTCTTCTTTGCTGTTATAGGTTACTATTATCACCGAAATTTTCATCATCTGCAGGCAACTTAATTTATATTAAGAAGAAGTTAAATGATAATCTTACGGCAGGGAT
>Ga0308411_10001211_pt1 | contig 17504 bp, 21 predicted proteins | sample HotsprottomLayer_2_FD_203530 | JGI IMG/M metagenome (GOLD analysis project Ga0308411, IMG submission 203530) | Hot spring phototrophic mat microbial communities from Octopus Spring, Yellowstone National Park, Wyoming, United States -... | ecosystem: Environmental > Aquatic > Thermal springs >...
GGACCTCGGCGAACGCAAGCCGCCCGGGCAGGTGCTCGTGGGGTTCGCCGCCGAGACCGACGACGTGGTGGCCAACGCCCGGGCCAAGCTCGAGCGCAAGCACCTCGACCTCATCGTGGCCAACGACGTGTCCCGGCCCGGCGTCGGCTTCGAGCACGACACGAACCAGGTGCTGATCCTGTCACCCCGCGGCGTGGAGCATGATGGTGCGTTGACCGACAAGCGGGCCGTCGCCCGGGCCGTGTTCGACACCGTGGTGGCGACGAGGGCACGACGAGCAGAGGAGCACACGTGACCAGCTGGACCTTCACCTCGGAGTCCGTCACCGAGGGGCACCCGGACAAGATGGCGGACCAGATCAGCGACGCCATCCTGGATGCCCTGCTGGCCGAGGACCCCCACAGCCGGGTGGCCTGCGAGACCTTCGTCACCACGGGGCTGGCCATCATCGGCGGGGAGATCACCACCAACGCCTACGTGGACATCCCCGGGATCGTGCGGTCCACCATCAACGAGATCGGCTACAACCGGGAGTCCTACGGCTACGACGGCTCCACCGTCGGGGTGATGGTCGCCCTGGACGAGCAGTCACCCGACATCGCCCAGGGCGTGGACGACTCCGAGGAGGTCCGCAGCGGTCTGTCCGGCGAGGACCTGCTCAACAAGCAGGGCGCCGGGGACCAGGGGATGATGTTCGGGTTCGCGTCGAACGAGACCGACGTGCTCATGCCCCTGCCCATCCACCTGGCACACCGCCTGGCCGAGCGCCTGGCCGAGGTGCGCAAGGCCGGCACGGTGCCCTACCTGCGACCCGACGGCAAGACCCAGGTCACCTTCGACTACGTCAACGGCAAGCCGGTCCGGTTGCGCACCGTGCTCATCTCCACCCAGCACAACGACGGCGTCGAGCGCGACGAGGTGATCCGCCCCGACCTCATCGAGCACGTGATCCGCCCGTGCGTCCCGCCCCAGTTCGCTGACGACGACTACGAGGTCTACGTCAACCCGACCGGGCGGTTCGTGATCGGCGGACCGGTCGGTGACGCCGGGCTGACCGGGCGCAAGATCATCGTCGACACCTACGGGGGCATGGCCCGCCACGGGGGTGGGGCGTTCTCGGGGAAGGACCCCTCCAAGGTCGACCGTTCGGCCGCCTACGCCGCCCGCTGGGTGGCCAAGAACCTGGTGGCGGCCGGGGCGGCCGAGAAGTGCGAGGTGCAGGTGGCCTACGCCATCGGCATGGCCCACCCCATCTCGATCATGGTCGAGACCTTCGGCACCGAGACCGTCGACCGCCTGCGCATCACCGAAGCCGTCCGGGACGTGTTCGACCTGCGGCCGGCGGCGATCATCCGTGACCTGGAGCTGCGCCGTCCCATCTACCGCAAGACCGCGGCCTACGGGCACTTCGGGCGCACCGACAAGGACTTCACCTGGGAGCACACCAACCGGGTGAGCGACCTGCGCTCGGCGCTGGGGCTCTGACCCTGGGCGCCACCGCACCGGCGGGGCGCGTCGTGCGGGTGCTGCCGGTCGAGCCCGCCATCGACAAGACCTTCGACTACCTGGTGCCCGACGAGCTGGCCGGCCGGGTGCGGGTCGGCACACTGGTGCGGGTCCCGCTCCACGGTCGGCGGGTCGGGGCGTGGGTGGTGGCCGACGCGGTGCGGCCTCCGGCCGGGGTGCAGCTCCGGTCGATCGCCAAGGTGACCGGATGGGGCCCACCCCCCGAGCTGTTCGAGCTCGCCGAGTGGGCCGCGTGGCGCTGGGCGGGCCGGCGGGCGTCGATGTTGCGCACCGCCTCCCCCGACCGGGCTGTCGGCTCGCTCCCGGCCCCGGCGCCCGTACCTGCGGCCACCGAGGGGGTCGACCCGCTGGCGGCCGAGGCCCTCGCCGCCGGCCGTGCGGTGCTGCGCCTCCCACCGGTCGCCGACCCGCTCCCGTTGCTGCGGGCGGCGGCGGCCCGGGGTCACACCCTGGTGGTCACGCCGTCGCTGGCCGCTGCCACCACCCTCGCCCGCCGGCTGCACCGATCCGGGGTGGGTGTCGCGACCCTGCCCGGACAGTGGGCACAGGCACGTGCCGGGACCACGGTGGTCGGGGCCCGGACCGCCGCCTGGGCGCCTGTGCCGGAGGTGGCGGCGGTGGTCGTGCTCGACGAGCACGACGAGGCGCACCAGCAGGAGCAGGCCCCGACCTGGCACGCTCGCGACGTGGCCGTCGAGCGGGCCCGGCGGGCGGGGGTGCCCTGTGTGCTGGTCTCGCCGATGCCGACGCTGGAGGCGCTCGCGTGGGGCCGCCTGGTCGTGCCCCCTCGGGCCGAGGAACGGGCCGGCTGGCCGATCGTGGACATCGTCGACCGGCGCGACGAGGACCCCCGGCGCGCCGGGCTGTACTCCGAGCGCCTGGTCGACCACCTCCGCTCGCACGCCAGGGTCGTGTGCGTCCTCAACCGCTCGGGCCGCTCCCGGCTGCTGGCCTGTCACACCTGCGGGGCGCTCGCCCGCTGCGAGCGCTGCGCCGGCACCGTGGTGCAGGCGGCCGACCGGATGCTGGAGTGCCGGGTGTGCGGGGCCCGGCGGCCGGTGGTGTGTCTGGAGTGCGGGGGCTCGGTGCTGCGCAACCTGCGGGCCGGGGTGAGCCGGGTGCGCGAAGAGCTCGAAGCCCTCGCCGGTGAGCCCGTGGCCGAGGTGACCTCGGCGACCGCCGGTGCACCGACGCCGACGACCCGCGTGGTCGTGGGCACCGAGGCCGTGCTCCACCGGATCGATCGTGCCGACGTCGTGGCGTTCCTCGACTTCGACCAAGAGCTGCTCGCGCCCCGCTACCGCGCCGCCGAGGAGGCGCTGGCGCTGGTGGTGCTGGCGGGGCGGCTCGTCGGGGGGCGGGCGGAGCGTCGTGGGCGGGTCGTGGTGCAGACCCGCCTGCCGGACCACGAGGTGGTGCAGGCGGCCCTGCACGCCGACCCCGCCAGGGTGACAGCGGCCGAGCGGGCGCGCCGGGAGCTGCTCCGGTTCCCGCCGGTCGCGGCGCTGGCCGTGGTGTCGGGTGCGGCCGCGCCGGCGTTCGTGGCGGCGTTGGGCACCCCGGAAGGGGTGGAGGTGATGGGACCGGCCGACGGGCGCTGGCTGCTGCGGGCGGACCGCCACGAGCCGCTGCTCGACGCCCTGGCCCGCACCCCGCGTCCGGCGGGGCGCCTGCGGGTGGAGGTCGATCCGCTCCGGCTCTGACCGCCGGGCTCAGGCCCAGGCCCGGCGGCGGGCTTCGTAGACGGCCACCGCCGTCGCCGCCGCCACGTTGAGCGAGCCCACCCGACCGAGCAGGGGCACGTAGGCGACCTCGTCGCAGACGTCGAGGGCGTCCCGGCTCAACCCCCGGTCCTCGTGGCCGACCACGAGCGCGACCTCGGGACCCAGGACGGCCTCGTGGAGGGGGCGGGCGTCGGTGGCCAGCTCGATGCCCACCACCCGGTACCCGAGGTCGCGGGCGGCCCGTACCGCGGCGTCGACGCCGTCCGTGCGGTGCACCGTGAGGTAGCGCTCGCAGCCGAGCGCGGTCTTGGCGACCTTCGGCTGGTCGGGATGCGGGGTCGAGCCCACGAGCCAGAGCGCCTCGACCGAGAACGCCGCCGCCGTGCGCAGGATCGCACCCACGTTGAACGGGTTCTGCACGTCCTCCAGCACCAGTGCCACCCGGCCCGCCGTGCGTCGCCGCCACTGGCGGTGGAGCCGCTTCAGCTCCGTCGGCTGCAGTGTCCGGCTCACCGGTCCACCCCGCGTGGGGCCACCTCGAGCAGTCGGTAGCCGGCGCGGGAGGCGCATCGCTCGGTGCGCCAGCCCTGCTCGGTCAGCCAGCGCTGGAGCGAGTCGGCGCCGAGGTGGCGTCGGACCACCAGCCAGGCCCGGCCCCGCGGGGTCAGCCGGTCGAGCCAGCCGGCCAGCAGCTCGTGCAGCGCAACCTTGCCGATCCGCACCGGCGGATTCGACCACAGCGCATCGAACCGCACGTCGTCGGGGACCTCGTCGGGGGCGACCACGCGGATGGCGTGCAGTCCGAGCCGCTCGGCGTTGAGCCGGCAGCACGCCCGCGCCCGTTCGTTGACGTCGATGGCCCACACGGTCGCACCCGGCGCGCGGTGGGCGAGGGTGACCGCCACCGGGCCGTACCCGCAACCCAGGTCGGCCACGTGGGCCGCCCCGGCCGGTGGTGGGGGCGCCTCCAGCAGCAGCAGGCGCGTCCCGGGGTCGATCCGGTCGGCGGAGAACACCCCGGCGTCGCTGCGCAGCTCGACCCGCAGGTCGGGCAGGGCCAGGGTGACCGCACGCGGCCGTGAGGCGGTGACCGGTCTCGGGCTGAAGTAGTGATCAGGGCCGCGGTCAGCCACCGGCCCGACGCTACCCTGAGCTGCATGGCTCCCTACACGATCCGGATCATCGGCGACCCGGTCCTCACCCAGCGGGCCGCCGAGGTCACGGAGGTGGACGGTCGGCTGGTCCAGCTCGTCGAGGACATGTTCGAGACCATGTACGACGCGCCCGGCCTCGGGCTGGCCGCACCGCAGGTGGGGGTCCAGAAGCGGCTGTTCGTCTACGACCACGACGAGCGGCCCGGCGTGCTGATCAACCCGGAGATCCGCGAGTCCCGGGGCGAGTGGGTCTTCCAGGAGGGCTGCCTGTCCATCCCCGGCCTGTACTTCGAGATCGTCCGGCCCAAGGAGGTCCTCCTCGTCGGCTACGACCTCGACGGCAACGAGGTCCAGATCGAAGCCGACGAGCTCGAGGCCCGGCTGTTCCAGCACGAGCTCGACCACCTCGACGGGGTGCTCATGGTCGACCACCTCGACGACGACCAGCGCCGGGAGGCACGCCGGGCGCTGCGGGAGCTGCGGCTGCGCGCCGCCGAGGCCGCCCCGTCCGGTGCGGGCGGGCTGCGGCTGCCGTAGCCGCACGATGCTCCCCCCGGCGCCGGCCCATCCCCGTCGGCTCGTGTACCTCGGAACCCCCGCCGTCGCCGTGCCCCCGCTCGACGCGCTGGTGGAGGCCGGATTCGACGTGGCGCTCGTGGTCAGCCGGCCCGACCGCCGGCGCGGCCGCGGCGGTCCTCCCACGCCCAGCCCGGTGAAGGCCCGGGCACTGCAGCTCGGTCTGGCGGTCACCGACGAGCTCGAGCGCGCCACCGAGGTCGGCGCCGATCTCGGCGTGGTGGTGGCCTACGGACGCATCATCCCGGCATCCGTGCTCGAGCGGCTGCCCATGGTGAACCTGCACTTCTCGCTGCTGCCCCGCTGGCGGGGTGCCGCCCCGGTCGAGCGGGCGCTGCTCGCCGGGGACGAGCGGACCGGGGTGTGCCTGATGCGTGTCGAGGAGGGCCTCGACACCGGAGGGATCTACGCCTCGGTGGCGCTCGACATCGGCGCCGACGAGACCGCCGAGTCGCTGCGCGCCCGGCTGGCCGAGGCCGGCGCAGACCTGCTGGTGCGCACCCTGCGGGAGGGCCTCCCCGCCCCGACCCCCCAGCAGGGGGAGCCCACCTACGCACACAAGCTCGACCCGGCCGAGCTGGAGGTGCACTGGGACGAGCCGGCCGAGGTGATCGCCCGGAGGATCCGGGTGGGCAACGCCCACACCACCTTCCGCGGCTCCCGGCTCAAGCTGTGGCAGGCCACCGCCCACCCCGAGCGGTCCGGGCCGCCCCCGGGGGTCCTCGACGGGATCACGGTGGGGACCGGCCGCGGGGTCATCGAGCTCGCCGTGGTCCAACCCGAGGGGCGAGCCCGTCTCGACGCCCGGGCGTGGGTCAACGGCGCACGGCCTGCGGCCGGGGAGCGGCTCGGCGGGTGAGCGACGCGGTCCCGGAGACACCGGGCACGGTGGCCCGGCGAGTGGCGGCACGGGCACTGGCCCGCATCGAGCACGAGGGCGCGTTCGCCAACCTCGTGCTCCCGGCGACGCTGGCCCGCAGCGGGCTCACGGAGCGGGACCGGGCGCTGGTGACCGATCTCGTCTACGGCACGACCCGGATGCGGCGTGCCTGTGACGCCGCGCTCGAGCCGTTCCTGCTGCGCGATCCCGACCCGACCGTGCGGACCTGGCTGCGCCTGGGGGTGTACCAGCTGCTGTTCTCGGCGGTGCCGCCGCACGCGGCGGTGAGCGCCACCGTCGGGGCCGCACCCCGCCGGGTCCGGGGCTTCCTCAACGCCGTGCTCCGGCGGGTTGCCGACACGCCCCCGCGCTGGCCGGACGCGGCCACCCGGCTGAGCTACCCCGACTGGATCGTTCGCCGGCTGAGCGAGGACCTCGGTGCCGTCGACGCCGTCGCCGCGCTCGAGGCCATGAACCGCCGTCCGGTCGTGCACCGGCGGGCCGACGGCTACGTGCAGGACCGGGCGTCCCAGTGGGTGGCCGATCTCGTGGGAGTCCGCCCCGGTGAGCGGGTGCTCGACGCCGCCGCCGCCCCCGGGGGCAAGGCCACCGCCATGGCCACCACCGCCGGGTTGGTGGTCGCCGCCGACGTGCGGCCTCCCCGGGCGGGACTCGTGGCCCGCAACGCGGCGTCGCTCGGCCTGGACCGCCTGGCCGTGGTGGCCGCCGACGGGACTCGCCCACCCTTCCGGCGGGCCGCCTTCGACCGGGTGCTGCTGGACGCCCCCTGCAGTGGGCTCGGCGCCCTCCACCGGCGACCGGACGCCCGCTGGCGCATCCGTGAGGACGATGTCACCGCGCTGGCGGCCCTGCAGCGGGCGCTCGCCGAGGCGTTGGTACCCCTCGTGCGCCCGGGAGGTGGGTTCGTCTACAGCGTGTGCACCCTGACCGGCGCCGAGACCCTGGGTCTCGACGAGGCGCTCGCCGCCGACCACCCGGAGCTGGTGGCGGAGGAACCGCCTCCGCCACCGTGGCGGCCCTGGGGCCGGGGCGCGCTGCTGCTCCCGCAGGACGCCGGCACGGACGGGATGTTCCTGCTCCGGCTCCGGGCCCCGTCCGGGCACTAGCGTGCACCCGATGGCGAGCGGGGACCCGATGCGGCTGCGGGCGAAGGTGCTCACGGTCAGCGACGGGGTGGCCGCGGGCACACGCGAGGACCGCAGCGGCCCGGCGGTGGCGTCCCGGCTGCGCGCCGCCGGGTTCGAGGTGGTCGAGCACCGGGTCGTGCCCGACGGCCGAACGGAGGTCGGCGAGGCGCTCGTCGAGCTCGCCGAGAACTTCGCCGGCCTGGTGGTGACCACCGGTGGCACCGGGTTCGGCCCGCGCGATCTCACCCCCGAGGGCACGAAGGTGGTGCTCGACCGGGAGGCTCCGGGTCTGGCCGAGGCCATGCGGGCGGTGAGCCCGCTCGGGCGGCTGGCGCGGGGCACGGCGGGCACCAGGGGTCGGGCGCTGATCCTGAACACGCCGGGCTCGACCGCCGGCGCCGTCGAGTGCCTCGAGGCGGTGCTCGACGTGCTTCCCCATGCGCTGCGCCTGCTCGCCGGGGACCCCGGTGGCCATTGAGCGCGTCGGGCGGGCCCGTCACGTGGGGGTCCGCCCGACAGAGGCGGCGGTGCCCCGTGGATCGGCGAGACTGGGCTCGTGAGGCCATCGGACCTCGACCGCATGCACCAGGCGCTGCGGGTGGCGGCCACCGTGCGGCGACGTACCTCCCCACGGCCGTGGGTCGGGGCCGTCGTGGTTCCCGCCGGTGCGCCGGGCCACCCCGGCTTCGAGGGTGCCACCGACGGCCGCACCGGCCCCCACGCCGAGGTGGTGGCGCTGCGTGCCGCCGGGTCCGAGGCTGTGGGAGGCACGCTGTACTGCACGCTCGAGCCCTGCTCCCACCACGGCCGCACCCCGCCGTGCGCGGACGCGGTGGTGGCGGCCGGGATCGCCCGGGTCGTGGTCGGCCTCGAGGATCCCGACCCCCGGGTGGCGGGCAGCGGACTCGCCCGCCTGCGGGCCGCCGGGATCGAGGTCGAGGTCGGCCTCGCGGCTGCGGAGGTGCGTGAGCAGCTCCGCCCGTACCTCACCCACCGCCGCACCGGCCGGCCGCTCGTGGTGCTGAAGCTGGCGGCGACCCTGGACGGCCGCACCGCCGCCCCGGACGGTACGAGCCGCTGGATCACCGGCCCGGAGGCCAGACTGGACGCCCACCGGCTCCGTGCCGACAGCGACGCCGTGCTGGTCGGCGCGGGCACGGTGCGCGCCGACGATCCGGAGCTGACCGTGCGCCTGCCCGCCGAGGAGATGGGCGGCCTGGACCGCCAACCGTTGCGGGTGGTGCTCGGCACCCCCCCCGCCGACGCGCGGGTCCACCCCTGTCTCACGCTCAGCGGCTCGCCCGGTGAGATCCTCGACGAGCTGGGTCGTCGGGACGTGCTTCAGGTGCTGGTGGAGGGCGGCGCGGTCGTGGCGCACGAGTTCCATGCCGCCGGGGTGGTCGACCGCTACGTGCTGTACCTGGCGCCGGCACTGTTCGGCGGCGATGATGCGCGTGGGCTGTTCAGCGGACCGGGTGCTGCCGGCATCGACGAGCTGTGGCGGGGTCGGCTCGTCGGGGTGAAGCGGGTCGGGGCCGATCTGCGGGTGGAGCTCGAGGCAGCGGTCGCGGCGGGCTCGGCACGGGAGGTGTGAGGTGTTCACCGGCATCGTCGAGGAGCTCGGCACGGTCGTGGGGCGTGACGGACCACGCCTGCGCATCGGTGCCCGCACCGTGCTGGAGGGGGTCGGGCTGGGCGACTCGATCGCCGTCAACGGGTGCTGTCTCACCGTGGTGGCGTGGGGGCAGGGCTGGTGGGAGGCCGACGTGAGCGACGAGACCTTCCGTCGGACCAACCTCGGGGACCTGCGGCCGCAGGACCCGGTGAACCTGGAGCGACCGGTGCGACCGGCGGACCGGCTCGGCGGGCATCTCGTCCAGGGACACGTCGACGCCGTCGGCGTGATCGTCGAGGCGGCCCCCGAGCTGCGGGTGCGGATGCCCTCTGAGCTGGCCCGCTACGTGGTCGAGAAGGGTTCGATCGCCGTCGACGGGGTGAGCCTCACCGTGGTCTCACCCCTCGGGGACGGCTTCACGGTGGCGGTGATCCCGCACACCGCTGCGGTCACCACCCTCGGGGTGAAGGGTGCAGGGGATCGGGTGAACCTCGAGGTGGACGTCATCGCCAAGTACACCGAGCGCCTGCTCGAGGCGCAGCTCGCGGCGCGCGGGTTGGATTCGGAGAGGTGAAGGTGGCACCGTGGCACGGATGAGCCGCAGCGAGTACCGCGACGCCTTCGCCACCATCCCCGAGGCGGTGGCCGCCATCGCCCGCGGCGAGATCGTGGTCGTCGTCGATGACGAGGACCGTGAGAACGAAGGCGATCTCATCATGGCCGCCGAGGCCGCCACACCCGAGAAGATCGCGTTCTTCGTCCGCCACACCTCCGGGGTGATCTGCGTCCCGCTCACCGGGGAGCGCCTGGACGAGCTGGACATCCCGCTCATGGTGCGCGACAGCACCAACACCGAGGTCCAGCGCACCGCGTTCACCTACAGCGTCGACTACCGCCACGGCACCTCGACGGGGATCTCGGCGGCCGACCGGGCGGCGACCATCCGGGCGCTCATCGACCCCGGCACCCGTCCCGCTGATCTGGCCCGCCCGGGGCACATCTTCCCGCTGCGCTGCGCCGAGGGCGGGACGCTGAAGCGGGCCGGGCACACCGAAGCTGCGGTCGACCTCGCCCGCATGGCGGGCCTGTACCCGGCCGGGGTGCTCTGCGAGATCGTCAACGACGACGGCTCGATGGCCCGGGTGCCCGATCTGGTCGGGTTCTGCCGGCAGCACGGCCTGCTCATGATCTCGATCGCCGACCTGATCCGCTACCGGCGCCAGACCGAGAAGCTCGTCAAGCGGGTGGCCGAGGCCCGGATCCCCACCGACTGGGGTGACTTCACCTGCTACGTGTACGAGTCGGTCCTCGACGGTGAGCAGCACGTGGCCCTGGTGAAGGGCGCGGTGCAGGGCGAGGACAACGTCCTGGTGCGGGTCCACTCCGAGTGCCTCACCGGGGACGTGTTCGGCTCCCTGCGCTGCGACTGCGGCATCCAGCTCGACCAGGCGATGCGCCGGATCGCCGACGAGGGCATGGGGGTCCTCGTGTACCTGCGCGGCCACGAGGGGCGCGGCATCGGCCTCGGGCACAAGATCCGTGCCTACAGCCTCCAGGACCAGGGCCGGGACACGGTGGAGGCGAATCTGGAGCTGGGCCTGCCCGTGGACTCGCGGGAGTACGGCATCGGCGCCCAGATCCTCGTGGACCTGGGCATCACCACGATGCGCTACATGACCAACAACCCCGCGAAGTACGGCGGGATCGAGGGCTTCGGTCTCGAGATCGTGGAGCGGGTGCCGCTGCAGTCCGTGCCCAACCCGGAGAACATCGCCTACCTGCGCACGAAGCGGGAACGGATGGGACACCTGCTCGAAGGGCTCGACGATGTCCTCTAACTTCCGGGCACGCCACTCGGTGGAGCCCGAGATCTCCGGTGCGGGCGTGCGGGTCGGCATCGTGTGCGGCCGGTTCAACGACCACGTCACCAGCCGGTTGCTCGACGGAGCCCTCAACTCGCTCGCCGTCCACGGGGTCGCCGAGGACGACGTCACCCTGGTGTGGGTGCCCGGCGCGTTCGAGATCCCGCTGGCGGCCAGGACGCTGGCGGCGTCGGGGACGGTGGACGCGGTCGTGACGCTCGGCGCCGTGATCCGCGGTGAGACCGCCCACTTCGACTACGTGGCGGGCGAGTGCGCCCGTGGCGTCCAGGACGCGCAGCTGGCGACGGGCGTGCCGATCGTGTTCGGGGTGCTGACCACCGAGAACCTCGAGCAGGCGCTCGCCCGCTCCGACGAGTCCGACAACAAGGGGGAGGAGTCGGCGAGGGCGGCGCTCGAGATGGTGGCCGTGCTGCGGGAGCTGCGCCGCTGACGGACCGCTCAGCTGACGGCGGCGCCGAACAGGCTGCCGACCACCATCGTCACGACCATGGCGGCGACGCCCCCGATGGTGACCCGGGCGACGGCGCGTCCAACCGGAGCACCGCCGAGCCGGGCGGCGAGCCCGCCGAGCACCGCAAGCGCCACGGCCGCCAGCAGCAGCGTCACCGGCATCCGCACTGCGGCACCGGCCACCCCGATGGCTGCGAGCGGGAGGGCGGCACCGGCGGCGAACGACACCGCCGAGACGACGGCTGCCTGCACCGGGCGCGCCATCGTCTCCTCGGTGATGCCGAGCTCTTCGTGCAGGTGGACCCTGAGCACATCCCTCTGTGAGAGCTCCTCGGCGACCCGGCGGGCCAGCTCCGCCGAGAGGCCCTTGTGCCGGTAGATGGCGGTGAGCTCGGCCAGCTCGCGTTCGGGCACGGTGGCCAGCTCGTGGCGTTCCTTGGCGATGTCGGCCTGTTCGGTGTCGCGCTGGGAGCTCACCGAGACGTACTCGCCGACCGCCATCGACAGCGAGCCCGCCACCAGCCCCGCCACCCCGGCGGTGAGGATGGTGGAGCCCGATGTGTCCGCGGCGGCCACCCCGAGCACGAGGCTGGCGGTCGACACGATCCCGTCGTTGGCGCCGAGCACGCTGGCGCGCAGCCAGTTGGCCCGGTGGCTCAGGTGGCGCTCGGTGTGGAGCACGACGGTGAGCCTAGGCCGGGGCGGGCCGCCACCGGCGGCCGCCTTGCTGGCGTCGGGGTCGGGGCCGGTAGCGTGGCCGCCATGCTCCGCCTGGTCCTACCCAAGGGCTCGCTCGAGAAGGCGACGCTCGAGCTGTTCGAGGCCGCCGACCTGAAGGTCCGTCGGGACTCGGCGGTCGACTACCGGGCCCGCATCGCCGATCCCCGGATCGACGAGGTGCGGATCCTGCGACCCCAGGAGATCCCGAGCTACGTGGCGGAGGGGCTGTTCGACCTCGGGATCACCGGTCGGGACTGGGTCGAGGAGACCGCCAGCGAGGTCGTGTCGCTCGGGGAGCTGCGGTACTCGAAGGCCACCGAGAACCCCGTGCGGATCGTCGTGGCCGTGCCCGCCGACTCGCCGGTGTCCTCGGTCGAGGAGCTGCCCGCCGGGCTGAAGGTCTCCACCGAGTACCCGGAGCTGACCCGTAGGTTCTTCGCCGCCAGAGGGATCGAGGCCGACATCCGGCTCTCCTACGGTGCCACCGAGGCGAAGGTGCCCGACATCGTCGACTGCATCGTCGACATCACGGAGACGGGACGGGCCCTCCGTGCGGCCGGGCTGAAGATCATCGACACCATCCTCGTGTCCTACACCGAGCTGATCGCCAACCGCGGCTCCTACGAGGACCCCGACCGCCGCCACGCCATGCACCAGATCCGCACCCTGCTCGAGGGCGTGTTGGAGGCGCGCGGCAAGGTGCTGGTGAAGATGAACGTGCCCGGTGACCGCCTGGCGGACGTGATCGGCCTGCTGCCGGCCATGAAGGCCCCGACGGTCAACGAGCTCTACGACGGTGCCGGCTACGCGATCGAGACGGTGGTGGCGAAGTCGAGCATCAACGTGCTCATCCCGGCGGTGCGCGATGCCGGGGCCACCGACATCATCGAGCTGCCGATCTCCAAGATCGTGCACTGAGGTCGGTGGCCACGGTGGACGGCATCCTGCGCGGTGAGGTCGTCGAGTTCGACGGGGAGCGGGGAACCGGCACCGTGGCGAGCGCTGACGGGCGTACCCACCCCTTCCACTGCACCGCCGTCGCCGACGGCAGCCGCACCGTCGAGGTGGGCACCGTGGTGGACTTCCGGGTGGTTCCCGGGCACCTGGGGTGCTGGGAGGCCACGGACCTGGTGCCCGTGCGGTAGCCGGTCGTGCCCGGCACCGCGGTCGTGGCCGATCAGGTGTCGGTCGCGGCCGACTCGCTGCGACGCTGCACGAAGGCCATCTGCGCCTGACGGAGCGCTTCCCTCAGTGCCCTGCCGTCGTCACCGAGGCGGGAGCCGACCCGGTCCAGCACCGCCTCCATGGCGTCGATGGCCAGCTGGGCCTCGTCGAACCGCGGCTCCGGCTGGCTCAGGTGGATCATCGCCAGCTCGTAGAACCCGACCACGTGGTTCACGACGATGGCGCCGGCGGGGGCGGCCAGGATCTGGCGCTGCACCTCGGCCATCTCCGCCACCATCTGCTCCGCCCGGGCCCGCTCCTCGGGGGACAGGTCCTCGAGCGAGGGGCCGCCGACGACGCCGGCGGCGCCGCCGCGCTCGGGCTCGGGGGACGGACGGTCGCGGTTGACGGGCACCTCGCCGCTAGGGGTCCACAGGCTCATCTCAGCGCTCCGATCGGCAGGTGGGGGTCCTCGATGCGCCCGACGGGTCGATGCCGGCGGTCGCTGCTGGTACTCTACGGCCTCACAACCCACGGAAAGCGGGGACCCCGGCGCCCGGGCGGCGGTGGGCTCCCACCCGGCCACCGGTGCCCGACGAGCGGGTAGCGCGTGCGCCGGGTCGATTCCCACGGACGGCGTCGCCAGGCGGCGCCACGCGGGCGTCGGCTTCCGGCGTCCGCATCGTCTGTTTTCGGGCGCCTGTCCCAGTCCATCAGCGCGAAGGAGACCATGAGCGCACGCATGAGGAGTGATCGGCGATAACCACCGCCAGCAACGAGCCCCGGATCAACGACCGGATCCGAGCCCGTGAGGTCCGCCTCATCGGCCCCGACGGCGCCCAGCTCGGGATCAAACCGCTGCCAGAGGCGCTGGCGATGGCCCGGGATCTCGAGCTCGACCTCGTCGAGGTGGCCGACAAGGCCACCCCCCCGGTCTGTCGGATCATGGACTACGGCCGGTACAAGTACCAGGCGGCCCAGCGGGCCAAGGAGTCCCGCAAGAAGAGCACCAACGTCGTCGTCAAGGAGATGAAGTACCGGCCGAAGATCGGTCAGGCCGACTTCGAGACGAAGACCCGGCGCATCGAGCGGTTCCTCGGTGAGGGTCACAAGGTGAAGGTGACCATCATGTTCCGGGGTCGGGAGATGCAGCACCCGGAGCTGGGCAAGAAGATCCTCGACGAGGTGGCCGAGCAGGTGGCCCACGTCGGACGGGTGGAGATCTACCCCCGGCTCGACGGCCGGAACATGACCATGGTGCTCGCACCGGACCGCAAGGCCCAGGCCCAGAACGGCCGGGGTCGCCGGAGCGGCGCCGGGTCCCGGCTCGCCGACAGCGGTGCCACCGCGCCCGAGGCGGTCACCACCGAGTCCGCCGACGGCGCCTGAGCCGGCTCCCACGACGATCCAGACCCCGGCGGCGCGGGGAACGACGCGCCGCCCAGCACGACGGAGGCACCATGCCCAAGATGAAGACCCATCGCGGCGCCGCCAAGCGGTTCCGGACCACCGGCACGGGCAGGATCCTGCGACGGCGGGCCAACCTCAACCACATCCTCGAGAAGAAGAGCCCGAGGCGGAAGCGCCGACTCACGGGTCCGACGGAGGTCGCCGCAGCCGACGAGGCCCGCGTCCGCCGCCAGCTCGGCCGCTGACCATCCTGCGGCCCGGTCCCTGTCCGCATCCGCCCCGTCCGAAAGGAGCACCCGATGGCACGAGTGAAGCGCTCCGTGGCCAGCAGAAAGCACCGGCGCACCACCCTGGAGCGCGCCAAGGGCTACTACGGCAACAAGAGCCGGTCCTACCGGGCCGCCAACGAGCAGGTGATGCACTCCCTGCAGTACGCCTACCGCGACCGTCGGGCGCGCAAGGGCGAGTTCCGCAAGCTGTGGATCCAACGCATCAACGCTGCCTGCCGCGAGCACGGCACCAGCTACAGCCGGTTCGTGAGCGGCCTGCGCGCCGCCGGGGTGGAGGTGGACCGCAAGGTGCTGGCCGATCTCGCGGTCAGCGACCCCGACGCCTTCCGTGCACTGGTGGATGTGGCCGGTCGGACGACATCCGACGCCGGGGCGGCCTCCTGAGCGCTCCGCTCGGCCTGCGGAACCCGAAGGTCCAGAACCTGCGGCGCCTCATGGGGCGCCGCAGGGCGCGTCTGGACCAGGGGCGGTTCGTGCTCGAGGGCCCGGCGGTGGTGGCCGAGGCCCTCACCCACGCGCCGCCGGCGGGTGGTGGGACACGCGGCGCGGGGGTCGTGATCCGGGAGCTGTTCGTCGACGAGGACCTCGGCGTGGACGAACGCGAGGCCCTGCTGGAGCTCGCGCACCGTCGCGGGGTGCCGGTCCGGCGGCTGGCGTCGGGCGTGGTCCAACGCATCGCCGACACGCTCAGCCCCCGGGGCGTGCTGGCGGTGGCGGACCGGCCGTCGCTGCCGGTCACCGAGGTGCTGGCCCGGGCCGACGCACGGCCGGTCGTGGTGCTCGTGGACGTGGCCGACCCGGGCAACGTGGGGACGCTGGTGCGGGCGGTGGAGGCCTCCGGTGCCGGAGGGCTGGTCGCCGCCGGGAGCAGCGCGGATCCCTTCGGGCCCAAGGCGGCGCGGGCGTCGGCCGGTTCGGTGGTGCGGGTCCCCGTCGCCGACGGGGTCGACGCCGCCGACGCTCTGGGGTTGCTGGGCGACGCCGGCTACCGCCGGTTGGGTGCGGTGGCGCGCCGGGGCGCGGACTACGACGAGCTCGACCTGCGGGCCCGGGTGGCGCTGGTGCTCGGCAACGAGGCTCACGGGCTGGACGGGGCGCTGGCCACCCACCTCGACGCCTGGATCAGCATCCCCATGGACGGCGGCATCGAGAGCCTCAACGTGGCCGTGGCCGGAGCCGTGCTGTGCTTCGAGAGCGCCCGTCAGCGGCGCCGGCATCCGATTGGACGCCCCGTTGCCGATTCGACAAGGTGAGCGGCACATGATCGACGAGATCGAGCGCATCGGCCTGGAGGCGCGCGGACGCATCGCGGCCGCCGCCACGCTCGACGCGCTGCGCGCCGTCGAGAGCGAGGTGCTCGGCAAGAAGGCGCCGCTCACGCTGTTGCGTCGCCGTCTCGGTGCCCTCGACCCCGAGGAGCGCCGGCGGGCCGGTCAGGTGCTCAACGAGACCCGCGACGCGCTCGTCGCCACCCTCGCCGCCCACCGGGCCGAGCTCGAGGCCGCAGCCCGTCGGGCCCGCCTCGAGGCGGAGCGGCTCGATCTCACCGAGACCCTCCAGACCCGCTCCCGGGGCCATCTCCATCTCGTGACCCAGACCACCGACCACCTCCAGGATCTGTTCGTGGGCATGGGGTTCACGGTCGCCGAGGGGCCCGAGATCGAGAGCGACTGGCACAACTTCGAGGCCCTCAACATCCCCGCCGACCACCCGGCACGTGGGATGTGGGACACGCTCTACGTCGACGTGGGCGAGCCGGAGACCGTGCTGCTGCGCACCCACACGTCGCCGGTGCAGATCCGGGTGATGACCACCCAGCCACCGCCGATCTACGCCGTCATGCCCGGTCGGGTGTACCGCCGCGACACGGCCGACGCCAGCCACATGCCGGTGTTCCACCAGATCGAGGGTCTCGCGGTCGACCGGGGGATCAGCTTCGCGGACCTCGCCGGCACCCTGGAGGCGTTCACCACCGCCTTCTTCGGCGGTGCCATCCACTCCCGCCTGCGCCCGTCGTACTTCCCGTTCACCGAGCCCAGCGCCGAGTACGACATCAACTGCCTGCTCTGCGAGGGTGGGGGGTGCAGGACCTGCGGCCAGACCGGATGGTTGGAGCTCGGCGGCTGCGGGATGGTGCACCCCGAGGTGCTCGGCAACTGCGGACTGGATCCCGAGGAGTGGTCGGGGTTCGCCTTCGGGTTCGGCATCGACCGTCTGGCCCTCATGAAGCACGGCATCGACGACATCCGCGAGCTGTTCACCAACGACGTCCGGTTCCTGGAGCAGTTTTGAAGGTCCTGCTCTCGTGGCTGCGTGAGTTCGCGCCCTTCGAGGGCGACCCGGTCGCGCTCGGGGAGGTCATGAGTGATCTCGGCATGGCGGTCGAGGCGATCGAGTACCCGGGGAGGGGGCTCGACGGCGTGGTCGTGGCCCGGGTGCTGGCCCTGCGCCCCCATCCCGACGCCGAGCGGATCCAGCTCGTCGACGTCGACGCCGGCGACGGCGAGGCTCTCCAGATCTGCTGCGGTGCGTTCAACATGGCCGTCGGCGACCTCGTACCGCTGGCCACCGTCGGCGCCACGCTGCCCGACGGGCGACGCATCGAGCGCCGCCGGCTGCGGGGCGAGTGGTCCAACGGCATGCTCTGCTCGGCTGCCGAGCTGGGCCTCGGCGAGGACCACGCCGGCATCCTCGTGCTGCCGGCGGGCCCCGAGCCGGGCACGGACCTGCGCGCCGCCCTCGGCATCGAGGCCGACGTGCTCTACGACCTGGAGATCAACCCGAACCGGCCCGACGCCATGTCGGTCGCGGGTGTGGCCCGTGACCTGGCGGCGCGCCTCGGGCTGCCCTTCGCCATCCCCGAGCCCCGCGTCGAGGAGGCTCCCGGTGACACCGCGTCCAGGGCATCGGTCGAGATCCTCGCCCCCGACCTGTGCGGCCGGTTCCACGTGCGGGTGCTGGAC
>Ga0308411_10001212_pt1 | contig 17497 bp, 12 predicted proteins | sample HotsprottomLayer_2_FD_203530 | JGI IMG/M metagenome (GOLD analysis project Ga0308411, IMG submission 203530) | Hot spring phototrophic mat microbial communities from Octopus Spring, Yellowstone National Park, Wyoming, United States -... | ecosystem: Environmental > Aquatic > Thermal springs >...
AATCTTTTTTATCCCAATTTAATAACTTTTTAATCCTTCTTCTAATTGGTGCATCGATTGTCTCTTTTTTTATTGGTGAAACTTTGGATGCGGTCTTTATTCTAGCCATTGTCATCCTCAATGCTTTTTTTGGCTTGTATCAGGAATACCAAGCGGAAAAATCCCTGGCCTCTTTAAAAAAGATGACTAAAACTATGGTACGGGTATATCGAGATGGTAAAGAACAAGAGATTGATAGCCGTTATTTGGTGCCTTCCGATGTTGTTTTTCTTGAGGAAGGAACAAAAATCCCAGCTGATGGTGAAGTAATTGAAGCTTATAACCTAGAAGTCAATGAAGCGATGTTAACGGGAGAATCTTTACCTGTTGTTAAAAATTTATCCGATGCAAATTTATTATACGCTGGCACAATTGTTTCTCGCGGTCGAGGTTTAATGAAAGTGACTGCCACCGGTTCAAACACCCGCTTCGGTCAAATTGCCAAAACTTTAAGTGTTATTAAAGAAACAAAAACCCCACTTCAAAAAAAATTAGAAACTTTTACTAAACAGCTAGGAATTATTGGCATTATTGCCTCAATAATTGTTTTTATTCTTTCTTTTATTAAAGAAAAAAATACGATCGAAAGTTTTATTTTGGCGGTTTCTTTGGCGGTTGCTGCTGTACCTGAGGGTCTTCCGGCTGTTATGACAATAATTTTATCAATTGGGGTTGAGCGAATGGCAAAGAAAAAAACAATTGTTCGAAAACTAAATGCGATTGAAACGATGGGGTCTTTAACTTTAATTGCTACTGATAAAACTGGGACTTTGACTACTAACCAAATGCGAGTAAAAAAAATCTGGGTTGATGAAAAAGAATATGATATAACCAATCCCCCATCAGAAACCAATCATCCTTTTCGATTAATTCTTTTAAATAGTGTTTTATGCTCAACTGCCTCGCTGGTTGCAAAAGTTGATCATGGCAAAGATTTTGATGTGGTTGGTGATACTACTGAAGGCGCGCTTCTTATTATGGCCCACCATCAAGGAATTTTTTATGATCAGGAAAGAAACCGCTGGCAAATAATTGAAGAAATTCCTTTTTCTTCCCAAACCAAAAGAATGACTGTCTGTGTAGAAAATAAAACACATTCCATGTTAAACCTTACCCGTTATATTTTTTCCAAAGGCGCGCCAGAATCAATTTTGGAAATCTGTAATTCTATTCAGATTGGCCAAGAAATAAAACCATTAACCCCAAATAAGAAAAAAGAAATTGAAGCGGAATTTGAAAAATTTGCTCAAAAAGGTCTTCGAATGATTGCTTTTTCTTATAAAACAAAAACTGAGAAAAAACTTGAAGAAAATCAGATATTTTTAGGTTTTGTTGGCATTGCCGATCCAGTAAGACCTGAAGTAAAAGAAGCGGTTGAAAAAGCCAAAAACGCTGGCATAAAAGTCGTGATGATCACTGGGGATAACGAGTTAACCGCAGAAGCAGTAGGAATTGAAACCGGAATTATTAAAAAAGGCGATGATATTCTATCAGGCAAAATCTTGCGAAGTTATTCTGATGATGAACTTTTATCAATTTTACCAAAAGTCAAAATCTTTGCTCGAACTTACCCAGAAGATAAATATCGTTTGGTTAAACTTTATCAAAAATTAGGCGAAGTAGTAGCTGTCACCGGTGATGGAGTTAATGATGCTTTGGCTTTAAAACAGGCGGATGTTGGTGTTGCCATGGGAAAAACTGGCACTGATGTCGCCAAAGATACCGCTCATATTATTATTACCGACGATAATTTTGCCACTTTGGTTTCCGCCATTGAGCAAGGACGAAATATTTTCATCCACATTAAAAATGCGATAAAATACTTGCTCTCCTGCAATATTGGGGAAGTAGCTTATATTATTTTAGCCTTAATCTTTTCTCTTCCTGTTCCAACCGCTTTACAACTTTTATATATTAATATCGTAACTGACGGTTTACCAGCAATCTCATTGGCTTTTGCCCCAGATGATAAAGAAATTTTGAATAAACCACCAAGAAAAACTTTAAATATTTTAGATAAAGTTGATTTTAATTATGTCTTTTCTTTAGGTGCTTTAACAACTATTTTTACCGTCTTTTCTGCTTTTTATAAAACCGATGTCTCAATTGTTTTTACTACCCTAATTTTTGTCCAGCAAATGATTTTGATTGATTTATTTTTATCTCATAAACACATTGTTTCAAATTATCGCCTTCTTTTTAAACCAATCTTTCAAATCGCTTTTTGGTTTCCCTTTTTACTCCACCCATTATTACTTTATCATCCTTTACTTCAACAAGTTTTTAAAACAACCTCTTTTTCTTTACCAATTTTAATCATCCTCTTTTTCTACTCCAGTTTGATTTTGGTTGCCATAAGAGGAGTGAAGGAGTTTTTGAAAATATAAAAAAGTTAACATTCAACTTTAAAAATTAAACTTTTGTTTTAAAATATACGAATTATGTGGGTAGATAAAGTGTAAAAATTGTGTAAACGTGGTGTAAATATTGTGTAAAAAGTAGTGTAAAAATTGTGCAAAAGTTAATAAATTACCATTTTCATGCTGTCCGCCTAATTCTACAAATCAGTATACCAAAAAGATCCTAAACCAAGCCCGCCTTCCGAATCGAATGGTTTACTAATATAGTCTTAATCAGAAGATAAGTTAAATCAGCTAACATCGGATAAATCAGATGTTAGAAGTTAGGTGTTAGGTGTTAGGTGATTTTTGTGCTCTCAGCGGGATTCGAACCCGCGATTTGCAGGTTGAGAACCTGCCGTCCTAGGCCGCTAGACGATGAGAGCGATAAAAACTTTAAAAAAACAACTCAAAATTTGACTTTTAAAGTAATTTATAGTATTATTTTAACATAAGCCCAAAAGAGTTTTTAGGGCATTTTTTTATTTTATGAAAAACATCCAACTAACTAAAACTGGTTTTGAAAAATTAAAACAAGAACTTGAAGAACTAAAAACTAAAACCAGGGAGGAAGTGTTGAAACGATTAAACCAAGCAAGAAGTATGGGTGATCTATCAGAAAATAGTGCTTATTCTTCGGCAAAAGAAGAACTAAATTTGGTTGAAGGACGAATTGCTGAACTTGAGGAGATTTTAAAAAATGCAAAAATCGTTGAAGAAGTTCAAGATAAAACCACCGTCCAACTTGGTTCATCGGTTTTGGTTGAAATCAATGGAAAAAAAGAAAAATTTGAAATTGTTGGGGAGTTTGAAGCGGATCCTTTAAATAAAAAACTCTCTCATACTTCACCCATTGGTAAAGCGCTCGTTGGAAAAAAAATCGGTGAGTGGGTAGAGGTTGAGGTACCTGCAGGAAAAATCCGGTATAAAATTGTTGAAATTAAATAAAATTTTTATAAAATATCAATTTATAAATTTAAAAAATAGGCAAACACCAGAAAAAAGGACCCAAAAAGAAATAAAAAAAAGTGGTTGAGCGAGGGAAGGTAAGGGTGAAAGGCTTCCCCCATTTTTATCTTTTTGGCAAGACCTTTTTAACCCTCCGATTCGGAGGGACGGTGGCGGGAAGAAATCCGCCGTTTTAGGCAGAGAGTAGAACCCGACGGGTTAAGCCCGTTACAGCTTTAATCCTCCGATTCGGAGGGAAAGCGGTTGGCTGACGAAAAAAATAAGCAGTCAACAATCAAGGTGGTACCGCGGTTTTTGAAAGCCGTCCTTGAGAAGTGTTAAAAGTTTAACATTTCAAAAAGGACGGTTTTTTTATGGAAAGACAACGTATTATCGCTCAAGGATCTCTTCGTGAATTTGAAAATGATGGTGATGATCTAGATAGATATTATCTTCCAGCAAGAGAATTAGTTGTGGAAGGAAATATTTATTTATTACCAGAATATAATCCTTTATTAGAATATGCTTCCCAATTAAATCAAATCCTTCTCTCAATAAATCAACTATCAAGACGAATATTGACTATTCCTGATAATGATTATCTTTTAGACTTAGCTATTTTTCAAAATATCACTCTTCTCAAAAATCAACTAAATAGAAATCTAAATTATCTTGTTTACCCTTATGAAGTAACCGATGAAACTTTAATGTGGATAAGAGAACTTCAACAAGTAGGTTTTAACATAGAAGCTGCTTTTCCAAAAAAACCCTATTTTGATGACCTTTATCACCCTGCTCACCGCGGTGGGTGGGGAAGATGGGTTAATCAACCTGAAATCCCATCTTTTGCTGAGTTAAATAATCTTCCATATCCAATTTCTTGGATTGGTCAAGGTCTTGAACAGATAAACGAGGCTTACAAGCGAGTTTGTGATAGTTCTGGTCAAAACTTAGTTTTTTTTAAACCTATATTTTCAGCCGGTGGATTTACTTTAGCTAAAATATCCTCAAAAGAAGAATTAAAAAGACATTATGAAAAATTAAAAAATCAAGGTGCTTTGGATTTTGACGGTAAAGAAATTCCTGTTGAAATACAAGCTTTTATTCCCAATATCGAAGAATTATTTTCTTTTCAATATGATGAAAACGGAAATCTTCTTACTCCTCAAGGTTTATCTAAACAATTAATAGAAAGTAATCAATGGCAGGGAAACTTTTTTAATGGATTTGATGTTCCGGAAGAAGTGAATAATATCTGGCAAAATTTTAGAAAATCTTATCAAGAATATTTAGGTAACCATAACTTTGGTTGGGGAGGTGTGGATATCGCAAAAACCTCAGGTGGTCGATGGATAATTTTAGAACACAACGGTCTTCGAATTACCGGCGCTCATCCGGCAATTTTCCTAGCTCATCAACTTCAAGTTTCTAAACAACCTTTTATGACTTTAAAATCACCTGGAAAAGTTAATTCTGATTTAATAACGATATGGAATTTATTAAAAAAAGAAAAATTATCATTTGATCCAAGCTCAAGAGTAGGAATTTTTCCAATCGTCTGGTTTCCCGGTTCAGGAATGCTTTTTGCCGCCGGAGAAAATCCGCAAAAACTTTTAAATGACGCCTATAACTTATTTGTTAAAAATAATTACATTAAAACAAGTTAAAATTTTAAAATAACCCTATGTCAAATCAATTAATTAAAACCTTTACCCAGATCTGTCAAATTGATTCGCCAACCGGTAAAGAGGCAAAAATGGCTGATTTTGTTTTTAACTATCTTAAAGATCTTGGGGTTTTTGTCAAAAAAGACAAATTTGGCAACGTTTATGCAAAAGTTGGTAATCATCCAAAAATCTTTTTGTCGGCTCATCTTGATACAGTTGAACCAGGAAGAGGAATAAAACCAAAAATAGGCAAAGAATATATTACCTCCGATGGAACAACGATTTTAGGAGCTGATAACAAAGTCGCCGTTGCTTGCATCTTAGAAACAACAAGAGAAATTATTTTTGAAAAAAATCCTGCTTCATTTGAAATAATTTTTACTCTTTCTGAAGAAGTAGGTAATTATGGTGCAATAAATTTTGACTATACTCTGCTTTCCTCAAAAATCGGCTTTTGTTTTGACTCATCCAACCCTTTAGGAACAATTATCACTGCCTCACCTTTTTATGAGCGCTTTGATATCAAAATAATTGGAAAAGAAGCCCATGCTTCATTGCCAAACGAAGCTATAAATGTTTTACCTTTTTTTTCACAGTTATTAAAAAAACAAAAACTAGGAAAAATTGATAAATACTCACTTTTTAATATTGGCGTGATTCAATCGGGATATGTGAGAAATACCATTCCTGGAGAGATGATAATAAAAGGCGAAATTAGAAGCTTTTTTGAAAAAAATCTTTTAAAGATAAAAAATAAATTTATAAATATTTTAGATAACTTAAGCAAAAAATATCAATTAAAAATTGAAAAAGATTTTGTCCGCGAAAATCCAGGTTATTTTCATCAATCAAAAAAAGCCAAAAATGAAATAAAAAAAATAAAAAACATTATTAAAAAAGCTTACCTAAAACCAACTGAAAAACAAAGTTGGGGTGTATCAGATGCTAATATTTTTAATGATAAAAATCTTTTGTGTTTTAATTTAGCCGACGCCACTGAATTTTCTCATTCAAAAAATGAAAGAATAAAAATAAAAGATTTGCTAAAATTAAAAGATATCATTAAGTTATTAATAACTGACTATTAGTTATTCAAAACTTATGGACAACAAAATCAGTATTGACGACTTTAAAAAAGTTGATATGCGAGTAGGAAAAATTTTATCCGTAGAAAAAATCCCCAATCGTGATAAACTTTATAAACTTCAGGTTGATATTGGTGAAGAAATTCCAAGACAGATTATCACCGGACTTGTTCCCTATTATTCGACCGATGAACTTTTGGGGAAACAGATTATTGTTTTAGCCAATCTAGAGCCAGCCAAATTTGCTGGTGAAATATCAGATGGAATGCTTCTGGCAGCAGAAAGTGAAAATCATTCAAAATGTGTCATTTTAACTGTTGATAAAGAGATTGAAGTTGGGACTAGAATAAGTTAAATAAAAAATAAAAAATTTTTAATTTTTATTTGTCATTTTTATTTTTTCATTTTTAGTTTTTAATTTGTTATGATCTGGGTTGATCGTTTAGCGCAAAAAATCAAACAAAGAAACCTTGTTTACCCTGAGCGAAGTCGAAGGGAATGGGTTGATGATATGAAAACCCCATCCGGAAGGATTCATGTTGGAGCGCTTCGGGGTGTTGTTATTCACGATTTAGTTTACAAAGTTTTAAAAGAAAATCAAGTAAATGTCCAATTTTCCTATGTTATAAACGATATGGATCCAATGGATGCTTTACCTGTTTATTTAGACAAAGAAAAATATCTTCCCTATATGGGCAAACCTCTTTATAAAATCCCATCCCCCGATCCAAAATATCAAAACTATGCCCATTACTTTGCTTACGAGTTTATTGACGTTTTTAATAAGTTAAATTGTCATCCAACAATTATTTACTCCTCAAACCTTTACAAAGAAGGAAAAATGAATCAGATCATTAAAAAAATTTTAGATAATGTTGAAAAAGTAAGAGAGATTTATAAAAAAGTGGCCAAAGCCAATATTCAAAAAAATTGGTTTCCCTACAATCCTATTTGTCAAAAATGTGGAAAAATTGGAACAACCGATGTTTATAAATGGGATGGGAAATATGTTTATTATCGTTGCCTGCCTACTAAAGTTTTTTGGGCTAAAGGTTGCGGTTATGAGGGAAAAGTTGAACCAGTTGGTGAAAATGGCAAGCTGGTATGGAAAGTTGACTGGCCGGCCCATTGGGCGGTTATTGGCATTACCATTGAATCATCAGGTAAAGATCATATGTCATCGGGCGGCTCCTATGATGTTGCCTCACATATTGCCAAAGAAGTTTTAAACTACAATCCTCCTGAGGCTTTTGGCGGTTATGAATGGTTTACTATAGGCGGAAGAAAAATGTCCTCCTCAAAAGGCGTTGGTTCATCAGCCAAAGAAGTCTCAGAAATTTTGCCACCCCAGGTTCTTCGCTTTTTATTTGTCAGAACCCCAATCACCACCCACATTGATTTTAATCCCAGTAAAGAAACTTTATTTAATCTTTTTGATGAGTATGATCGCTGTTTTTCCGCTTATTTTGATAAACAAGAAGGAAAACTTCCTCAAGGAAAACAAAAAGAAGTAATGGCCGATTTTGCTCGAATTATTGAACTTTCAAAAGTCTTTGATCTTCCAAAAAAAAGGCTTTACTTTCCAAGGTTTAGAACCATTTATAATCTTCTTCTTCAAAAAAAAGATGATCTTACCTCATTTTTTGAAGGATTTAAAAAAGATAAATTAACAAAAGAGGAAAAAGCAATATTGGAAGAACGGATTTTTTATGCAAAAAAACTAATTCAAAGAGAAGAAGAAACAATAACAAAAAATAATTCTTCTCAATTAACCAATTTTACTTTAAATGACAATCAAAAAAATTTTTTAAAAACTTTAAAAGAAAATTTAGAAAAATTAGAAACATTTGAAAAGGAAAAAATTCAAGAAGCAATAAAAAAAACTTTGAAAGAAACTGGTATTCCCCCAAAAGAAGCTTTTCAAGGTTTTTATCTTGTTCTAACCGGCAAACCCTTTGGCCCAAAAGCGGTTGATTTAATTATTAATTTGGGAATTAAAGAAACAATTAATAATTTAGTTAAAAATGTTAAATAAAAAATCTTTCAATAAAGAAATTGCTTTTAATAAAGAATTTATCAAGCCTCAATATGAAAATTACTGCTTTGCTAATATTCCTTCATTTATTCTTGATCAATTTAATAAAACTCATTTCTCAAAATTACCCAAAGATGTCATTTTTAAGACTGATAAAAATTATCAAAAAATTATCTTTTTTTTAATCGATGGTTTTGGTTGGTGCTTTTTTGAAAAATATCAAACTCATCCTTTTTTTAAATTTATTGAAAAAAATGGTCTTATTTCTAAATTAACCTCACAATTTCCCTCAACTACCGCTGCTCATATAACTTGTATTCACACCGGTTTACCCGTTGGCGAAAGTGGTGTTTTTGAGTGGTTTTATTACGAACCAAAAGTTGATTTAATTATTGCGCCCCTTTTATATTCAACCGCTGGTAATAAAGAAGAAAGAGAAAAACTAAAAAAATTTCCTATCAAACCAAAAAATATCTATCCAAAAAAAACTTTTTATCAAATACTAAAAAATAATGGTATTAAAAGCTATATTTTTCAACATAAAGAATATACTCCATCATCTTATTCCAATTGGATTTTTCGTGGTGCAACTAAAATTTTTCCTTATAAAACAATGACAGAAGCATTAGTTAATCTTTTTTCCGTTTTAGAAAATAAAAAAGAAAAAAGTTATTATTTTTTATATTTTGACAAAATCGACTCAATTTCTCACCAATATGGTCCATCATCAAAACAGACAGAAGAAGAAATTTTAACCTTTTTAGATATAATGACAAGATTATTTTTAAAAGAGTTTCAAAAGCAAAAAGAGGCTTTATTTTTTTTAACCGCGGATCACGGGCAAATCGAAGTTTCACCAAAAACTACCTTTTACCTCAACAAAAAACTCCCTAAAATTAAAAAATGGTTAAAAACAAATAAAAATAGCCAGCTTTTGGTCCCGGCCGGTTCACCAAGAGATATGTTTTTATATGTTAAAGAAGAATTTCTTGATGAGGCTTTTTCTTATTTATCAAAAAGATTAAAAAACATTGCTTTAGTTTACAAAACTGTTGATTTAATTAAAGAAGGCTTTTTTGGTGAAAAAATTTCAAAAAATTTTTTAAAACGGGTAGGTAATCTTGTTATTTTACCTTATAAGAATCAATCAGTCTGGTGGTATGAAAAAGGGCTTTTTGAACAACTCTTTTTTGGTCATCATGGCGGATTAAGCCGGGAAGAGATGGAGATTGGGCTGGTCGGTTTGTAAAAAAAATTTAACTCTCGTTAATTAAAATGTCTAAAATAATTTTATTTATTTTTTTACTTTTTCTATCGTTTATATATTTAAATTGATGGTCAACGTCTTTTAAAATTATCAGTTTTCTAATAAAAGCAAGATTTTCGTTATTAGTAATTACTTCTCTTGCTTCCTCAATAGGAACAACATTATCATTGGTACCCTGAACTAAAATAATTTTTCCTTTAAACATTGAGAAATTTTTAAGAATATTTTCTTTTCTTGGATACGTATCAGTTATTGGTCTGTTTTTATTTTTGGTTGATATTCCCGATCCAAAAAGAAAAATGTTTTTAACATGATTTTTATACTCTTTTATTAAAAATGAAGCCAACGTCCCACCCAATGAAAAACCAACAATACTGACTTCTTTTTTTTTAGGTAAAAAGTCTAAAAAAAATTTAAATGCAATTTTTACATCATGAATTTCATCATTAAAAGATTTTCCCTTAAAAAAAAAGCTTTTTGTTTTAATATCAAAATTATCCCTATATCCTTTTTTTCTACTTCTATCAAATAAAAAAACATTAAAATCATTCTTTACAAGTCCTTTTGTCAATAAAAAATATTTGTCTTGAAAACAAGAACTATAAAGACCGTGAATAAAAAAAAATGCTTTACTGAAATTTTTATTTTGATAAAAAACAACTTTTTGCTTTTTCTCACCAAAGACGCCAGGAATCCACTTTTTTTTAATTTCTATTTTTTTCATTGAATTAATGGAATTGATTCTCTTTTAATAACTTTACCATCTCTATCATGATAATCTATTTTAGCCACAGTTCTTCTTGAATGAAGGTCTGATAAAATACCACTTAGTCGACCTAAATATTCTTCTTCTTTAATTAATTCTCTTGCTGGAAATAAAACATCTTTTCCATTCTTATTTACTGTTAAGCCATCTTGATTTAAGAAAGCCTTTTTGCCATTAATAAATCCAATCGGTTGAAGACCCCAAGCAATAGGATACGGTAAACTTAATCCTGGATCAAATAAAAAATTCCCAACCATAACAGCTGAATGACCCTGATCATGATCTGGATTTTGTGAAGGGAAAAGAGCTATTTTAGGTTCAAAGCCACGCTGCCTCACCATTTGGGCAAAATATAAAGAATGAAACGAACAATTACCACCATTTTCTTGAAAAATATTTTGCCAATTTGCAACTATCTGATCATAAGTCCATCCCTGACTTATTAATTCATAAAAAACAATCGTATTAAAAGGAAAATCAGCTATTTGACCTTGCAATAAATCAATTAATGGAAAAATATTTCCATATTCCTTGGCTAAATCAATAAAATGAGGAGTTAATCCGGAAATATAAGGTCGTCCGGAAGCAAAATCATTTTCTCCCTCCGGTATAAATTTTCCTGCTCCATCAACTATACCAAATTCAAAACGAGGATAACCATCAGTTAATCTATCAATATCAATTGGTATTTGTAATTGCTTATTTGGACCAGGATTAATCTTAAAATAAGTCAATAGTGTATAAGGGGGTCCATTATAATTTCCAAAACTAGCCGCACCCAAAAAATAAATTGGTTGACCATTTTTTAATTCAAGATTTATTTGATTTATAAAATTGGGGTCATCATCTCGATTCACCGGAATTAAACCGTTATTTCCTTCAACTGCTATTACTGAATCAGAAACTATAATAATATTGTTATTATTTCTTTCTCTTCTTAACTGTTCTTCTAATTTCATTCTTGAAATTGCAACAGGATATTGTAAACCTAACTTTCTATCAACTCTTGTTTTAATATTATCTTCGTTAAAAGAAGGACGAATAGTGCTAATTCCTAAATGAATAACTCGATCAGCCTTTTTCGAGTTTCCAGTTGCTAAAAATATAGGAATTTCTCCCATAAAACAAAAAATCCCGCCGATTTAGGCGGGCGCGCTATATCCCTTTAAAGAAAAAATTTTTAATTTTAAGATTAATCATCATTTTAAAAAAAACCGCTCGAAAAACGGGCGGTAAAGATAAAAAAAACTTTTTAATTAACTTCCATATCAAATTTTAATTTAAAAATCTCAAAATTACAATAGATATTTTCATATCAAAATGTATAATTTAAAAATGAAAAAAATCTTAATTGCCACCACCAATAAAGCTAAATTGGAAGAAATAAAAAATGGATTAAAACCGCTTTTAAAACAAAAGATAAAACTTCTTACATTAACCGACGTTGGAGTAGAGGAAAAGCCAGAAGAATCGGGAGAAACTTTTTGTGAAAACGCAAAAATCAAAGCCAAGTTTTATGCTAAAAAAACTAACCTTCCCACTTTAGCCGATGATGGTGGTCTTTTAATCCCCTCCCTAAACAATGAACCAGGAGTGAGATCTCGTCGTTGGCTTGGCTATGAGGCTTCGGATTATGAATTAATAAACTACACTCTTGAAAGACTAAAAAATGTCCCAAAAGAAAAAAGGATTGCTTACCTTCAAGTCTGCCTTTGTTTTTTTGACCCAAAGACCAAAAAAATCTTTTTTGAAGAAGAAAAAATTGAGGGTTTTATTGCAAAAAAACCAAGTGGTAAAAAAACTTTTGGCTATCCTTTTCGGGCTTTGTTTATGGTTAAAAAATTTAATAAATATTATGATGAGTTAACCAAAAAAGAACACCAAAAAATTAACCATCGCTTAATTGCCTTAACCCGCTTGACAAAAAAAATTTTAATTTAATATAATTGCCAATATGAATGAAAGAGTAATTATTAATAATAATTTTTCACCATCCTGCTCCCTCTATAAAAAGCGGGAGTAGTATATTTTGTCTTAAAAATATACCTCCCGCAAGGGAGGTTTTTTTATATTATGGAAAAAATTGATTTTACTCTGATTATTGATTTTGATAGTACTTTTGTTCAAATAGAGTGTCTTGATGAATTGGCAAAAATTGCTTTGGAAAAAAATAAAGATAAAGAAAAAATTCTTCAACAGATAAAAAAAATTACCCAAAAAGGAATGGAGGGAAAGATCAGTTTTGAAACGTCATTAAAAAAACGCCTAACACTTTTTTCACCAACAAAAAACGATATTAAAAAACTGATTAAAATTTTATCTAAAAAAATCACTCCCTCATTCAAAAACAATAAAAATTTTTTCAAAAAAAACGCCAAAAACATTTATCTTATCTCCGGTGGATTTAAAGAATATATTCTCCCAATTGCTAAAAATTTTGGTATTGATGAAAGTCATATTTTAGCCAATGAACTTATCTTTGATAAAAAGGGAAAAGTCTTGGGTTTTGATAAAAACAATCCTTTATCTAAAAAAGAAGGCAAAGTCAAAGCAGTCAAATCCCTTAATCTTAAAAATAAAGTTTTTGTTTTAGGTGATGGTTATACTGACTATGAAATAAAAAAACTCGGTTTGGCTGACAAATTCTTTCTTTTTTGTGAAAATGTAAAAAGAAATAATCTTTTTTCTTTGGCCGATGAAGTAATTTATAGCTTTGATGAGTTTTTATATCTTTTTGACCTGCCTCGCCCCTTTTATTTTCCCAAAACAAAAATTAAAGTTCTTCTTTTAGAAAATATTCACCAAAACGCCGCTTATATCTTTAAAAAAGAAGGCTATCAAGTGGAAACACTAAATCAAGCCTTAGAAGAAAAAGAATTAGTGGAAAAAATAAAAGAAGTAAACATTTTAGGAATAAGATCAAAAACTTCAATCAATAAAAAAGTTATCGAGGCTGGAAAAAAAATTCTTACCATTGGTGTCTTTGCTATTGGGACTAATCAAGTTGATTTAGAATATGCTACAAAAAAAGGAATTGCGGTTTTTAATGCTCCTTATAACAGTACCAGAAGTGTGGTTGAGTTGACTTTGGGAGAAATAATTATGCTTTTTCGCCGCGTTTTTGATAAAAGTAAAAAACTTCATCAAGGGATTTGGGATAAATCAAGTAAGGACTGTTTTGAGGTTAGAGGGAAAAAATTGGGGATAATTGGTTATGGTAATATTGGTTCTCAACTTTCAGTTTTGGCAGAAAGTCTTGGGATGGAAGTTTATTTTTATGATATTGTTGATAAACTGCCTTTGGGTAATGCCAAAAAATGTCAATCGCTAAAAGAACTTGTAAAAAAAGTTGACGTGGTCACTGTTCATGTTGATGGTCGAAAAGAAAACAAAAATTTAATTGGAGAAAAAGAGTTTCAACTGATGAAAGATGGGGTAATTTTTTTAAACTTAAGTCGAGGATATGTGGTTGATATCAACGCTTTAGTCAAATATATCAAAAATGGAAAAATAAAAGGCGCAGCCGTTGACGTTTTTCCAAACGAGCCCAAAAGTAATCAAGAAAAATTTATCTCACCCCTTCAAAATCTAGAAAATGTCATTCTTACCCCCCATATTGGTGGCAGTACCATCGAGGCCCAAGCAAATATCGCTGACTTTGTTTGTCAAAAAATTATTGATTATATCAACAACGGTAATACCATTTTGTCGGTTAACTTTCCCCAAATAAAACTTCCCACTCAAAAAAATTTTTATCGATTTATTAATATTCATCAAAATGTCCCCGGCGTCTTAGATCAAATCAATCAAATTCTAAGTCAAAACAATATCAATATCGAAGGCCAATATTTAAAAACCAATGAAAAAATCGGCTATGTCATTACCGACGTTAACAAAAATTATTTTAAAAAAATCGAGAATGATCTTAAAAGAGTCAAAGGAACGATTAAATTTAGAGTTTTGTATTAAATAATATGTTAAAAAAACCTATTTTTTTTACAGTTGGGCCAACTAAAATTTATCCAACAGTTAAAAAACATATTTTAAACGGTTTAAAAGAAAATATTCCCTCCATCTCTCATCGCGGTCAAAAATTTATCAATATTTTTAAAGAAACCGTTTTTAATCTTAAAAAATTATTAAATATTCCCGCCGATTACGAAGTGTTTTTTTTATCTTCGGCAACAGAAGCCATGGAAAGAATTATTGAAAACACGGTAGAAAAAGTCAGTTTTCATTTAATCAGTGGTGATTTTGGTCAGCGATTTTTTCAAATTGCCTCTGACTTAAAAAAACAAGCTTTGTATTATCAGATAAACCCTCATATTCTTTTGGAAAAACAAAAATTTATCATTCCCAAAAAAACCGAATTAATTGCCGTAACCCAAAATGAAACTAGTATCGGTTATGCTTTTGATTCAAAAATTATTTATCAAATAAAAAATGAAAATCCCAATAAATTAATTGCTGTTGATATTGTCTCTTCTTCTCCTTATATTAATTTGGATTTCAAAAGAGTCGATTTAGTATTTTTTTCTGTTCAAAAAGGTTTTGGGTTACCAGCTGGACTTTCGGTTTTAATCGTCAGCCCCCAAGCTTTTGAAAAAGCTGTTTTTTTAAATAAAAAAAATAAGTTATATTTAAGTTATCATAATTTTTTAGAACTTAAAAAATACGCCTTAAAAAACCAAACTCCAGAAACCCCCAATGTTTTTTCTTTATATCTTTTAAACGCGGTTACAAAAGATTTTTTAAAAATAGGAATTGAAAAAATAAGAAAAAAAACAGAAAAAAAAGCCAAAATGATCTATGATTTTTTAGAAAAAAGTGATATTTTTGAACCATACGTAAAAATCCCCTCCTCTCAATCAAAAACCACCATCGTTGCCCAACTAAAAAATAACAAAAAAAACGATTTAATTTTGGAAAAACTTAAAAAACAAGGACTATATCTTAGTAAAGGCTATAAAAATTTTTCTCAAACCCATTTAAGAATCGCCAACTTTCCCGCTCATAATTTTTCTGAAATAAAGCAATTGATTAGTTTTTTAAAAGTTATATAATTTAAATATTATGTTAGACCTAAATTTTATCCGTCAAAACAAAGAAAAAGTTTTACAAGCAGCCAAAAATAAGAATCGAGAAATTAACTTAGATAAAATCTTAGACCTTGATGAAAAAAGAAGAACACTTATTGCCCAATCTCAAGCTTTAAGAGAACAAAGAAATAAACTCTCAAAAGAAAAACCCACTAAAGAAACTATCGAAGAAGGAAAAAAAATAAAACTTCAACTTCAAGAAATTGAAAAAGAACTAAAAGCAATCGAACAAGAACTCAATTTTCTTTTGTCTTTTGTCCCCAACGTCCCTCTTTCGCAAGTACCTGTTGGTAAAGATGCCTCTTTTAATAAAGTGGTTAAAACTTGGGGGAAAATTCCTCAATTTGACTTTACGGTTAAATCGCATATTGAAATTGGAAAGGAACTTGACATTATTGATTTTGAACGCGGAGCAAAAGTTTCTGGTTTTCGGGGTTATTTTTTAAAAAATGAGGGGGCGGTCTTACATTTGGCCATTCTTTTTTATGTCTTTCAAAAACTAGTCAAAAAAGGTTATACCCCGCTGATTGCCCCAGCCATTGTTAAAGGCTTTACCCTTTTTGGTTGTGGTCAGTTTCCTTGGGGAGAGCAAGATACTTATAAATTAAACGATGATGATGCCTATTTAGCAGGCACGGCTGAACAACCAGTTACTTCTTATTTTAGTGGCGAAATTTTAAAAGAAGAGGAACTACCAAAAAAATTTGTTGCTATATCTTCTTGTTTTAGAAAAGAAGCGGGTGCTTATGGTAAAGATACTCGCGGTCTTTATCGTCTTCATGAGTTTTGGAAGGTGGAGCAGGTAATTATTGCCAAAAATGATTTAGATGAAGCAAAAAAACTTCATGAAGAACTGCAGAAAAATAGTGAGGAGATTTTGGAAGAATTAGAACTTCCTTATCGTCGAGTAATTTTATCAACGGGGGAGATAGGTGAACCGCAAATCTTTAAATACGACACTGAGGTCTGGATGCCTTATCGCAATGCTTATGGTGAGGTAATGTCAAATTCTATTATGGGAGATTTTCAAGCAAGAAGACTAAATATTAAATACCGAAAAAAAGACGGTAATAAAGAATATTGTTTTACTTTAAACAATACCGCCGTCGCCTCACCAAGAATTTTAATTGCTATTTTAGAAAACTATCAACAAAAAGATGAAACAATTAAAATCCCAAAAGTCCTTCAGCCTTTAACTGGGTTTGAAGAAATAAAAAAAATAAAAGTTAAAATTTTTTAAGGGGTTGGGGTGATCAAAGAGGCTTGACAATTGACTTTGTTTTCTGTTCCTTTTAAAAAGTATTCTTTTCTCCCAAAATAACAAATTTTTTCGACCACATTATCTGGTTTTTGATACCAATTATTACTGCCATAATTTTTCAAAAGAAAACTCATTACTCGATTCCAAATTGGTGCCGCCCCAGTGATTCCTGAAGTTAAATAAGGATTCATCGGTGAATTATCATTATTACCCACCCAAACAACTACTAAAAATTCAGGGATATAACCAACAGTCCAATTATCCCGTTTATCGTTGGTGGTTCCCGTTTTAACGGCTACCTTGTAACCTGGAATCTCAAGATAAGAATTGGGGCCAAAAGCCCAAGTCCGGGCAAAATTGTCTGATAAAACATCAGAAATAATATAGGCAATCCCTGGATTAAGACGACGCACACTTTTTACTTTAGGTTCATCAATTGTTTCTAAAAGACTATTTTTTATTTTTAAATAAGAAATAAGATCAACCTGCTCTCCTTGATTGGCCAAAACCCCAAACGCCTTGGCCATATCAACCATTGTCACCTCGCCTCCTCCCAAAGCCAACGACAAACCAAAACGAGATCGATCCTTCCAGGTTGAGATTCCCATTTTGGTGGCAAAATCAATAAACGAATCAATGTCTAAATTCGCCAAAACCTTAACTGCTGGCACATTATAAGAATTGGCCAAAGCATAACGAAGAGGAATTTTTCCATGAAAGCGATTATCGTAATTAACGGGTCGATATGGCTCGCTTCCTGGGATTGAAAAAACAACCGGTGAGTCGTCTAAGATAGTTGCTGCCGTATACCCTCTTTGTAAAGCCAAAGCATAAAGCAAAGGCTTAATCGCCGATCCTGGTTGACGCAAAGCCAAAGTGACATTATAAGCGCCAAAAGGGCTGCTAAAATAATCAAAAGAGCCCACCATCG